>WNFJ01322876.1_pt2 | contig 14022 bp, 13 predicted proteins | sample 5400461 | NCBI WGS metagenome assembly WNFJ01 (sample SAMN13153349, study PRJNA577476) | soil metagenome | isolation source: 115 cm saprolite on Douglas fir-dominated hillslope | place: USA:California | collected 2013-09-17 | reverse complement strand
CCCAGCAGTTTCCCTTCGACGCTGAGGCGCTCCTTGCCGTTGTCGTCGATGACAAACCGCGGCCGGCGCTCGCGGAACTCGGGATCGATGTACCGGTCCCACAGGTCGAGCGGCTCGAGGATATGGCCGTCTGCGTCGACCACGTTGTACGTGCGCGCCATCCCTGATCCCTCCGAAGGAGCCGAACGCCCCGGCATTCTACTGGTGTCGAGCTTCGAATTCGGCGAACTCGCCCATGAAGGGCGCGGCGATCTCGGCGTTGACCTTGCAATCCAGAAGAATGGGACCTTCCGGCTTACCCAGCACAGGTCGGAGCGCGCGCAACTCGTCCAGGGTGCGGACGGTGTACGCCTGGAACCCGAACGCCTCCGCCACCGTCGCGAAGTCCACATCCGGAAACACCGACTTCCCGACGGGGAGCTTGCGCATCGCCAGGAAGTGCAGCTCCGCCCCGTACGCGCAGTCGTTCATCAGCACGATGATCAACGGGATGTCCTCCCGGATCACGGTTTCCAGCTCGCTCATGGTCATGAGGAAGCCGCCGTCGCCGACCACCAACACCGTGGTGACGTGTGGGCGGCCCTTCGCCACCCCCAGCGCCGTGCCGAAGCCCAGACCGATGGATGCGAACTCGCTCGTCATCTTCAGATGTCCGGGCGTGGGGACGGTGATGTAGGGCAGGATGCCGAGGAAATTACCGGCGTCGTAAACGATGGTGCGCTCCCGAGGCAGCAGCCTGTCGAGCTCGACTCCCAGCGCACGGGGATCCACGGTGCGGGGCGTGTGAGCCGCCTCGAAATCGAACGCGATGTCGAACCCCGAGATCCTGGCCAGGTTCTCCGCGGTGTGAAAGGGCTTTTCGGAGCCATGCCGCCCCGGCAGCGCCGCCAGCAGTTGCTCGGCCACCAGCCGGGCATCGCCCACCACCGCCACGTCCGCCGTGGTCCACCGCCCGATATGGGCTCGCACGGAATCGACCTGGATGATCGGCACCTGGGGAACGGCGGCACCAAAGCTCATGGTGAGAAAGTTCAGCCCGGCGCCGAACACGAGCACGCAATCGGCCTGGTCCATCATGCGCCGTCCCATGGTGTGGGAGAAGGATCCGAGGATGCCCAGGTTGTACGGATGGCCGTGGAACATGTCCTTGCCGCGCGCCGAGGTCATCAGCAAGGCGCCGGTCTTCTCCGCCAGGGCTTGCAACGCCGCCTTCGCCCCGGCTCGATGAGCGCCCATGCCGGCCACGATCACGGGACGCCGGCTCTTGCTCAGGAGCGCCGCGGCGGCGTCGATGGATTGTCTGCGCGCGCCCGTCGGCTGGCTGGCAGGGGTGATCTTCGGCGCCGGTCCCCAGACCTCCACGTTCATCATCTGCACGTTCGTGGGCAGGAGCAGGGCGGCCAGAGCTCCGTGACTGGCGGCGGTCATGGCGTCGGCCAGGGTCTGGCGCGCGGTGGCCGCGCTGGCGGCCGTGAAACAGGTCAGCCCCGCGGCACCCAGCACGGCCTGGGCGTTGAAGCCCTTGTAATCGGGACCAATGCCGTTGACGGCTCCGCTCCCGACAGCGGCGTCGCCATAGATGACCAGCACCTTCGATCCCGTGCGACTGGCCCCCACGGCGGCGTGAAGCCCGTTGGCCGTGGCCGGACCACGGCCGATGAGGGCCACGCCAAGCTCTCCCGTGGAGTAGGCATAGCCCTCGGCCATGGCGATGGCGTTGTTCTCGTGCCGCGCTCCGACGAACTTGACGCCGAGGCCATCGAGCGTCACCGCGAAGACTGCCGTGTCGTCGCTCATGAGCCCGAACACGGCGCGGATGCCCAGGGCATGGATGTCCTCGGCGAGGATCTGGAACACCGGCACGATCCGACTGTCGTTCATATCGTGTCCCTTCATGTAAGGGGGCAGGGCGATCCCTACCGCTCCACGCCAGGTCCGTCGCTGAAGAGTGACGGAACGAACGTATGTGGATCCGCCGGCTCGGTGAGGAGCGCTTGCTGTCGCGGGGTGAGCGGGACATCGGGTGGCGGAAGGACCCGCGCCCGCGACCACGCCATCTGGGAGACGCAATACTTGTAGAGCAGAGTCCGGCGCTCGTGGTCGGCTCTCCACGGGGCTGTTCCGTGCATCACCGCCTCGGAGAACAATACGACCGACCCCGCCGGGATCTCCGGAATGACCACGCAGGACGCCTTTTCCGGGGCCTCGTGGATCTGGCGCGGCAGCTTGAAGTGACTCTTGTGACTCCCGGGAATACACCAGAATCCCCCGTAGGCCGGTCCGGCATCGGTAAGACTCCAGGCCACGACCGTGAACCCCTCGTAGACAGCGTTCGGAGCAAAGTGAAAGCGCTCTCCTGGCTTGGTGAAGGAGTTGAGAGCCGAAGCCCCGTAGTCCGCGTGCATGGCCCCCATGGTCTGCCCCTTGTGCATGCGGATCCCGTAGAGACGATCCAGCCGAAAGCAGTCCCCGAGCCGAAGGCGAAGAATCGGCATGATCGCCTCATGATCCAGCAGGCGACAGAACGGCTCCCCCCAGTTGAGAAAGCCATGATCCGGTCCGTGCTTGCCGGCGGCGGAGCCAAAGCGGATGCTTCCGCGAGGGCTGGGGAGCCGCTGCGCATCGATCAATCGATTCAGCTCGCCCACCTCCGCCGCACCCAGGACGTTGTGGATCACCAAGTACCCTTGAAGATCGAAAAGGTACTGTTGCAGCTCCTGGTTCGAAGCGTCCACGGTCACACCCTCCCCTATCTTTTGGTCCGGGCGTCAACGCTAGCATAGGGGCCGAAAGAGGTCAGCGGCGGCTCCGTCCGCCTGCTACTCTGCCGGCGCGAGGCGACCCGGCTTCGCGCGATGAGTGAGCCGAGATTCACGACGCTGACGCCGGAGACGATGACCGCGGATCAAAAGCGCGTGGCCGACGCGATCCAGTCGGGCCCACGCGGCGCCGGTCTCCGCGGTCCCTTCAACGCGCTCCTGCGAAGCCCCGAGCTCTGCGATCTCGTGCAGCGCCTCGGCGCCTTCGTGCGATTCGGGACCTCCATCCCCCAGCGGCTGAACGAGATGGCGATCATCATGGCCGGTCGTAAGTGGACCGCGCAGTACGAATTCCACGCGCATCGCCGACTCGCCCTCGAGGCGGGGCTGAGCCCGGCCATCGCCGATGCCATCGCCGCCAACCAGCGCCCCGCGAGCATGGCAAAGGACGAGGAGGCCGTCTACGACTTCGTCTCGGAACTGCTGGCGACGGGCAGCGTCTCGGACCCGACGTTCCAGCGCGTCAACGACACCTTCGGCGAGCGCGGCGTCGTCGATCTCGTCGGCACCGTCGGCTACTACAGCCTGGTGTCGATGACGCTGAACGTCGCGCAGGTGCCACTGCCCGCCGGAGTCATGCCACCCCTGAAGTAGATGATGAACCCGCTTGGCACGGAGGAACGTCCCGATGGCGATCATCGATTCCCAGGTCCACTCCTATGAGGCGAACACCTCGAAACGGCCTTGGCACAGTGTCCCGAATTGGCCCGATCACGTCACCGGAGACGAGATGGTGGCCGCGATGGACAGGGTCGGCGTCGACGGCGCGATCTTCATCTCCGCCTTTTCCATGTACCGCTACGACGCGAGCTATGCGGTGGAAGTGCAACGGGCTCATCCCGGCCGGTTCGCTCTCGTCAAGCCGGTCGACCCGGATGATCCGGCGGTGGCCGATGTCATCGCCGACTGGAAGAAGACCCCGGGCGCGGTCGGCATCCGGATCATGATGACGAAAGAGGCTGGGCGCGAGCCGAACCACCCGGGGCTCGACCGGATCGTGCGCGCCGCGGTTCGGTACGACTTTCCGGTCAACATGCTGTGCTGGGGCAACGTGGACGCGGGCGCGACGCTCATCGACCGCCACCCCGACACGCGATTCATCATCGACCATCTGGCCATCATGCAGCCTCGAACGCCGCCCGCCCCGCCGCAGCCCTGGGCTGATCTGCCGAAGGTGCTCGACCTCGCCAAGCGCCGGAACGCGGTGATCAAGGTCAGCGGTGCCTGCACGCTGTCCCGAGAACCCTATCCTTTCCCTGACATCTGGGATCCCCTCGCCCGCGTGTTCGACGCCTGGGGTTTCGAACGCTGCCTCTGGGGGACCGACTGGACTCGCGCCTTCGCAGTCGTCAACTACGAACAGGCTGTCGAGCCCTTCCGCCGAACCAACCGCCTGAGCGACAGCGAACGCGCAATGCTGATGGGCGGTGCCTGCGCCAAGGCGTATGGCTGGTCTCCGAAAAAGGCGTGACCGACCTGCGGTAAACGAGAGGGGTTAGCGGTCGTGATGACCGCTAACCCCACATCGTCCATGGTTGCGGGGCTGGATTTGAACCGACGACTCTTGGGTCGTGTTCCTGCCGTGGCCGGACGTTTGCACATGACGCTTGACACTATTTAGCAATATAGCTAAACTTCACTCATGACGTCGCTGTCCCGTGTGTTTAAAGCCCTGGCCGATCCCACGCGACGCCAGATTCTGCAGGAACTGAAACGGGGCGAACTCTCGGCCGGGGAGATCGGCGCAGCCTTCACGATCTCCGGCCCGTCCATCTCGCGGCATCTCTCCATCCTGAAGAGCGCCGATCTCCTGTCCGAACGGAGGGCCGGAAACCGGATCATGTACCGTCTCGAGCCGGAGCGGCTGGCGTACGCCGTGAACGATTTCCTCAGCGCGGTCTGTCCGACCCAAATGGTCCGGCGGCGCCGAGTACCACGAAAAGAGCCTCGATGAAGATCGCGATCACGGGCGGGACGGGCTTCGTGGGCCGGCATTTGGCGAGTCGGCTTGCGGCGCAGGGGCACACCCTGGTGCTCCTGGCTCGGGGGGTAGACCGTAGAGACGCGAGCATCTTGAAGACGCCAGGCACCACGTTTGTTCCGAGTCCTGTGGCGAATCCCCGGGAATTGGAGACCGCATTTGCCGGCTGTGACGCGGTGGCCCATTGTGCCGGAATCAATCGAGAACTCGGCACCCAGACCTACGAACGGGTCCATATCCAGGGCACCCAGCACGTCATCGCCGCCGCGAGGCAGGCAGGCGTCCGGAAGATCGTGCTCATGAGTTTCCTGCGCGCCCGACCCGAGTGCGGGTCGGCCTATCACGAGTCCAAATGGGCCGCGGAGGAACTCATTCGCCACTCGGGGCTCGACTACACGATCGTCAAGTCAGGGATGGTCTATGGCCGCGGAGACCACATGCTGGACCACCTGAGCCACTCGATCCATACGCTGCCGTTCTTTGCAACGGTCGGTCTCAACGAACGACAGATCCGACCCTTGGCGGTCGAGGATCTGACTGAAGTGCTGACCGCTGCCCTGGTCGACCGACGACTGAGGCGTCAGACCGTCGCGATCACGGGGCCGGAAGCTCTTCGTCTCAGCGAGGCTGCCTCTCGGGTCGCCCGGGTGCTCGGCCGGACATTGATCGTGCTCCCGGCACCGGTCTGGCTCCACTACATCCTCGCCCAAGGCTTCGAATGGACGATGAAGATTCCGCTCATTGCCAAGGCGCAGGCGAGGATCCTTGCCGAAGGGGTGGTTGAGCCGGCCCCCTCGTGCGACGCATTGCCATCGGATCTGATGCCAATCCGACGCTTTGGCGATGATCAAATTCGCCGGGGCTTGCCAGAACCGGGACCATTCACCCTCCGGGACTTGAGATGTTGCGCCTGACTGGACGGAATGCATCGAACCCGATCATCTTGTACGACGGCGCCTGCGGGCTCTGCAGCCAGTGGGTCCAGTTTGTGATCAGACGCGATTGCAAAGGTGAATTCCGGTTCGCCGCTCTCCAGAGTGAATTTGCCGCTCGGGTACTACAGCGCCACGGCGCCCGTTCGCATGCGCTCGACTCAATGTACGTCGTGGTCAGTCCCGGAGCGCTTGATGAGCGACTATTGGCTGAATCTGACGCTGTGCTTTTCGTGATCGCCGAGATCGGCGGCGCTTGGTGGCCCGTGGCAGTGGTCCTCCGGATCCTTCCCACATGCCTTCGCAACCGTCTCTATAGGATCATCGCGGCGAGGCGGTATCGCTTGTTCGGCGCTGCCAGCTCATGTGTGCGACTGGACCCGGCACATCGGCAACGATTCCTGGACGTTTAGTGGCACTCAGGCGAGGCCTGGGTCGGCACAGTTCACCTTGACCGTTTCCCAGCTGGAAGCCAGAGGCCGCCTGGTGAAGCCGCTGGGCCCAGGTTGAAGATTCGGTAGGGACCCACCTTAGGCACCCATTCCTTCAATCCGGCTTCAGCGTGGGGGCATCCTGCCGTCGGGGCTTCCGTGTCACAAATGACTGTCACACGGTCGCCCTTCGACCCGAAGAAGTGAGCCGTGGCAGGTAGTTGGATCAAACCAGGCTCAGGATAGGGAGTCCCGTGCTCCGCTCTTTCTATCGAGGCCGGCGCGCCGTCCGACCCCCTAGTAGCCGCAGGCGGCCAACATCGCGGGGAGACATCGGCGAGAGTCCAATACGTCCTCGGCCAGCTCGCGCGCGGCTCGGTGGTGGTAGTGGCCATCGATCTCCTCCACGCCCGCGACGGCCTCCGCCAGGTCGCAGAAGACCAGCAACCCTTACCCGGTGGGCAGGTGATCGCTCAGACCGGTGTCTTCAATGAGCACCGGGCGACCCGAGGCCAAGTAACAGGCGCTGCGATCGCTGAACCAGCCGGTCCGGAGCTCCCGGTGGATCGGCTTCGGACATCCGAACTCGGCGCGCGACCGCCGGAGATATCGCTGGTAGCCGGATACCGTGCCCGCGACACGCGGCCCATTCTGTCCCGCCAGCCCTAGCTCGCACAAGCCGGGGTCGTCCGGCCCGACGACGACGGCCTAGCGACGGAACGCCGGTAGCACCTCGCGGCCGAACAGACGCAGCGAGCGCAAAGCCTCGCGGTGGCTCATGTCGCCGAAGTTCATGTTCATGAGCAGTAGGTTCACGCCGACGGACTCCAGCGCCTCGATCTGCCGGATGCAGCGCTCCGGGCTGCCGATCACCAGCCGCTCCCACGCCTCGTCGAGCGAGGGCTCGTGCTCGACCGGATCGGAGGACACGACCCCGCCGCGCACGCTCTCGCTACCGAAGTGCAGGTGGTGCCACGTGCGGTGCGTCTTCGTCACGTGGGGCAGCGCCTCGCGGGCGGCGGCGTCTGTCTCCGCGACGTAGGCGATGCGCAGCACGCCGAGGTCGCTGGCCGCATCGGTCTTGCCCGCCTCCTTCAGGGTGCTGCGGTAGAGCTCGACCTTCTCGGCCACGCGGTCGAGCGGGTCGCGGAAGACGGTGCTGAGGACTCGGTGGCCGTGGCCGATGGCGTAGGTAAAGGACTCGGGATTCAGGGCGGCGATCCAGATCGGCGGGTGCGGCTGCTGCAGCGGCCGCGGCAACACCGTGGTGGCCGGGAACTGGTAGAAGCGCCCGGTGTGGGCCACGTCGTCCTCCTTCCACGCCCGCAGGATGATCTCGAGCGACTCCTGCGTGCGTGCCCGCCCCTCGTCGAACGGGATGCCGTAGCGCGCGAACTCGTACGGATAGGCGCCACGGCCCACGCCGATGTCGAGGCGGCCGCCGGTGAGCACATCCGCCACCGCGATCTCGCCGGCCAGCCGCAGCGGATGATAGAACGGGAGCACCAGCACCCCGGTGCCGAAGCGGACGCGTCGCGTCTGGCTGGCCGCCTTGATGGCGAACATCAGCGGCTGGGGGCACGCGCTGTAGCTGACGAAGTGATGCTCGGCCAGCCACACGATCTCCAGGCCCTGCTCCTCGGCGTAGGCGACCTCCTCCAGGAGGTCGCCGTACATCGCGTCGAAGGCGCGGCCCGGGCCCGACCACTCGAACAGCAGGAACAGTCCGAATCTCATGCTAGGTCGCCAGGAACTTCTTCCACTGCTCGAGCAGCATCTCGTTGTCCATCCACCATTCTGGATTGCGCAACAGCACCGACGGCATGTCGTAGTTCACGACCTCGCGCTTGGCCTTGGCGTCGAGCTGAGCCCACGCGGCCCGGTTGGTGGGGCCGTGCGGGTAGATCACGGGCCGCTCGGCCTGCGGCTTGGCCTGCGAGGCGAAGGCGATGAACTTCATGGCCGCGTCCTTGCGCTTCGAGATCTTGGACACCGCGTAGAACGTCTGGTCGAGAATGGCCTGGTTCACCTCGACCGCCAGAGGCTTGCCCTCGCGGGCCAGCACCACCACACGCGCGCCCCAGCCGTAGCCGAGCTGCACCTCCTCGTCGGCGAAGAACTGCGCGAACTGCGCGCCAGACTGCCACCACGTCATCTGGGGCTTGATGTCGGCGAGCTTCGAGAAGGCGAGCTTGGTGTCGATGGGATAGACCTTGGCCGGCGGCACCCCGGCCGCCATCACGGCGGCCTCGAAGTTGTCGCGCGGCGTCCAGCCCGGCCCGGTGCGATGCCCGGGGAAGCGCTTGAGGTCCCACAGCTCGGCCCACGTCTTCGGGTGGCTGCCGGTCGGAAACCGCTTCGTGTTGTACGTGATGTCGACCGCGTACACCTCGAAGGCAATGCCGTACGGGTGGACGGCGGGCGCGTACATGTCGGCGGCCTTCACGACACCGGCGTCGATCTTCTCGTACAGGCCGTCGGCGGCGCCCCGCCAGAGCCAGGCGCTGCCCGGCTGGATGATGTCCCACTCCGCATTGTTGCTCTGGACCTGCGCCTTCAGCATGGCGAGCTGGTTGGTGGCACTCACCTGCTTGATCTGGATACCGGTGGCGGCGGTGAACGGGTCGTAGACGGCCTTCTTGAGCGACTCCTCGTGCGCGCCACCCCACCCCACGACCACGAGCTCCTCGGCGGCCGCCGCCCCGCGCGGCCGGGCGAACGTCCCGGCCGCACCCAGCACCGCGCCGGTGGTCTTCAGAAACTCTCGCCTCGACACGGACGTGCCCATGGACGCCTCCTCCTGCGGGGCTCAGGCCCCTCCGGTGATTCGTTCGGTGCGACGGCGCAGCCAGGCCGAGGCCAGCAGCGCCAGGGTCGTCACGGCGATGAGCTGGCTCGACACCGCCGCCACCACCGGGTTCAGCTCGTACCGGATACCGTCGAACATCAGCTTCGGCAACGTCGGGTTCGACCCCGACACGAACATGGCGACCACGATCTCGTCGAACGAGATCAGGAACGCGAAGATAGCGCCGCTGGCGATCCCGGGCCAGAGCAGCGGAAGCATCACGGTGGTGAACGTGCGCAGCGGGCCGGCCCCCAGACTGCGCGCCGCGCGCTCCAGCGAGCGATCGAGCTTGTAGAGCACGGCGCTGACGTTGAGCACCACGAACGGCAGCGCCAGCACGGTGTGCGCCAGCACCAGCCCCACCGCGCTCCCGATGAGCCGCCACCGCGCGTACACATTGTACAGCCCGATCGAGAGGACGATCGTCGGCACCACGATCGGCGAGACGATCAGCGCGCGCAGCGCGCTCTTGCCGGGCACGGCCAGGCGCACCAGCGCGATGGACGCTAGGGTTCCGAGGGTGGTGGCCAGCACGGTCACCATCACCCCGATCTGGAGGCTGCGCACGGTCGCGTTCCACCAGGCCGCGCTCGACCAGTACGCCTCGTACCAGCGCACGGACAGCGTGCGCGGCGGGAACTCCAGGAAGCGGCCCCCGCTGAACGACATCGCGATCACCAGCAGGCTCGGCGCGGCCAGGAACGCCATCACCAGGCCGGTGACGACCCAGACGAGCGGCGACGTGCGCTCGCCCATCAGGCCCACACCCGGTCCAGCCCGACCAGGCGGTCGAAGCCGACCACCAGGGCCGCGGTCAGCACCAGCAGCACCATGGCCGCAGCCGAGGCCAGGCTCCAGTCCAGCAGGTCGACGACCTGGGTCTCGATCACCATCGCCAGCGTGATCACGCGCGAGCCACCGAGGAGAGCGGGCGTGATGAAGAAACCGAGCCCCTGGACAAAGACGAGCAGCGCCGCGGTGGCCATGCCCGGCATGCTCAGCGGTAGCGTCAGCGAGTAGAAACGCCGCCACGGCCCCGCCCCCATGCTCTGGGCGGCGCGGGACAGCCGCGGATCGATGCTCCGCAGGGAGGCATACAGCGGCAGGATGGCGAACGGCAGCAGCACCTGGGCCATGCCGATGACCACACCGGTCTCGTTGTACATGAGTCGCAGGGGCTCGTCGATCACGCGCAGCCAGCGCAGGACGTTGTTCAGCACCCCGTTCGCCTGGAGCAGCACCATCCACGCGTACGTCCGCACCAGGATGCTGGTCCACAGCGGCAGCAGCACGAATACCATGAGCACGCGGAACCACGCTGGCCCCACGCGGGTCATCACGTACGCGACCGGGTAAGCGGCGAGCAGGCAGACGAGCGTCACCACCACGCTGATCCGCGTCGTGCGGAGCAACACGTCGATGTAGACCGAGCTCTCGGCCAGGCGGCGATACGCCTCGAGCCCGGCGCCGCCGGGCCCGCCGCCCCCCACACTCAACACGAACAGACGGCCGAGCGGATAGAGATAGACGGCCACGAGCAGCAGCAGCGCGGGGCCCACGAGCAGACCGGCCTGACGCCATGTCGAGCGGGCGCTCATCCGAATACCCGCCAGTCATCGGGGCGCGACCTCACGAACACCTCCTGGCCGGGTCCGAAGATCGTCTCCTGCCCACGATAGGGCCGGCTCACGTTCACGACCAGGCCGGATCCAAGCTCCACGTCGTACCGCACGAGCTCACCCCGGAAGGTCGCTCCGCGGACTCGCCCGCGCCAGCAGTTGACGCCGCCCGCAATCGTGGCCAGATCGAGACGCTCGGGCCGGAGGGTGAGCCGCACCCGCTTGCCGGCCGACGGCCGCGCGGCCGTCGTCACCGTGACCTCGATGCCATCCGCGATCTCGACCCGGACCACGCCCGTTTCCGCCCCGGCCACGACGCCGTCAAGCGTGTTGACGTCGCCGAGGAAGCCGGCCACGAAGTCCGTGGCCGGGTGCTCGTAGAGCGCCAGCGGCGAGCCGATCTGCACCACGTCTCCGACGTTCATGATCGCGATCCGGTCGGAGAGCGCCAGGGCCTCCTGTTGATCGTGCGTCACATAGAGCGTGGTCACCCCGAGCGTCCGCTGCAGATCCTTCAGCTCGCTCTGCATCTCCTCGCGCAGCTTCTTGTCGAGCGCCCCCAGCGGCTCGTCCATGAGGAGGAGCGACGGCCGGTACACGAGCGCGCGGGCCACCGCCACCCGCTGCTGTTGCCCGCCCGAGAGCTGGCGAGGATAGCGCCCGGCGAAGCCGGACATGCGGACGGCGTCCAGCACCCGGGCCACGCGCTCGGCGGCCTCGGTCGAGGGCACCCGTCGTGTTCGCAGCGGGTACGCCACATTGTCGAATACGCTCATGTGCGGAAACAGAGCGTAGCTCTGGAATACCATGCCGATGTCCCGCTTCTCGGGTGGGCGCGCGACGACCGAGGCGCCGCGGATCCGGATCTCCCCCGAGGTCGGCGCCTCGAAGCCGGCGATCAGCATGAGCGTCGTCGTCTTGCCGGAGCCGCTGGGACCCAGCAGCGTGACGAACTCACCCTCGAAGACGTCGAGCGAGACGTTGTTGACCGCGATAGCTCGACCGTAGTGCTTCGAGACCGCGCGCAACGTCACGAGTGGCTCGCTCATGGGCGGCGTCAGCCTAGCCCGGCGCCCGGCCGGGCGCAACGGCCGGACGCCCGCGCCGCGGCGGAGTGCCGAGCTTTCTCGGGGTCGGCCTCACGTGTCGTCCAGAAACGCGCGCACCTCGCGCACGACCTCCGCCGTAGCCTCGATCAACAGGCTATGGCGATACCGTGGCAGGATCACGAGGCGTGAGCGCGCGATGCGCTCGTGAATGGCCCTCGCCATCGTCGGGGTCGAGCCGGTGTCGTGCTCGCCGGTCATCACCAGCGTCGGACAGCTGATCTTGCCGAGCTCGTCGACGGGGTCGGACTCGGCGAATACCCGATACGCCGCGGCATAGCCCACGGGGTCGTTGGCCAGCACCCGCTGGATCTGTCGCTCCAGGATCTCCGGGTTACCGGCACGGAATTTGGGCGTGAACCATCGCTCGATCGCGGCCCCGACGCTCATGCTCGCGCCACCCCGTCCGAGCTCGTCGGCGCGCTTCACCACCGCGGCTCGCTGCTCGGGCGTTCGACCCGCCACCGCGCTCACGATCCCGAGCGCCCGCACGCGCTCCGGATGTCGCACCGTGAACGCGGGCGCGATCATGCCGCCAAACGAGAAGTCGACGAGCGTCGTCCGATCGACCGATTGCGCGTCGAGCAGTGCGACGAGGTCGGCGACATAGTCGCCGAGGGAGTACGGCCCCCGCGGCTTGCCGGACTTCCCGTGGCCCCGCAGGTCGTAACGGAGCAGCGTGAAGTCGTCGCGCAGCGCGGCCACGACGCTGTCCCAGGCCTGAAGGTACGAGCCGACCCCGTGAAGCAGCGTCACGTGACGGCCGCGCCCCTCGACCTCGAAGTTGATCGCGACGCCGTCGCGGGACGTGATCATCACGCCGGAGCCGGTGTCGCCGCGAAGTGCGGCATCACCTGGCGCCCGAAGAGCTCGAGGGAGCGCATCGCGACGTCGTGCGGCAAGCCGAAGCTCGCGCCGTAACAGTAGTGATCGACGCCGAGCCGCTCGTAGTGTCGGATGCGCTCCACCACGTGATCGGGGGTGCCGAACATCAGGTTGTCGCGCAAGACCTCGGGAGTCAGCGGCGGGGCGGCGCCGTCAGAAGCCGTCGGATCCATCGGGGTCGCGAAGCCGTTCACCACCCCCGCCGCGTTGTAGAAGAGCCCGTTGAAGACGCGCACGTCCTCCACCGCGGTCTCCGCCGGGAGACGCCAGTCCCTCGCGTCCTCGTACACGCAGGTCCGGCGCAGCACCATGAAGGGCGGACGGCGTGCTCCGGGATGGTCGGCGAGGGCCTTCGCGAGGCGCCCGGCCAGATTCTCGACCTCGCGGTCCGGCTTGCTCAGCGGCGTCGCCATGACCCCGAGACCGTGCCGCACCGTCCAGTCGTACGTGTCGGGGTCGCGGGCCGCCACCCACAGGGGCGGGTGGGGCCGCTGCAGGGGCTTGGGAACCGAGGTCGCCCGGGGGAACTTCCAGATGGTGCCATCGTGCGCGTAGTCCCCCTCCCACAGCTTCTGCACCGCCGGAATCAGCTCTCGGAGATGGGCGCCCCCGAGCTCCTGAGGCATTCCCCCGGCCATCCGGCCGAACTCGTACTGGTAGGCCCCACGCCCGAACCCGACCTCGAGGCGGCCGTTCGTGAGGATGTCGGTGAGCGCGATCTCCCCGGCCGCGCGCAACGGATTCCAGTACGGCGCGGTGATCACCGCGGTGCCGAGCCGGATCCTTCGCGCGTGCGCGGCCCAGTGCATGATGAGCAGGAGCGGGTTCGGGGCGATCGTGTACTCGATCGAGTGATGCTCGGCGGCCCACGCGACGTCGAAGCCGAGCGCCTCAGCCGCGACGACCATCTCGAGCGCCTCCGCGACCACCCGCTCCATCGGAACGTCCGGGCGCCGGCGCGTCATGTTGACCGCGATCGAGAACCTCACGAGTTGCCTTTCATACCATGACGCCCTTCAACCCCAGGCGCGGGTTCAGCGCGATGTTGAGCCCGTCGCCCAGCGCGTTCAGGAGCACGACGAGGGTGAAGATGGCCGCGCCCGGGAATGTCGGCACCCACCACGCGGTGGTCGCGCTCTCCAGGCCGTTCGTCAGCATCTGGCCGAGGCTGACCACGTTGGGATCGCCCACCCCGAGAAAGCTCAGCGAGGCCTCGGTCAGGATGCCGTAGGAGCCGAGCAGCGCCACCATGGCGATGACGGGCGGCAGCGTGTTCGGCAACAGCTCGCGGAAGATGATGCGCCGGTCGGGCGCGCCGAGGGCGCGCGCGCTCGCCACGAAGGCTTCCTCGCGCAGTGAGAGCACCTCGGCGCGCACGATGCGGGAGATCTGGGGCCAGGC
>WNFJ01089450.1_pt3 | contig 14027 bp, 9 predicted proteins | sample 5400461 | NCBI WGS metagenome assembly WNFJ01 (sample SAMN13153349, study PRJNA577476) | soil metagenome | isolation source: 115 cm saprolite on Douglas fir-dominated hillslope | place: USA:California | collected 2013-09-17 | reverse complement strand
TAACACCATTTGCCTGGCAGTTTTTGAAAGTTCGTCGAGAAAACTGTTACCAATGCCTGCCACCTCACTACGTACTCGGCCATACGCAGGAGTAGTCTTCAATCGGTCGAAAATACCGGGTCCATCATCCTCCTCTTTGCCGTTTTCGGGAGTAGCGTGGGGTCGCATACTGGCTGTTGCCTCACCAAGCACAGGCTGCGACGCATACGCGTGAGACCGGGATGGAATAAAACCTGCGTCTTCGTGATATTCGCTGCCATCGCCTTTTACCGTAGCTGCAATTCCGTAACCCACGAGAAAACCGACTCCGAGGGCACCCGCACTCCATGCCACTGGCCGCTTCTTGAATTGTTCTCGCCAGTCAAGTGTGTCTTTAACCGCTTGATATTGGTTTGCCACGTTTTCTTTGATCTCCGTAACGGTCTGTGAGATTGAATCGCGCGCTTCTTCCATGCGTCGCTGAAGCTCTTCTTTGGAGAGGTCATCAGCGGCTTGCTCAGGAGCCCGAGCCAATCCTAAAGTTCGGTCTTCAGCCATTGCTTGTCCTTTCTCAGTTCTTCAACTGTTTTGTTTGGCACCAATGCCTGTTTCGCCAGGCGACTTTTGATTGCCATCACTATAATCGCGCCGAGAAGGAGGTAGAAGGCACCTGAGATTACGAAACCAAGGGCGTAGCTTGCGGGTTGGCTCAGGTTCGCCTGCGCAAAAAGAGTCGAGACACCAAACGCTACAGCCACATTCAGCAGCGCAAATCCGATCGCGGCTATCCCGGCGCCCAAGCCGATCATAATTGCTCCGCGTGCGTAGGCATTTGCCTCCTCCTTGATTTCCACTTTGAACAGCGTGAGCTGCGAATTGAAGAGTTGCATGACGTCATCGCCAAGCCTGCTAAGCAGAGTCGGCAAGTTTTCAGTCTCATTTCGCATTCCAGCTTCGTCTACGCTGGTCGAACCTATCTTCGTTAGACTGGATCCGGTCGCCGCCATTTTATATCACCCCCCTATTCGTTATTTCGGTTCAATTCACCGTCTGCCGCGAATAATCAAACCCAGCAGGAGTCCCGCCGCGGCTGAAATCAAAATGGCCTGACCGGGATTCTGGCGCGCGTAATCCTTGGCATTTTCCGCGAGTTCTCCGAGATCAGCATTCTGCAGGTCTTTAATCTTCTCGCCGACGACCGACACCTTATCGGTGACGTAGTCCTTAGCTTGTGTCGCTACTTCAGAAATCTTCTGGCCATATTCCTGAGCCAGGCCTGTCGCTGTGCCTGTACCGGCTGTGCCCACACCTGGTTGATTGACGTTGATGCTTCCGTTTTCTGGCATATCGAATTTTCCTCCCTACTTCAGATCATAGAACTTTCGTGCGTCGATCGAGCAAGAGATGTGCCCGAGGCTTTTCTCAGCATTGAGGGCTTAGGACCCGCATATGCCGGGAATAGACTCGAGTGCGTGTTTTCCTCTTGTTGTGAAAAGGTACAAGAAACCATAGCGCAAAGGTCGGGAACAGTACAACGAAATGCAGATTTATTTTCCCGAACTTTTCTTTGCTTGACAGCGTAACAACTGGGATGGTAAGTAAGTACTTACTTTGCGAGAGGCTCTTCACCAGACGTAAACATTTGAACAAACCAATAACAGTCAATAACGACGCCTCACCAAGCGTAAATGGGGTCCGGATGGCCGGAGAAGAAAGGCGCCTGCAGATCCTTGCGGTGGCCATGACCCTCTTTTCAGAGAGGGGGTTTCGGGGCACGACAACCAAGGAAATTGCCCAGGCTGCCGGCGTTTCGGAGGCCATGGTGTTCCGGCACTTCGCCCACAAGGAAGAGCTTTACACCGCAATCCTTGACCATAAGGCATGTTCAGGAGGGGAATTTGACCCGGCGCAGATGATGGCCGATTCGCTTGCGCGAAAAGACGATAGTGCGGTCTTCGAACAGTTGGCGCTGGGCGCATTGCAGCATCACGAAGGCGATCCGGAGTTTCAGCGTCTGCTGCTCCATGCAGCACTCGAAAAACATGAGCTCGCTCAAATGTTCTTTGAGAAGTTCGTGCAGCGGGTTTACGAGTACCTGGGAACTTACATCCGCGAAAGGCAACGTGATGGAGCCCTAATCGAAATCGATCCGGCGATCATTGTGCGTGGCTTTATCGGAATGGTCATGCATCATTCGCTCAATAACAACCTTTGGGATCCAAAACGCCGGCTGTTGAATATTTCTAACGAAAGCGCGGCCAAACACTTCACTAACATTCTCCTGAATGGCATCGCTGCGAACCCTTTGAAGAATAACGGCCGTCAATCGTCGCCAGCCGAGGGTTCCCCAAGGAATAAATAGGTCATGTTATCTCCCAAAACATTTCGGTTAGCAGGTCTGTCCCTGGTTCTTATCGGCGTCATCAGCTTAGCCATATCCTGTGGCGGTTCGAAGGCGAACGTCAGAAAAGACGCACCCGGTGGATCTTCTTCACCCGCGACCGTCGAGGTGACGACGGCCGCAGCGATCACGCGTGACCTGCCTCGGTTCTTCGAAGCCACCGGCAGTCTGGCGGGGGACGAACAAACGGATGTGGCGCCGCAAACTTCGGGCAAGGTTGTCGCTTTGGGTGTCGACATAGGCACTTACGTCAAACGTGGGCAGATGATCGTGAGGTTGGACGATTCCGAGTTGAAGCTTCACGTGGATCAATCGCTGGCGCAACTGGAGCAGGCAAAGGCTGCCGTGCGACAAGCTGAAGAGAAAATCGGACTGAAATCCGGGCAGTCTTTCGATCCTGACCGCGTAGCGGAGGTGGCGGGGGCTAGGGTCTCCCTCGATCTTGCCGACAAGAATCTTCGTCGTGCTGAAAAGCTAATCGAGTCGGGCGACATATCGCGCTCTTTCTACGATCAGCAAAAGGCGCAGCGAGATCAGCTAAAAGAACAATACGACATGGCTGTCGCGCAGGCGCGGCAAAACTACGCAGCCGTCGTGGTGGCGCGGACAAATGTGGCAAACGCGGAAGCCCAGCTGGCACTTGCCCGAAAAAGTCTGTCCTACTCTACGATTCCGGCTCCCATCGACGGTTTCATTGCAGAGCGCACCGCCGACATAGGCGAATATGTTTCGCCCCAGCAGAAAGTCGCGACGATTGTAAAGATCAATCCTCTGCGAATCCGCATTGACATTCCCGAGCAGGCAATTCCAGAGGTGCACGTTGGCCAATCGGTATCGATGAGTACCAGCGCCTGGCCTGACAAGAATTTTAGTGGCCGCATTGCCCGCATCGCCCCGAACGTTACTACCAACTCGCGCACATTGACAGTTGAAGCCGAAATTGAAAACAGCAGTGGAGTTCTAAAGCCTGGACAATTTGCCACCGTACGAATTCTGCAGGCCCTGGCCGCACCCGCCGTGTTGGTTCCCGCGCGCTCGTTAATTACAGAATCAAGTGTGAGCCGCGTATTTGTAATCAAGAGCGGACATGCGGAGCAACGTTTAGTTCAGGTCGGCCAAGCGGACGGCGATTTGATTGAAGTGAAGTCTGGCGTGACGGCGAATGAGCTGGTGGCGACGAGCAATCTGGAGCAGCTGAGTGATGGAATGGCTCTGAAGCAATGAGACCCAAAACCCAAGACCTGGTTCGATTATGCAAAAGCTAGCTGAGATATGCGTTCGTCGTCCCGTGTTCGCGACGATGCTGATCCTGAGCCTGACGGTTGTCGGGCTGTTCTCTTACAAATCATTGGGAGTGGATCTTTTTCCCAAGATTGACTTGCCTACCATCACCGTCACCGTGGTTAATCCCGGCGCTTCGCCGCAGGAGATTGAAACCGAGATCACTGACAAAGTAGAAGGTGCTGTAAATACAATATCCGGCATCGACGAACTGCGCTCCACGTCAGTAGAGGGTGTATCTCAAGTCTTTATCACTTTCCTGCTGGAAAAAAGTCCAGACGTAGCCGCGCAGGAAGTGCGCAACAAAGTCGATTTAATCGTCAACGATCTTCCAGTCACCGCTGAGCAACCCGTCGTTCAGAAACTCGATACCGATGCTGCACCGGTCGTGCGGATTGCTGTTTCAGCTCCGCGTTCGGTCCGCGAAGTTACCGACATAGCCGACAAGAAGATCAAGCAACAGATTGAATCGATCAATGGTGTAGGCGATGTGCAGATTATAGGTGGCCGCACACGCGAAATCGAAATCTGGGTCGACCCTGACAAGCTCCGCGCTTTCAATGTCACTGTAGCCCAAGTGGCTGACGCTGTGCGCGCGCAGAACATGGAAGTACCGGGCGGTCGCATCGATGAAGCTACGCGCGAGCTGACAGTTCGTACCATGGGTCGTATCGTCGATCCGCAAGACTTCAACAACCTTATCGTGGCCAATCGCGGCACTTATTCGGTCAAGCTCAGCGATGTTGGCTACGCTGAAGATGGTGCGGAGGAAGCGAGAACCGAGGCTCGTCTGAATGGGCAGCCAGCCGTCACTCTGATCGTCTCGAAACAATCAGGGCAGAACACAGTAGCTGTGGCTGATGCGGTTAAGGCAAGACTCACCGAGATCGCTGACACTCTGCCTCGTGGCTTTAAGACCGAAGTGGTCGGCGATCAATCCATCTTCATCAAGGCTTCGATCGATGCGATCCAGACGCACCTGATCGAGGGGAGCATCCTGGCGGCGATTGTTGTCTTTATCTTTTTATGGAGCTTCCGCTCGACGGCGATTGCCGCCGTTGCGATTCCGACATCGCTGATCGCGACATTCGGACTGATGGCCGCAATGGGTTTTACGCTGAATCAAATAACGATGCTCGCGTTGACCCTAATGGTTGGTATCGTCATCGACGACGCGATTGTTGTCCTGGAAAACATCTTTCGCTTCATTGAGGAAAAAGGAATTCCGCCTTTTCAAGCGGCCATCGACGGCACTCGCGAAATTGGCATGGCAGTTACGGCCACCACACTCTCGCTACTCGCCGTTTTCCTGCCGGTCGGTTTCATGGGTGGTATCGTCGGGCGATTCATGTCCTCATTTGGCCTGACAGCGTCCTTTGCGATTGCCGTCTCTCTACTGGTGTCATTTACGTTGACGCCAATGCTGGCTGCACGTTTGATAAAACGCAGTGACGATAAGCGAGAAGGTGCGCTTGAACGGCACACGGAACCGTCCGATCACGGCTCGAAGGAATCGCGCTTCTATCGACCAATCGATCGTACCTATACCAGTCTCTTGACATGGTCGATGGCCCATCGCTGGACGATAGTGTTGGCTTGTGCGCTCGTCATCGTGAGTATTGTGCCGCTTTTCATGTTCGTCGGGAAAAACTTCTTGCCAGAAGACGACCAGGCGCAGTTTGAACTCAACGTGCGGGCTCCGGAAGGATATACCCTCGCCGCCACGTCTGCGCTTGCCGAACGTATTGCGGTCGATATGCGTAACCTTCCCGGCGTTACTGATACGCTGACAACCATCGGCAGTGGCCAGCAAGAACAGGTCAATGTTGCTTCCATTTACGTGAGGCTCACACCAATCGAACAGCGCAGTGTCACCCAGCAGGAGCTGATGTTGCGTGCACGTTCCGAGGTCCTGGGCAAATATTTGAAACAGTATCCCGGACAACTTCGCACGAGCGTGCAGCAGGTTGCGGCCATCTCAGGTGGTGGGAATCGTAACTCCGATATCCAGTATGTAATCGGCGGTCCCAATCTGAACAAGCTGACGCAATACTCGAACGCGCTGTTGGCGAAAATGAAGACGATCCCGGATGTTGTCGATGCTGACTCCACATTGATCACCGGCAAGCCTGAGGTGCGAGTGATTATCGACCGCGCGCGCGCCGGCGATTTGGGAGTGCGAGTCGGGGACATTGCTCAGGCACTCAATACACTTGTGGCTGGCCAGAAGGTTTCTACCTTTAATGCGGGCACCGATCAATACAACGTTCGCGTGCGGGCTGTCGGAGAGTTTCGCGCGAGTGTCGAAGGATTGAAGCGAATGATTGTGGCTTCTTCCAAGCTTGGTTGGGTCAGCCTCGATAACCTCGTGCGGATTGAAGAAGGCACCGGACCATCGGCGATCGATCGTTTGAACCGGCAAAGACAGGTCACACTGCTGGCCAATGTGAAACCGGGCGGATCGCAAGCGGCCGTTATCCAGAAGATGAATCAGTTTGTAAGCGAAGTAAATTTCGATCCCGCCTACAAAACGGGCCTGGCCGGACGATCAAAGGAACTTGGCCGGGCGGGCTACTACTTCGTACTCGCTTTTGTCCTCTCGTTTGTTTTCATGTACATGGTACTCGCTGCACAGTTTGAATCCTTCATTCATCCGGTAACTATTCTGCTGACACTGCCGCTGGCCATTCCCTTCGGGATCCTTGCGCTTTTGGTCACCGGTCAGACAGTGAATATTTTTTCCGGCCTGGGCTTGCTGTTGCTGTTTGGTGTTGTAAAGAAGAACGCCATTCTACAGATCGATCATACAAACCAATTGCGCGAGCGCGGCATGGACCGACTGGAAGCCATCATTCGCGCAAATCGAGATCGATTGCGTCCTATTCTTATGACGACGATAGCTTTGGTTGCCGGCATGTTGCCGCTGACGATTTCCAGCGGTCCGGGCTCTGGGACGAACAGGTCGATCGGCGTCCTTGTAGTAGGTGGACAGTCGCTCTGTTTGTTGTTAACGCTGCTAGCTGTCCCGGTTTTCTATTCGCTTTTCGATGACCTTGCCAGAAGCCGTGTTTGGGGGCGCATCGGCTCTGCAACTGCAGGAGCGTTTGCCTGGGTGCGACGCAAGACAGCGAGCGCCACCGCCTCATTGTTTAGTTTGATTTCGCTCCTGATTATTTTTCTGATTCTTCCGGGTATTTCGTTTAAGACGTTCGCGCAGCAACCTGCTTCTTCTCCCGAAATGTTGCCGGCAATCCAGAAGTTACCATTGCCCGCCGTGGCCCCTGAGTACCGTGCTAAGCAAAAGCCCCTGCCGGAAATCGGCCGCGTTGGCGTCGATATGAATCGCCAGCATCCTCTGTCGTTGCGTGAAGCGCTCTCGATGGCACTCGAGAACAATAAGGACATTGAAGTCGCTCGCGAGAATGTGAAGATAGCTGAGTTCGATCTTCTTGGCGCTCGCGGCGCTTACGATCCACGCATCACGACCACGTCTTTCTACGAGCGCGTCGAGAATCCGATTTCCAGTTTTCTGAGTGGCGGCACAAACGGTTCAACCACTCAAAGCGACTACACAGGCACAGCCCGTCTTGAAGGACTGGCACCCAGGCTCGGGGGCAGTTATCACCTGGATTTTTCCTCAATTAGACTGACGACTAACAATCAGTTTACTGCTCTCAATCCGCAGTATCCTACGGCCTTGACCTTTAACTACACTCAGCCATTACTGCGAGGCCTAAGGTTTGATAACAGCCGCAGGCAGATCGAGATTGCCAGGAAGAATCTCTCGCTCACGGATGCACAGTTTCGCCAAAGAGCGATCGACACTATTACAAACGTGCAGCGTGCTTACTGGGATCTTGTGTTCGCGCTGCGCAATCTGCAGATTCAACGCGACGCCGTGCGGGATGCGAGAACGCAACTCGATCACAATAAGCGCATGGTCAATGAGGGACAGCTGGCCCCTATCGATATCGTAGCGGCCGAGGCGCAGATAGCAGGGTTTGAGCAGGCTCTTTTCAGTGCGCTCGAAGATGTTTCGCTATCTGAGAACAATTTGAAGAATTTGATTGCTCAGAATCGCCAGGTAGCATTGTGGAGCGATTCAATCGTACCAACTGATTCAGTTGATTTGGTCGTTCCGGAGGTTTCATTGCCGGATGCTTTGAAGACAGCCATGGATAACCGCCCTGAGTTGCAGCAGTCGAACGTGGCCCGCGAAATCAATGAAATAGACCAGCGGTATTTTCGTGACCAGAAAAAGCCGGCGATCGATCTGGTCGGAAGCTATGGGATGGTGGGGTTGGCGGGTGCTGCTGGTAGCGAAACCAATCCCCTGACGGCTTCGACCGCGCAGTTGCGCGATGCTATTAATAAGCTTTTGCGGAACGACGGCTTCGAACCCTTGCCCGACCTTCCGGTGCAAACAATTTCCCCTGACCTGATCGGTGGTTATGCACAGTCCGTGCAGAATCTGCTCGGCAATCGCTTTACCAACTTTCGCGTCGGGGTGCAGATCAATCTTCCTTTGCGCAACCGGACGGCCGAGGCGCAGTTGGGCCGATCGCTGGTCGAAGGTCAACGTATTGCCACCCAGCGCGAGCAGCTTGAGCAGTCGATTCAAGTCGAGGTTCGCAATGCGCTGCAGGTTATGCGCAGCGCGGAGGCGCGTTTACGTGCCGCAGTCGCGGCCCGCGAAGCCGGCGAGCAGCAATACACAAGTGAACAACGAAAGCTCGACGCCGGGCAATCAACAGTTTTCCTGGTGCTCGAGCGTCAGACAGCGCTGACAACAGCGCGAGGTAATGAGCTTCGCGCGCAGACGGATCTGAACAAATCAATCGCTGACTTGCAAAGGGCCACAGGAAACGCCCTGAGTGTAAACAGCGTCGTGGTGCGAGTGCACTAATATGGTCTCCTATTTTGCTGCACCACACTACGGAAGGCGGTGAGGTTTCCTTGGGGGCGAAACCCACCGCCTTCGCTCTTAGCAGAGGAAAAGTCGAGGCCAAACATGGAGGATAATCAACTTCTCGAAACCTGGCAGATTCACGATCGCATCAACATCTACCTGCTCGATGCTGTAGATTCTGGTTCTCTGAATAGCCACTCGGCTTCAAAAGGACGCAGCGTGGGCGAGCAGTTTGCGCATGTTCATAACGTGCGTTTGATGTGGCTGAAATCGGCCGCTCCCGATTTGCTCAAGGGTTTGGTCAAGATTGACAACGAACAAGCGAACGATAAGCAGGTGTTGCGCAAGTCACTCGGGGATTCAGGTAAGGCAGTTGGCACTTTGCTTGGCCAGAGCCTTGCAGCGGGTGGAAAAGTTAAAGGATTCAAGCCGCACGCTGCCGCCTTCCTTGGGTACCTGATTGCGCACGAGTCGCATCATCGCGGACAAATCGTGCTGACACTCAAGCAGGCCGGGAAACCGATCGATAAAAAAATAGCCTACGGAGTTTGGGAATGGGGCGTGCGGTAGGTTTGAGCTAGATAACTTGCTCCAATATTAAGAAGGCTGCGTACACCGCCACTATGAGGACGATGCTGGCCAACAGATACCATTGAAGGAGCTTGCTCTTACAGGCAGGGCAACGCGTTCTAATCCAGCCTGCTTGTCTTTCGCAATTCCGACACTTCAAGACGGGACCTCCCAAGTTTCCCCTCGTGGAATACTATTGGACCGATCTAAATTTAACACAGTCGACGGATGTTATCCCACTTTGCAAGCTGACTGTATCGTCTTGCTGGCGCGGTGTGAATGAGTGTACAAGGAACTCCAAACTTGACCTAAGTGTCGGGTTCGGTTAAACCTCGGTTTTGGAACTCGCGTGAGCGTAAGGACCAGAAATGGTTGATCTACCTACTGAACTTGACGTGCTGGCAGTCTTCTCGCATCCCGACGACGCCGAGTTGTCTGTCTCCGGCACACTTCTCAAGCTGAAATCGTCTGGCTATCGCACGGGCGTGTGCGACATGACGCGGGGCGAGATGGGCACGCGCGGCACCCCGGAAATTCGCAAGACCGAAGCGCTCGAAGCTGCCCGAATTATGAAGCTTGATGTGCGCTTGAATCTCGAGCAGCCTGACGGTCATGTATGGCCCACGGAAGAGGCCAGAGCTGCACTTGTACGCGTGATCCGCGCCCACAAACCAAAAGTGCTACTAACAACCCACTGGAACGATCCCCATCCTGACCACGCGAATACCTGTCGCATTGTGCGCGAGGCAGCACGTCTAGCGACAATGCTCCGCTACGATGAAGAGTCAAAACAGCCGGCCGTGCCGATGCCGGCCATTATGCATTCTCTTTTCTCTCGGCGCGTCGTGCCTTCGTTCATCGTGGACGTTTCTGATTTTGTCGACGAGAGAATGCGGGCCATCAGGGCCCATACCTCTCAGTTTTACCGGGCTGAATCAAGCGAGCCTACGACCAGAATCAGCGAGCGGGGTTTTCTCGATCAGATTGAAGTGCGGATGCGTTATTTCGGTTCGCTTATAAGCGTCGCAGCGGGCGAACCGTTCTATGTGCGAGAGGCTTTGAACGTTGGCGATCCGGTGGCGTTACTCACGCGGCCGATGAATATCTATTCCTGATCAGTTTTCTGGCTTCGCATCCGGAGCGCCGGTAGCTTTCGGCTGTTTCTGATCAAGCTAAACAGCAACCACCTCAAGGTCCGGATCGACCTCTTGCTTTAGCATTCCTTCAATAGCCATGAGTGTGCCGGTGAGTGAGCTGGGGCAACTGCCACAAGCTCCCTGATAGCGGATACTGAGAGTATGATCGGCAAGTCCAAGCACTTCGAGATAACCGCCGTCGCCCATAAGTGCCGGTCTAACTTTGTCATCAAGTATTTCGTTGATTCTTACCAGCCGGGGATCGTCGCTTGTCACGGCGGCTATCGAGCCTCCCACGGCAGCCCCAACATTTGCCGGTGAATTAACCGCCTCAGCCGCTCGGATGGGCACTGCCAGCGCTGGAAGCAAGTCGTCCCAATCGCCTTCGTCATCTTTTTCAACCGTGATCATGCTATCCATGTAGAAGACTGAAACTACATGTCCGACGTCGAACAGCGACCTGGCCAGGGGATCATCCGGAGCCTGATCGGCGGAACCATACGAACGCGCTACGCCATTGCTTACCGGCTCACGCAGAATAAATTTAACCGCATTCGGATTCGGCGTTTCTTCAATATCACTGATCTTTGGCATTTCGAAAGTCCCCTTTTGAACGTCCCCGATAGCAGACGAAACTAATCTCTTTGGAATACTTCCCTGCAGGCATTATAGCCGTTTTCACCTGGAATCACAGGTGACGGCTGGTCGTACTTCAGATATATTGGCCGCCCTCTTTACTCAGTTGGAATTCTGACCAAAAAGAGGACTTAAGCTGACAGCAGGAACTATTGCTAAACGCTCCGGACGAAGCATATACTCCCGCTCTCACTTGCGCCCCCTTTTTTATAAGGTGAGTCAAGTTGAGATAGAGGCAGGCGAAGGCGAGGGTCGCCTGCCTCTCCTTTTTCTACTCGCCGCCAGTTGTCAGTTGTCCGCAGTCAGTTGTAATGTCCCTGTAAGTCCCTAACAACTGACTACGGACAACTACAACTGACAAACGATTAATGAACATCGGCATCACGGTATATCCGACTTACGGCGGTAGCGGTATTGTCGGCTCTGAGCTCGGTAAGGAACTAGCTGCTCGCGGACACACAGTTCATTTCATTGCTTCGGCTTTGCCCACTCGCCTCACTGAACTCAACGAGCGCGTACGCTTTCATGAAGTTGAGATGATGTCTTATCCGCTTTTTGAGCATCAGCCCTACACTCTCGCACTCGCGACAAAGATGGCGACCGTAGCGCAGGAAGAGAACCTCGACCTGCTGCACGTACACTACGCCATTCCACACTCAATCAGCGCGATCCTGGCGCGCGAGTCTCTAAAGCCTCAGCGCCCCCTGCCGGTGATCACCACTCTTCATGGAACTGATATAACTCTCGTCGGAGCTGACAGATCCTATTTGCCGATCACGCGGTACGGTATTGTCCAGTCAGATGGCGTAACGGCCATCTCGCATTATTTGAAGCAAGCCACCAAAGAAATATTCCAGTTTGATGAGATTGCCGTCATTCCAAATTTTGTTTGCCAGACAGATTATCAACGACTGCCGGACTATTCGTTGCGCAAATCGCTGGCGCCCGGCGACGAGCCATTGCTCGTACATGTTTCAAATTTCCGTCCGGTGAAAAGACCGGTCGACTGCGTTGAGATACTCGCGCACGTGTTGAAGAAGGGAATTAAGACTCGACTCGTGATGGTGGGCGATGGGAGCGAACGGACTAACGTGGAGCACAGAGCGCGGTGCCTGGGCGTCTTTGAGCAGTGTTCCTTTGTGGGAAAGCAGCCGCGAATCGCTGACTATCTTTCCGTATCGGACGTTCTGCTGTTACCGTCCGAACAGGAATCCTTCGGTCTAGCTGCTCTGGAGGCCATGGCTTGCGAGGTCCCTGTAATTGCTTGCCGGGTAGGCGGTATTCCGGAGGTTGTTACTGATGGCGAGACGGGTTTCCTCAGTGATGTCGGCGACATAGAGAAAATGGCCGCCGACGCTGCAAACCTGCTGGCGAACGAAAAGCTCCGCTCTGAGATGGGAAAGCGCGCTCGCGAGTCTGCTATTTCCCGCTACCGCACGGATATAGTGATCCCGCAGTATATCGATTTCTATCACCAGGTCCTGGCAAAGGGAGCCAAGTGACACTCACTTTCAGTCGTACTCATTTTGAAATCATAAAATAAGATGTTATATGTGCGAATGCTGCCTGACGCTGCAATAACTCCTGGAATCGGAATTTCATCTGACAGCTAATAGTAGGATATTCGATATCCGCACCCAACATCCCTGTATGCAATCCATCATCGTTGGCACGGCAGGTCATATTGATCACGGAAAGAGTGCATTAGTGCGCGCCCTGACCGGCCAGGATCCTGACCGTCTTCCCGAAGAAAAACGGCGCGGGATCACTATCGACCTGGGCTTTGCCGATCTTTTGCTTGGTGATCTCCGGGTCGGCTTTGTTGACGTTCCGGGCCACGAGCGCTTCATCAAGAACATGCTGGCCGGGGCGCATGGCATCGACGTGCTTGCGTTGGTCATTGCAGCCGACGAAGGCGTGATGCCGCAAACGCGCGAACACTTCGACATTTGCCGATTGCTGGGAATTCGCAACGGATTGGTAATCATCACAAAGAAAGATCTGGTTGAGGAAGAAATGCTGCCTTTGGTCGAGGAGGAAGCAAGAGAACTCGTGGCTGGTTCCTTCCTCGAAGAAGCGCCCATCATGGCCGTAAGTTCGCGCACGGGCGCAGGGTTAGAGCAATTGAGAACTGCGTTAAGCGAAGTTGCGCAACATGTACCTGCACGCTCCACCGATTTCGTCATGCGTTTGCCCGTTGATCGCGCATTCTCCATGAAAGGCTTTGGCGCCGTTGTTACTGGAACGCTAGTCTCCGGCGAAATTGCCGAGGGCGATGAACTCGAACTGCTGCCGCCTCAACTTGGTGTGAGAGTCCGGGGCACACAGGTGCATGGCAAGTCCGTAGCCCGAGCATCCGCGGGGCAGAGAACTGCCGTCAATCTTGCCGGGATTGATGTTACATCGATCGAACGAGGAATGGTTTTGGCGCCGGTTGGGCGTCTACGCCCGACTCAAATTATTGATGTTGCTGTTGATATGTTGCCAACGGCCTCGCGCGGACTGAGATCGCGATCGCGAGTGCGTATGCATATTGGTGCTGCGGAAGTGTTGGGACGAATGCGCGTTCTGGATGAGCTGGCGGAGATTTCACCGGGCAGAAGCGGTCTCGCACAACTGAGATTGGAGGCGCCAGTGGTCGCGCTGCATGGCGATCACTTCATCATTCGAACCTATTCTCCGCCCGCGACTGTAGCCGGAGGAACTGTGGTTGACCCCCACGCAATTAAACATCGCGGGAAGGAGATCCTGAAAACTCGGGAACGCCTCCGCGCCATGATGAGCCCAGACCGAACGCTGAAATTTAGCGCATTTGTCCGGGCGTCCGGGAGTAGTGGCCTCAGGGACCGAGATATTGCAGCGAGTACTGGCTGGAGCGATGCGGTGTTATCAGCGGTTGCGTTGGCAGCTCAGGCAAAAGGGTCAATCGTCGCTGCCGATGGAGTTTTCCTGGCTACAGAAGATTTTGACAGTCTTTGCGCATCTCTGCTTGACGAATTGGCGGCACATCACAAGCGGGAACCGCTGGCTCGTGGAGTACCGCGAGAAACTTTGCGTGAGAAAATATTCGCTCATTCCGAGCCGGAGGTCTTTAGGGCGGTGATTGCCCGGCTCG
>WNFJ01125109.1_pt2 | contig 14029 bp, 10 predicted proteins | sample 5400461 | NCBI WGS metagenome assembly WNFJ01 (sample SAMN13153349, study PRJNA577476) | soil metagenome | isolation source: 115 cm saprolite on Douglas fir-dominated hillslope | place: USA:California | collected 2013-09-17 | reverse complement strand
CCCTTCCCGGCTTCCTGCAGGGCGTCGCGCTCTACCGCAAGCTGGTGCGCCGGCTGGTCCTCTGATGCTCCGGCGTCGCCTCCGCCCGCCGCCGCTCTTCTTCGTCGTCCTCCTCGCCGCGGCGCTGGCAGTCTGCCGACCGGGCGACGCGGGCAATTCGGCGCTACCGCGAGGTCTCTCCGAGGCCGCCGGCTGGCTGCGCGGCTACGTGCAGATCGACACCACCAATCCGCCGGGCAACGAGCGGCGGGCCGCCGACTACCTCGCCGCCATCCTGGCGCGGGAGGGCATCCCCAGCCGGCTCTGGATCTCTCCCACCGGGCGCGCCAATCTCTCGGCACGGTTGACCTCGAAGCGCAGCGGCGGGCGGGCGCTGCTGCTGCTGCACCACATGGACGTGGTGGCGCCAGGGGCGGGCTGGACCGTGCCGCCCTTCGCCGGCCTGATCCGCGACGGCAGCCTCTGGGGGCGCGGCACCCTCGACGACAAGGGCCTGGGGATCTGCGGCCTGGCTGCCCTGGTCGACCTCGAGCGGCGGCGGGTGGAGCTCGACCGCGACGTCCTCTTCCTGGCGGTCGCCGACGAGGAGAACGGCGGCGGCCAGGGAGCCGCCTGGCTGCTCGCCAGCCATCCCGAGCTGTTCGCCGGGGTCGAGGGAGTGATCGGCGAAGGCGGGCGCAACCAATTCACCGACCGCCTGCTGTGGTGGGGCGTCGAGGTGGCGCAGAAGCGCCCGCTCTGGCTGCGGGTCGGCGCGCACGGCCGCGGCGGCCACGGCTCGACGCTCAACCCCGAGAGCGCCAACCATCAGCTGATCGCGGGCCTGGCACGGCTGCTGGCAATGCCTCGGCATTGGCGGGTGACCGCGCCGGTGCGCGACTACCTGCGGGCGATCGCGCCGCTGCACAACTCGCACTGGCAGCACCTGCTCACCCACGTCGACGACGCCATCGGCGACCAGGGCCCGCGCGAGGCCATCTTCCCGGGCATGGCCGGCCTCTTCCTCGACACCGTGCAGGTGACGGTGCTCGCCGGCGGCGACCGCATCAACGTCGTCCCCGCCGCCGCCGAGGCCAGAATCGACGTCCGGCTGCTGCCCGACACCGACGGCGCCGCTTTCCTCGCCGCCGTTCGCGGCGCGCTCGGGCCGCAGCTGTCTCTCGAGGTGCTGATGACCGCGCCGCCGGCCCCCGCATCTCCCGCCTCCGGGCGCCTGTACGGCGCCATCCGCCAGGTGCTTGGCCGCAAAGCGGCGGTGGTGCCGATGTTGGACGCCGGCACGACCGATTCCCGCTTCTTCCGCGAGCGGCGCGTGCCGGCGTACGGCCTGGCTCCGTTCGCGCTCGACCCTGACGACTCCGGCGGCATCCACGGTGCCGACGAGCACCTGCCCCTGGCCGAGCTCGACCGCGGCGTCGAGCGGATGCGCCGGATCGTCGCGGCCTACGCGGCGGTCCCGGCCGGCGACAAACAGTGAGTGTCGCGACTGGCGACAGGCGGAGCCGCGACCTCCGGGCGCTGAGCGGCGCGCCGCCAGTCGCCGCCTCGCACCTGGACGGCGCGGCTCGTTGGAGCTGACTGACAACGCTTGGCCGAGCGGCGGACTTTTTTTGGCACCCGCGACGAGATCCCGGCGGCGAGCGTCCCGTGAGGCCATGCATTTTTCGCTCTGAAGAATTGGCACATCTCTTGCCAACCCCGAGATCACGCTCAGCTTCTTCAGGCATCCCGGGGGGGAATGTGATGAATTGCCATTTGCACATAAGGCAAAAAGGGCAAAGAGGCTTCACGCTGATCGAGTTGCTCGTCGTGGTGGCCGTGATCGGGATCATCGCCTCGATGCTGATCCCGAACCTGCTCGATGCTTTTCAGAAGGCGAAGCAGAAGCGCACCATGGCTGACATGAAGATCATCGGCACGGCGATGTTCTCGTGGCTCACGGACCAGGCGGCGGCGGCCGCCGCCGGCGCCAGCTCCACCTCGGTCGACCTCACTCAATACGGCACGCAGCTGACCCCCGCCGATCTCACCACCGTCCTGGTGTCGCAGTACATCCAATCGATCCCCACCCTCGACGGCTGGAAAAGCCCCTTCCAGTACTATCTGCGGACCGACAATCCGCACGCCACCCAGGTGATGGCGATCCGCAGCCTCGGGCGCGACAAGGCCGCGGAAGGAGACACCTACACGGTCACCTCCTTCGATCCCACCGATTACGATCGCGATATCGTCTGGGCCGACGGCTTCATGGTGCGCTACCCGCAGAAGAGGTAAAACGATTGCTCGAGGAACCATCGCCGCCAGGTACGCGCTCCGCCTGGCGGCCATGGCGGCGATGGCGGCGAAGGGTGCGATGGGTGCGATGCGTGCAATGGGTGGCGTGGCCGGCGCGATCGGCGCGCCCGGCGCTGCTGCTCGGCTCCTCCTGGCGGGCCGTGCTGTTCGGGCGCCTGCTGCCGCCCGGCCAGGCGCTGGCCAACCGCGACATCCTGCTCTTCCACCTGCCGTTGCGCGTCTGCTTCCGCAATCTCGCCGCCGGCGGCGTGCTGCCGCTCTGGAACCCCTGGCTGAACGGCGGCCAACCGATCCTCTCCAACCCCAACTACACGTCGTTCTATCCGCCGACCTGGCTCGCCCTGCCGCTGCCGCCGGCGTACGGCCTGAGCGTGATGGCGGTGCTGCACGCCGCCATCGCGTTCGCCGGCGCCTGGCGGCTCGCCCGCCAGCTCGGCGCGGGGAGCGGCGCCGCGTCGCTGGCGGCGGTCGGCTACGCCGGCAGCGGCGCGCTGCTGTCGCTGCTCGAGTCCTATACCTTGTTCTGCAGCATGGTCTGGTTCCCCTGGGTGCTGGCGCTGGGCGACGACGCGCTGCGCCGTCCCGCCGGCGGCGGCTGGCGCCGGCCGGCGCTGCTCGCCGGCCTGGCGCTCGCCATGCAGCTGCTCAGCGAGCCCACGATCGCGGTGATCAGCGGCCTCGGGTTGCTGGCCTTCGCCGCGACGACCATCGCCGGCGCGTCCCCCGCGGGCGCGGGTGCCCGGCCGGCCCGGGGGACCGCCGCGTGGCGCGTGCTGGTGCCGCTGCTCGTCGCGGCGGCGCTGGCCGCGGTGCAGCTGCTGCCCACCGCCGACCGCCTCGCCGGCACCGTCCGCTCGGGGGGGCTGGCCGCCGAGGAGGCGACCCTCTGGTCGTCGCCGCCCGAGCGCCTGGTCGAGACCGCCTTCCCGCGGTTCTTCGGCGACCCGTCGCGCCAGGGCGAGGGGCTGTTCTTCGGCCGCGGGCTGCACGACCTCGACTATCCCTACGTGGCGTCGATCTATCCAGGCCTGCTGGTGACCTTGCTCGGCGCGGCGGCGCTCTGCCGGTGGCCGATCCCGCGGCGCGCCGCCTGGGTGCTCTGTCTGGCGGGCGGGTGCTTCCTCGCGCTCGGCCGCCACAACCCGCTCTATGAGCCGCTGCGGCGCCTGCTGCCGCCGCTGGCGGCGATGCGCTACCCGGAACGGTTCATCCTCCTCGCCATGGCACCGCTGGCGTTCGCCGCCGCTCTCGGCTGGCAGCGCCTGCTCGACGAACGGCGGGCCGGCCGGGAGCAGGCGGCCGACCTGCCGCTGGCCCTCGGGCTGGTGATCCTGGCCACCGCCGGGGCGCTGGCGAGCCTGCTCTACCTCGCCCCCGGCGCCACCGCGGCCTGGCTCGGTGAGCATGCGCCCCTGCCCGTGACCTCCCGCACCCTCGCCCTCGACCTGGCGTTCCTGCGCCACGAGGCCTGGGCCGCGGTCGCCACGGCCGCGGGCGCCGCGGCGCTGCTGGCGCTCTGCCGCTGGCGCCGCCCGCGCGCCGGCCTGCTCTCGGCGCTTGCCGTGGCTCTGCTCGCCGGCGACCTCTGGCACTACGGCGGCGGCCTGGTGCGCACGGTGCCCGTCGCCGAGTACCGGCAGCCGCCGCCGCTGCTGCGCGAGCTGAAGCCTCAGGGCGTGCGGCTGTTCGTGCAGATGGTCCCGGAGGAGCGCCGGCTGCGGCTCGCCAGGGGCGACGCGGGCCTGGCGCTGACGCGGGCCCTGGAGGCGCGCCTGCTGCCGTACTCGGCGGCGCTGTGGCGGGTGCCGTACGCGCTCAACGAGGACTTCGACCGGATGCTCACCCGCTGGGGGTCCGCCACCTTGGAGGCGCTGCACGCCGACCTCCGGCAGCAGCCCGAGATGGCGTTCCGCCTGCTGGGCGCCTGGGGAGTGGGCGGCATGCTGCTGCGCGACACGACCGCGGCGGGGATGCCCGAGGGGGCCGCGCTGCCGCCGCCCTCGCCCTTCGCGGTCCCGGCGCCACGCCGCTTCGTCAAAGATCACTTTCGCATGAGCGTCTACCGCTTCGTGCCGCGGGTCAGCTTTCATCCCACCTACGCCTCGGCGCTCTACCTCGCCCGCAGCCAGGGCTTCGCCGTGGACCGCGCGGAGCACTGCGTGCGCACCGCCGCGCCGCCGGCGACGGTCAGCTACCCCCGCCCGCCGCTGGTGCTCGCGTTCAAGGATGCCGCCGGCCGCATCGAGCTCCGCTATCGCGCCGCGGCGGGGGGCTTCTTCGTCGTCGCCACCACCTTCGACCACGGCTGGCAGGCGGCGGTCGACGGCGCGCCGCGCCGCGTCTATCCGACCCCGGCCGGCCAGCTGGGAGNNNNCTGACGTACCGCGAGCGGCTGCTGCCGCTCGGGGCGGCGGTGAGCCTGGCCGCCCTGCTGGCCGTGGCGGCCGGCGCGCTGAGCAGTCGAGTACCCAGCGGTCGTCGTCGCCGGCAGGTCCGCCGGCCCCTCGCGTAGAATCCAGCGATCGTGTCCCTGCGCGTTCTCCTCGACGCCTACGCGGCGGTGGTCGGACTCATCGCCGGCAGCTACTTGAACGTCGTCATCCACCGGCTGCCCCGGGGCCTGTCGACCGTGCTGCCGCGCTCGGCCTGCCCTGCGTGCGGCGCCCCGATTCCCGCGCGCGACAACCTGCCGCTCTTCTCCTTCGCGCTGCTCGGCGGCCGCTGCCGGGCCTGCAAGGCGCCCATCTCCTGGCGCTATCCGCTGGTCGAGGCGGCGACCGCGCTGCTCTTCGTCGGCTGCCTCGAGCGTTTCGGCGTCTCGCTCGCGGCGGCGGCGGCGGCGCTGTTCTGCTGCCTGATGCTCGCCCTCGGCCTGATCGATCTCGAGCACCTGCTGCTGCCCGACCGTCTCACCCTGCCCGGGATCCTGGTGGGCCTGGCGCTGCAGCCCTGGCTGCCCTGGGGCGGCGTGTGGCAGGCGCTCGCCGGCGCGCTGCTGGGAGCGGCGGTGCTGCTGGCGATCTGGGCCGCCTGGTACCTGGTGCGGCACGAGGAGGGCATGGGGCTCGGCGACGTCAAGATGTTGGCCTTGATCGGCGCCTTCCTCGGTTGGCGGGGGACGCTGGTGGCGCTGTTCTTCGCCTCCTTCGCCGGCGCCCTGACCGGCCTGGCGTTGATCGCGACCGGCGGCGCCGGCATGCGATCGAAGTTGCCTTTCGGCAGCTTCCTGGCGCTCGCCGGCATCGCCACGCTGTTCGCCGGCCGCGAGATCGCCGGCTGGTACGCAGGCCTGTTATGAGCGCGGCGTACGAGGTGGGAGCCGTCCCGGTGTGTATAATCGAGAAGAACTGGAAGGAGTTCTAACCGGAAGGAGCTCTAGCCGGCCATGAAGTCTCGACTCCGGGTGCTCACCCCGCCGGCCGCCGCCGCGCTGGCCGGCGCCGCCGCCCTCGCCCTGATCCTCGGTCCCGCACCCCTCCACGCCGACTGGATCGTCACCCGCCAGGGTGACCGCTTCGAGATCCAGGGGACGTGGCAGCTCAAGGGCAAGCTGGTGGTCTTCACCTTGCCCAACGGCACCCTCTCGTCGATGCGCGCCGACCGGGTCGACGTCGACGCCAGCAAGCAGGCGACCGCGCAGGCGAAGCAGCGGGCCGCGGCGCCGCCGGCCGCCGCCAAGGCGGAGCCGAAGCGGAAGGCGGTCATCATCCTGACCGACAAGGACTTCAAGAAGCCGCTGCCGGAGAGCGTTGCGCCCGCCGCCGCCAGCGCTGCCGCCGGCGCCGCCGGCGCAAAACCAAGCGCCAAGGACAACCCGTCGCCGCCGAGCAAGGCCGTGCCGAACGCCGTCGAAGTGGTGGGCTGGGACCGGGTGCCGGCCAACGAGAGCAAGGCCAGCGGCGCCGAGCTCCAGGGCACCGTGCGCAACACCTCCCAGGACATCCTGACCGAGGTGAACGTCGTGGCCGCCTTGTTCGACGACAGCGGGACCTTGATCGGCCGCTTCCCGGCGGTGGTCGACAACCAGCAGCTGCCGCCGGGGGAGAGCAGCAAGTTCCACCTGGTGGCCGGCGGCGTCTACGCCTTCGCCGCGATCCACTGGGAGACCACGAGCAAGGGCTTCCGGTCGGTCCAGCCGGCTCCGGCGCCTCCCGCCGGCTAGAGCCGGGACTTGGGCACGCCCTCGGTGGCGTCGCCCAGCGCCCGGCGGACCGCTCCCAGCAACTGCTCGTCGTCCTCGGGCGCCACGGTGCGCAGGTCGAGCAGCAGCCGGCCGTGATGCAGATAGCCGATCACCGGCGGCTCGCCCAGGCGCAGCCGCGCCAGCAGCCTGTCCCCGCCGGGCAGCGCCAGCGCTTCGCCCGGGATCGGCGCTTCCGGCGCCGAGCCGCCACCCAAGAAGGCGTCGGCGGCGACGATCTCGGCAGCGCCGGAGCCGGCCAGCGCCGCGGCGGCGCGCCCGAGCCGCTCCCGATGGGCGGCCGGATCGGGCCACATGCGGTCCAGCGGCATCGCCCCGCCGCGGAGGTGGAGGCGCAGCACCGCCTCGAGCGCGGCGAGCGCCGTGCGGTCGGGCCGCAGCGCGCGGTAGAACGGGTGTCGGCGGCAGCTCGCCAGCAGGTCGCGCCGGCCGAGCAACAGGCCCGCCTGGGGACCGCCCAGCAGCTTGTCGCCGCTGCCGCAGGCGAGGTCGCAGCCCAGCTCCATCAGCTCGGCGAGGCTGGGCGGCGTCCGCGGGGTGGTGCGCGGCAGCAGCACGCCGCTGCCCTCGTCCACCAACACCGGCACCCCGACCCGCCTGCCGAGCTCCACCAGCTCGCCCGGCGTCACCGCGGCGACGAAGCCGGAGAGGCGGAAGTTGCTCGGGAACACCTTGAGCAGCAGCGCCGTCGCCGGTCCCACCGCGCTCTCGTAGTCGGCGAGGCGCGTGCGGTTGGTGGTTCCCACCTCGACCAGCCGGGCGCCGGCGGCGGTGAGGATCTCGGGGATCCGGAACGAGCCGCCGATCTCGACCAGCTCGCCGCGCGATACCACCACCTCGCGGTCCCTGGCGAGCGCCGCCAGGCACAGCAGCAGCGCGGCGGCGTTGTTGTTGACCGCCAGCGCCGCCGCGGCGCCGGTGGCGGCGGTCAGCAGCCGCTCGACCCGGGCGTTGCGCTGGCCGCGCCGGCCGCTCGGCAGGTCGATCTCGAGGTCGCAGTAGGCGTCGAGCAGCGGCGGCAGCGCCGCCGCGACGGCGCGCGGCAGCGGCGCGCGGCCGAGATTGGTGTGCACGAAGACCCCGGTGGCGTTGAGCACGCGGCGCAGCCCGCCGCCCAGCGCCGCCTCGAGCTCGGCGGCGAGGCGCTCGGGCAACCGGGCGAGCTCCGCGGCCAGTGTGGGCTCCGCCGGCGTGGCGCCGAGGCGCTCCCGCAGCGCCGCCAGCATGCGGCGGGCTTGGACCTTCACCTGCTCCCGTCCGTATAATGCAGAGAGCGCCGTCACCGCCGGGTCGTCGAGCAGCCGGTCGAGCTGCGGCAACGCTCGGCGGGCGTCCTGGGCAACCTGATCTGGAGTTCGCATGGTTGGATGACAATCGGGATGACAATCGGGATGACTATCGGGATGACCGGCGGGCATGGACCGGCGCCTGGACCATTCTAGGAGATCCGTGGACCCCAAGCGATATCCGCGTCGAGGGCTGGCAGCTTCATTGCCCGGGTCGTTTCCCCGGCATGCGCCGCATCCGGCGGGTGGCGCGAGCGCCGGGAACGCAGGGAGCGGTGCGAGCGCCGGCGGCGTGTCGATGCCGCGGGCGGCCGCGGCGGCGCTGGCGGGCCCGGCCGGGAAATCCGACGCGGCCAGGGCGCCCGGCGCTCCCACGGTGTCGGAATCGATCGACCGCCTGGCCGCCGAGATCCGGCAGCTGCGGGTCGATTTCGAGCGCTTCTTCAGCGGCGCCCTGCTCGTCCCTCCCGACGAGCTGCGCCGCCGCGTCCAGTCGCGGCTGCGCCAGCTGCGCACCGTCAACACCATGACCGCCGTCGAACGCTTCCGGCTCGGCGATCTCGAGGCGCGGCACAACACCTACGACGAGCTGTTCACCCGGCGCTTGCGCGACCGCGAGGAGGGCCGCCTGCGCACCGGCCAGGTTCCGCCGCCGCCACCGCCGCCGCGGCCGACGGCGCCGGCGGGTTACGATCCATGCGCCGGCATCGTCATCGGCCCCGACCCGGACCCCCGCGCGGTGGCCGCCCTCTACGAGGGGCTGACCGCCGCGGGAGCCCCCGGCGGCGGCGCGGACGGACCGCGCTTCGACGTCGCCAGCTTCGGCAGCTACCTGCAGCGCCAGGCGGCGGCGATCCGCGCCAAGACCGGCTGCGCCGAGGTCCAGTTCCGCCTCGTGGCCGAGGACGGGAAGCTCAAGCTCAAGGCCCGCCCGCTGGCCCCGGCAACCCCGGCTCCGGGGTTTCACAGCAAGTCGTAAGGAGAAGACGTGACCATCGCCAGGCACCGACCTACGCGCCCGCGGGCGCTTCCAATCCTCACCGTCCTCGGCTCGCTCGTCGCCGCCGGCGCGCTGCTCTCGATCATCGCCATGACTGCCGCCGCCGCCGCGGTGCCGCCGAACCTTCAGGCGGCGCTCGAGAAGCAGCAGCGGTTGGCGGCGGAACGGCCGCGAGACGCTGCGGTGTTCAACGACCTCGGCAACCTCCTGGTCATGGCCGGTCAGCCGTCGGAGGCCGAAGCGGCCTACCGCAAGGCCGTGGAGATCGACCCGCACCGGCTGTCGGCGCTGTACAACCTCGGCCTGCTGCTCCTTCAGGGGGGCAAGACCGGCGAGGCCCGCCAGCTCTTCGAGAAGGTGCTCGAGATCGAGCCGCGGCATGCCTGGGCCCACTACCAGATCGGCGCTCTCCAGGAACGGAAGGGCAACAGGTCGCGGGCCATCCGCGAGTACGCGCAGGCGTTCAGGCTCGATCCTCAGCTCGCCTTCCGCGAGGTCAACCCGCAGATCGTCGAGAACGGCCTGGTGACCGAGTCGCTGCTGCTCGCCTACCGCCGGCAATCCTCGGCGTCCGCGGCGCCGCCGATCTACGACGAGCGGTCGCGCATTCGCGAGCTGTTGGTGCAGCAGCCCGGCCAGCCCGGCAAGGACGCCGCCGCCGAGGCCGCGGCTGCCGCGCCGCCGGCCGCGGCGCCGGCCGGCCGCTCCACGGTGCTGCGGCCCAGGGACCTGTCAGGGACCAGCAGCCTAGGCCAGGCAAGCCCTCCCGGCAGCCGTCCAGGCGCTCCGCCCGCCGCCGGACGTCCGGGAGCCCCCTATGGAGCGCCGGGGGGCTACGTTCCGCAACAGGACAGCAGCGGCGGCGCCTATCAGGGCGGAGGCGGAGCGCGGCAGTGGACCCGGCCCGCTCCCAACTCCAATCTCGACGGCACGCAGCCGGGCACGGTGGTGACGCCCCCACCGGTGGGGCTCTACTACCGGCCGAGCCCGTCGAGCACCGGCCGGCTCGGCACCCAGGTGATGCCGGAGCAGAACGGCTAGGGCTAACTTAACTAGGTTCCAGCCGGGTCCGCGGCCAGCGCGCGCAGCTGCGCGGCGAGCGGTCCCCAGGCGCCGATGCCGAAGCTGTCGAGGTCGTCGGCGATGCTGCCCAGCGGCCTCGCCGGCGCGCCGCTTTCGAGCTCCGTGACGATGCGTCGCTGCAGCTCGCGTTGCGCCGCGAACGCGGGCTTGTCGGGCAGCTGGCGCCCGGCCACCGCCGCCGCGATGGCGCGCAGCTCGGCCGGGCGGTCCCGCACCACGGGTCCCGCCGGCACCGCCGGCACCTCCGGCATGTCCGGCGTCTCCGGAGCATCGGGCGGCGGAGTCGGGATCGGGTCCGTGGGGGTGACGGCCGGTCCGGGCGCCGCGCCGGCGCGCCGCGCCGGGGTGAAGGCGCCGCCCCACCGGAAGCGGAACAGCTCGGCCCCGGGCGCGTAGGGGACGTCGATCGCGCTGCCATCCGATCCGACGGCGCGGAAGCTGGCGCCGTCGTCGGTCGAGGTGCCCAGGCCGGCTCTCAGCCTCCTGAAGGGCTCGGGGACCGCGGCGAAGTAGTCCCCGCCGCCGAGGCGGCCGACTACCAGCTGCGGCTTCATGCTGTTGACCGCGTTGATCAGCCGCGCCGTGCGGCCGCCCGCGGTGCCCACGACCTCGAGCTCGAGCGGCCCGAAGAGCGGGAAGCCGCCGAGCGCCGCGATGGCGTGGTCGAGGCCGGCCAGGTCGTCGCTCTCGATCAGGCCGCGCAGCGCGTCGCGGTCGCCGGGCTCGAGCCCCCAGGCCGCCTCGGGAGTCTCCTGGCCGTAGGGCGCTCTCAAGGCAAGCTCGAGCAGCGCCAGCGGCCAGAAGTTGTTGCTCACGTCGTCGGAGATGCGGCGCCGGGGGTAGCCCGGCTGGTAGCCGAGCGCCCAGGCAAGGATCGGACCGAGGAGGCCCTGGCCCACCACCGACGGGTGGAAGCGATGGCCGGGAACCGCGACCGAGACGCCGCCGGAATAGAACGCCTCGTCGCCGCCGGTCTCCGAGATCTCGCCGGCCATGACGAGGGTGGTGTGCCGGCGCGGTCCCGGCTTGGCGGTGATCGCGTAGAAGGCGAGCTGGGCGCGCAGTGCCGCGGCGACGTCGGAGCGCGACGGGTGAGCGGCCGGCATGCGCGCCAGGCCGCCGACCCGGTAGGCGACGACGTCGGGGTCGTACAGCTCGCTGAACGCCTCGATCCTCCGCAGGCCCTCCCGCCGCTCGATCCTGGCCAGCTCGCCGAGGCCGTCCCAGTCTTGCTGGGCGAGCTTCTGGCCGTGCGGCCAGTTCTGGGAGCCGTCGGGGTGGTACCCGCAGCCCGCGATCAGCCCAAGGTCGGGCTTGCGGCCCTTGAAGAGCTCGAAAACCTGCGCGGCACAGGCGCTCCGGCATTCGGGCATGGCGTTCCTCCTGGTGGCAGATCTGGAACGAAACTCCAATCGGAGAGGGGGTGGGGGCGGTTCCCGGCAGGCGGCGGCAACTCAGACATTGAACCGGTAGTGGACGACGTCGCCGTCCTGGACGACGTAGTCCTTGCCCTCCAGGCGCAGGAGGGCGGCCTCGCGGCACGCGGCCAGGGTCTTCAAGCGGAGCAGATCGTCCCAGCGCACGACCTCGGCGCGGATGAAGCCGCGCTCGATGTCGGAATGGATGCTGCCGGCGGCTTCGCGGGCACGTGTGCCGCGGCGGACCGTCCAGGCCCTGACCTCGTCCTCGCCGACGGTGAAGAAGGCGATCAGGCCGAGCAGCTCGTAGCTGGCGCGGCTGAGCCGGTCCAGGCTGGGCTCGGCGAGGCCCAGGTCGTCCAGGAACTCGCGCTGCTCCTGGGGCGGCAGCCGGCTGATCTCCTGCTCGATCGGCGCGCTCACCGTGATCGCGGTGACCGCCGGCCGGGGCACGACGCCGAAATCCGCGGCCGCCGCCGCCGCCCGTCCCTCGTCGGCGTTGATCACCAGCAGCATCGGCTTGGCTGACAGCAGCTGAAAGCCGCGCAGCCGCCGCTCGTCCTCGGCGTCGAGGGGGACCTCGCGCAGCGGCGCCTCGGCTTCCAGTGCAGGCAGGATCACGTCGGACAGCAGCGCCCGCTCGCGCTGCTCCTCGGGAGTCAGGCCGCGCTTGACCGCCTTGTCCAGGCGCTCGAGGCGCCGCTCGACCAGGTCGTGATCCGCCAGGATCAGCTCGAGATCGACCATCGCCACGTCGCGGGCCGGATCGACCGTCGCCTCGGGGTGCACGATCTCCGGGTCGGTGAAGGCGCGCACCACGTGCACCAGCGCGTCCACCGTCTTGAGCTTGGCGAGGTCGAGGCTCTCGGCGCTCTCGCCGCGCTTGAGGCCCGGGATGTCGACGTACTGCACCGTCGCCGGCACGTAGCGGCGCGGCTCGAACAGGTCGCGCAGCTGCTCGAGGCGGGGATCGCGCACCGCCGCCGCGCCGAGGTGGGTCTCCGCCGAAGCCGAGAACTTCCCCGTCGCCTGCTGCGAGGCGGTCAGGGTGTTGAACAGCGTGGTCTTGCCCGACTTCGAGAGACCGAGGATGCCCAGCTGCAAGGCTGCCCTCCCAGGGGTCGTGGGAGCGGCAGGTTACCCCCCCGAGAGGTCAATCTCCGTCGCTTGTTACACTACGCCCGGACCCATCGGCCATGGTTGCGAGATCGAAAGCCACGCCACAGGCCAAGACCGCGGCGCGGCGACGGCGGGCGCCCGCGACGCCCGCGGCAGCCGCGCCGCGGCGGCGGCGAGTCCTCGCGCGTGGGCTCCTGACGCTGGCGGCGGCGGCCCTCGTGCCGCTGCTCGTCTACTGGCCGACGACGGGCTACGGGTTCCTGCTCGACGACTTCGTGCTCTACCGGACGAGCGCGTCCCTCTCCGATCTCGGCAGCATCCCGGGAGGATTCGTCACCGACCTCGGAGCGCTGCGCAAGGGGGCCGACACCGTCATCAGCAGCTACTACCGCCCGGTCTTCCTGGCGCTCTCGACCCTCTACCATCAGCTCGCCGGCGGGGAGCCGTTCGCCTGGCACGCCGCCGCAGTGGCGCTGGCGGCGCTGATCGGCGCGCTGGCGTGCGGTTTCTTCCTGCGCCTCGGCTTCTCGCCGCCCGTGGCGCTGCTCGCCTCCCTGGTCTTCTCGCTCCACCCGTCCCACGTCAGCTCGGTCGCCTGGGCGTCCGGCCTACAGGAGCTGCTCGCCGCCTGCTTCGTCTTCTGCGCTCTCCACGCGCTCCTCTGGCGCCGGCGCGACGGCGGCGACGCCGTGCCGCTGGCCCTGGCCGCGGCCGCCTACGCGCTGGCGCTGCTTTCGAAGGAGGTCGCGATCGGATTCCTGCCGTTTGCCGTCGTCTGGGCCCTCGCCACCGCGAAGAGCCACCCCGCGGAGTCGCGCCGGCCGTGGCAGACCACCGGCCCCCTGGCCGGCGTGACGCTGCTCTATCTCGCCGTTCGCGTCGCGATCTTCCGCGGCCTGGCGTTGCCGTTCCCGGGCGCTCCCAGCTTCCGCGCCGCGCTGCCGTCGGTGCCGGTGGCGCTCGTCACCTACCTGCGACTGCTCGTCTGGCCGGCCGGGTTCTCCATCTTTCGCCCCGAGCGTCCCGTCTACGGGCCATTCGCGGCGCCGGTGCTGCTCTCCGTCGGCGTGCTGCTGGTCCCCCTGCTGGTGGGCGCCTGGCTCGTCAAGCGCCGCCGAGAGCTCGCCCTGCCGTTGGCCTGGGCCATCGTCTGGCTGCTGCCGGTGCTCAGCCTCTGGGCGCTCGACCCGCAATGGATGGTGACGGACCGCTACCTGTTCCTGCCGTCGCTCGCCCTGCCTTGGCTTCTGGTGTCGCTGGTGTCGCTGCTGTCCCCGGCATCCCCGCCAGCCCAGGGCGACCGCAAGCGAGAACGGCTGACGATCGCGTTGCTCTCGCTGCTGGCGATCATCTTCGCCATCCTCGTCGTCCGCTATTCCGCGATCTTCCGTGACGAGCGCACCTTCCTGGCCGCCATGGAGAAGGCCGAGCCGACGAGTCCGCTGGTCTTCGGCGAGAAGGGCAGGCTGGCGCTGCGAGATGGCGACCTCCCGGCAGCCCGGTCCGCCCTGACCAGGGCCGTCGAGCTCGACCCGCTGGGCCCTGGGGCGCTGATCGCGCTGGCCGACCTCGAACTGCGCCAGGGAGACCTCGCCGCCGCGGAGCTCCACTACCGGCAAGCCCTCGT
>WNFJ01557243.1_pt2 | contig 14030 bp, 12 predicted proteins | sample 5400461 | NCBI WGS metagenome assembly WNFJ01 (sample SAMN13153349, study PRJNA577476) | soil metagenome | isolation source: 115 cm saprolite on Douglas fir-dominated hillslope | place: USA:California | collected 2013-09-17 | reverse complement strand
GAAGCGTGACGATCTCGAGCCATAAGCCCATGGCATGGATGCGGCGGATGCTGTCGAGGATGGGACCGATGCGGCCGCCGAGTTCGTGGTAGTGGCGGTCGTCAAAACTTTTGAGATCGACTTTGTACAGATCGAGCCAGGGGCGCAGATATTCGAGAACCTGCGGCGTACCGTTGCCATTGGAGACGAATCCGGTGATGAGTCCGGCGGCTTTGGCTTCTTTGAAAACGGCTACCGCCCACTCGCTGGTGATGAGCGGCTCGTTGTAGGTGCTGACTAGAATCTTCGCCCCTTGCTCGATTGCTTCGCGCACCAGAATTTCGGGTGAGGCTTGCTGCGGAGGCGAGACCGCGTTGGGATCGCGCAACGCTTGCGACGTCACCCAATTCTGACAGTACGAACAATGAAGATCGCATCCCATCATTCCGAAGCTGTAGGCGAGCGCTCCGGGATATGCATGAAAGAATGGTTTCTTCTCGACTGGATCGCATTGGGTTCCGGCCGTGTATCCCCAGGGAACGTAGAGCGTGCCGCCACGGTTGTAGCGGACTTTGCAGACGCCGGACTGGCCTTCGGGAATGGGGCAGCAGTGTCCGCAAGCGAAGCAGCGTAGGCGATTGTTGTCGAGCTTTTCGTAAAGACGAGGATCGGCTTCGTGGACTTGCTCGTCGAGAATACTGCGCAGGGTGGACACGGACTACCTCTGATCTATTTTAACGCTGCGGAGGGAAGATGGTCTTGGGGACTGATCTAGCGAGTCCTGTCGAAGTTTGTCATCGGTGAAGAAGCTGTCGAGCTTCGCTCGACCGGACAGTCGAGGGCGGCTGTCCCCACATGAGCTTACGGTTTAGCGGCCGGGCCGCGGCTTCGCGTGCGAGTCGTGCTGTTGATACCAGATCTCGGCCTGCTGCTCGATAGCAGCGGCTTGGCTTCGCGTCATACCATTGGCAAGAGCTTTGGCTAGATCCTTGCCGCCTTCCTGGCCCCCGGCGCGGGCCAACACCGCCCAGAAGTAGGCTTTGTTTGCATCTTTAGGGACACCGTGACCGCCCCAGTACAGCAGGCCCAACTTGTATTGGGCGGGGACGCTACCGTCCTCAGCCGCTTTGGTGAACCACCAGGCGGCCTGGCTCTCATTCTGGCTGACTGCCTGTTTGTCATCGCCTTGCGCGTAAAGGAGACCTATGGCATTTTCGGCGGCAGGGTTGCCGTGCTTCGCCATTTCGCGAAGTTGATCGATATTGGCGGAATCGACTGACGAGGTTCGCGAAGCGGACTGCGAAGCTTCGACCGGAGTTCGCGATGAAGCCAGAACTGTTTGCTCCCCGTTCCGCTGGCGAGCCTGCAGCTTTTCCTGAATCCAGGGCGCGAGTATGATGCCGAGCACGAGTGCGATGGTGGCCGCCACACAGTAAAGCAGGTACAGGTGGGCACGAGGCAGGCGGATGCCGCCGACCTTATCCTCATCGGCAGAGGCATTTTTCTTCGCTGTCTCTTTTTCGGGCTGATGGGCGAACAGAATGCTGCCCGGCGCCGAGGGAAAATGCTTTGCAGGGGACGGACCGGAAGAATTGTCTGTGGGTGAAGCACGACTTACGGCGGCAGCAATCGTCTCGGCGAAACGCTGCAGTATCGCGCTATCGTGCTCTCCAAAAGCATTGGGCCGCGCGGAAAACACCTCGAGCAACCCGATCACCTTTGCGCCCGAACGCACTGGCGCCGCGAGCATAGACCGAATACAAAGAGCGCGGCAACTTTGACGATCTACACGTTCATCGGTCTCGGTGTCATCGCAGCGCAACATTCTTGCCGTCCGCACGCACTCGCCGGAAAAACCGGAACCCACTTGCAAGGTTGCTCCCACAGGCGGGGCGCTGGACCCGGCGCTGGCCCGGCAGGCCATGGCGCTCGCGTCGTTATCGTTATCTCTATCTTTATCTTTATCATCTTTTTTATCTTTATCTTTTTCTTTGCCTGCCAGCGCAATCGCAGCTCCCGAAGCCCGAAGCAAAGAATGAGAGCGCAGAGCGATCAAAGAAAGAACCGCTTCGAGATCCGCTCCCAGCGACTCGGCTTCTCGCTGCACCGCGGAGGCAGCGCCGAGGGTGTCAGTATAGTTCGGCCGAAGCGGGGGCAGCCCCGGTGGGGTGGACGAGGGCACGGAAGCCGCGGCATTGGCGGCCCCAGCCATCGCATTGAGGAAAAGCCACTCTCGCAAGCGGTGACGCGCCGGCTCGGGCAAATCCGGAAACTTCAGTCCGACCCGCCCGGCGGAGTTTGACCAAACTACGCTGGCGGTGGCGGAAAGCTGTCCAGTCGATTCCGCGAGATCCAGGCACAGCTCCACCTGCCGGTCGATTTCTTGTGGTGACGGGCACTGTACCGCGACGCCATCCTCGCTGATGTCGAGGACCTCGTAGAGGTCAAGCATCTCGTTCCTGGAGGCGCCGGCGAAACTGGCGTAGGCGGGCGCATGCACTTTCTGGCGCACACTACGACGGCGGTTAGAGATGTCGCGTCGAGGCGACTGGACGATAGCAGACATGGGGGAGCCCGGGATCGAAGTCTTGTACATATTAACCTGAGTTTGTGGAAAACGCGCAGGAAGAAATAGCCGAAGGTTCCCCAAGGGTGGACCAAGGCCTAGCTTCCTAGCAACCCCATGGGAGGCAAACCTAATCTAATTTCTGGACTAACAGCTCCTGGTGAAGGTCGATTCTGAAACCCAGCGCCTGAAGGCGCGTTGATTTTGCAGCACTTTCGGCATGCCTGAAGGCACGCCCTGATACGAATCTCGATTTCCACCGGTCTGCTGACCGAAGGAACAATCCAGAGGTACTTTTATGACCAAGGGGCAGGACGGTTCTATCGGGTTGAAAAGGCTGGTGATTGCAGCGAGGCTGGTGATCGCGGGGGTGCTGCTCATCGCCGCTGCAACGCCGGCATGGGCGTCACTGGGTGGAGACACGGCCTCGATCCAGGCCGACCAAGTCCATATGCGAGGAAGCAGAACCATGAGGGCTGCGGAATCGTTTACCGTGCACGAGATTCAAGCGGCCAACGGCACTGTGGTGAGGGAATTCGTCTCGGCTGAGGGGAAGGTGTTTGCGATCGCCTGGAACGGTCCCTGGATCCCCGACATGCGCCAACTGCTGGGAAGTTATTTCGATCAGTACGCTCAAGCCAATCAGGCACAGAGGGGCGCTCGCATGCGACGCGGGCCCATCCTGATCAATCAGCCCGGACTCGTTGTACAAATTGGCGGACATCCGCGGGCCTTTGCCGGTAAAGCTTATGTCCCGGAGATGCTGCCGTCAGGTGTCGGTGCCGAGGATATCCAATGACAGATGTCAAGAAAGTTCTTATTGCAGTGACTGGATTGGCATGCGCCGTTTCAGTCGGTTGTGGAGGCGGCAGCTCTTCCACCAAGACCACCTCGATCATGCAATCCGGTTCGAACGTAGCACCGATTGTTGTGAATTCCGGCCCCGCTAATTTATACGCCAACGGAGCTTTCGCCAGCGTGACGGTCTGCGTTCCAGGAACCTCAACCTGTCAAACCATCGATGGGGTGTTGGTCGACACGGGCTCTTCCGGATTGAGAATTGTATCGTCTGTGCTCACGGTGGCGCTGCCGCAGCAGAAGGCGCCCAGCGGCAGTCCGGTGGAGGAATGCCTTACGTTCCTAGGCTCTTATACGTGGGGGCCGGTGCAAACGGGGGACGTGCAGATTGCCGGTGAAAAGGCTGGTTCGGTGCCCATTCAAGTGCTCAGCGACACCGATTTCGCAGTCCCGACCGGATGCACCAGTTCCGGTTTTCAGTCGGCTGATACGGTTGGGCACTTGGGCGCGAATGGCATTCTCGGAATCGGCAACGCTGCGCAGGATTGCGGCAGTAGCTCCGGTTGCGGCCTTTACTATGAATGCCCATCCACAGGTAGTTGCACCGCGACTCCTGAGGCCGTGGCGCAGCAGGTTACAAACCCGGTGGCACTGTTTCCTTCGGATAACAACGGAGTCATCGTTGAACTGCCTGCCGTCTCGGGATCGGAAGCCACTGTAAATGGCTCACTGGTCTTTGGGATTGGAACGCAGTCGAATAACGGGCTGGGCAGCGCCACGGTTTACGTGATCGACGATACATTCTCCTTCAACGTCGAGTACAACGGCACCTCGTACGGAGGCAGTTTCATCGATAGCGGCTCGAATGGTTATTTCTTTCTTGATAGCAGCATTGTTCCGGCATTAACTGATTGTCCGAAAACGTCGCCCGCTTACGGATTCTATTGTCCGACCAGCACTCAGAATCTCTCCGCAACAAATCTTGGAACGAATGGGGCCAGCGGCACAGTTGATTTCAGCATCGCGAATGCTGAAACCTTGTTCAAGAACTCGAATGATACGGCTTTCAGCCAGCTCGGCGGCCCGTCCATCCCTGCGGGCACGAATTCAAGTCAAGCCTACTTTGATTGGGGACTTCCCTTCTTCTATGGCCGGAATGTTTATACAGCCATCGAAAAAAAGAGCACACCGGGCGGCACGGGGCCGTACTGGGCGTACTAGAGGCTATTTCATAATAAACCGCACAAGTAGACCGCCGAACCCCTCAGGGGCTTAAAGCCCGCGTTTTTATTGGCCTTAGGCGGCACGGCTGAAAGCCATGCCCTTCCCGATATTTTTCCGCAAGCTGTGAAGCCGTGTCCTTCCCAAAAAGCGATTTATATGATGGCTTCTAGTTTGCTGGATCCAACGCTTCTCAACCAGCTAGCTGCGATAGATTCGCCCGATGCAGGCTGGAGATGCGGGAGATGGCGGCGACCATCATGCTCGACAGAAGTTGCATGGTAGCCACGTCGCGCTCGTCGAACGCGCTCGGAGACGACGACAGCACTTCGAACACTCCCAGGGTCCGCCGATAGTAGCGCAGCGGTGAAACCAGAATCGAACGCACGCCTAAGCGGCGGCAACTCGCCAGATCCACGCGCGGGTTGCGTTCGGCATCGTGGCACAACATGACTTCGCCGGTGCGCACGGCTTCAGCGGAGATGCCGGCATCGGTCTGCAGGCGGACGCCGAGGTCGGGTGCGGTGCGTCCGGCGCGGGCACGGCACACAATTTCGTCTCCGGCGCGCAGGGCGATGGCGGCTCCAGTGGCGCCGGTGAGATGCTGGGCGCGCTCGGTGATGGCGCTGATCGCAGGTTCGAGATTCAATTCGCCAGCGCGAATATCAACTTCTTCTCCCGCGTGCACCGCGCGAAAACCGGAAACCGGATGGGCAGAATTGGCGACGCGAAGCTGACTGCGCAAAGCAACCGAGGGCCGCCGGGCGTGATCGTAGCCTATGTTCAAAACTTCAGGATCGGGGACGGTACGGAGCAGGTCACGCACCAGGCTGTCGAGTTCAGAGTCGGTGATGAGATGAGCGGTCTGCTGCTGCCGTAGCGATCCGCCCAGAACACGGGATAAGCTGAGCAGCGACTGATTGCCGCAAGCCAGGCAGTACGGCCGGCTGTTTGTACTGATCAGCTCGCACTGAACGCAAAACGTTGCGGACTGAAGAGGAACGAAATGAACTTCTTTGAAGGTAGCGCCATAAACCGTCTTACGAAACATGAATGCGTATCCTTGCCATAACTAGAGAAGATCAAGGTAAACAGGGATGAGGCGGATTAGGCAGTGGCCGGATTGGTTCGCGTGTGGAAAACTCGCGGCTCTATGCGCGGAATAGCTCGGTGAGCGGTTCCAGTGTCCGCAAGTGTGAAGGAACTTGCAACTCGCGCCTCGACCTCTGGATTTCTTTACTCGGCCTATTGCCCTGGAAAGAGCATCGCGCTAAAATCACATACAGGTTCGAAGCGCCAAGCTTTGAGTGATTGGAGAGAAACCATGCAGTGGACCGCACCCGCGTTTGAAGAAGTTTGCCTGAATTGTGAGATTAACTCTTACGTAAGCGCAAAGCTGTAACGCTTAGCCCTTCCCTTTCGCTTTACTTTCTAGAATACGCGTGCGCATTGGTGAGCCCCCTCGCGTTGCGGTTAGACGCGTCCGGCAGCTTGTTGAAAAAATGCTGCGAGCCTCGGACTTGGCGACGAAGAAAAGTTCGGCTTGTCGAGATCTTTTCAGACTGGATTTAAGTCAGGGGCGTCCTTCGGACGTGGCTGCGGTCAGCACCTTTTTATTCTATTTTCTGACCGCCTGCAACATGTCCCCGAGTTGCTTCCCTTTTGCATCAAAGATGTCGAACGACGGCGTACCATCCTTCGCAAGGGAAAGCTCCGCACGGGGATTGTCATCCTTGTCTTTGAAATGCAGGAAGGGCTTTTCGCCCTGAACGCCTATCTCAATCCCCGGCTGGTACTGTTTGAATGGCATCGGATAGTTGAACGTCATTCCAGCCCAGCCACTTTTATCATCGACCGAGGCTCCCCAAGCGTCCCCCGTGGGTCGGTCAAGTGCAATCACGGCCCGGCCGCCGCCCGCTGGGATTGCAGTGAAACCAAACCCGCCGCGCTCGTTGCCGCTCCCATCAGTGATCGAAACACCATAGTCTGATCCAACCACAGCCCGTTTCTCTTTGGCGTAGACCTTGCCCTCTATTTGTGGATCGATGCCTTCTCCGACAATCAGCCGATCGGAACCCTCTTCATTCAAGAACACGAGTGCATTGGATCCCTCATCTTGCCGCCTGCGGCCCAACACTCTGGGAAATGGTGCTCCGAGCAGAGCGCGCGGGCGGCCCTCTGCATCCTCGATGACCAATCCACGCACACGAAGGATTTCCGGAGCACTACTAGCGTGAACATGCCCCATCAGAAACGTCCCTGCGGCAACGGTGAGGAAAGCGATAGCTTCTAAGCAGCATTTTTCCGTGGCTTGCCTTTGCAACATAGCCAATGCCAGGCCATGGATACGCGGTAAAGAGATACTTGACCTGTACCTCGCTGACCAGATGGACCGGGAACGAGAGCATTCCTTACCAGACTTGACGCCAGAGCAGGTCAAAGGTCTTGTTGGACTGTACCAAAACCCGGAGAACGGTGATGTCCTGCGAGTCGTCGTTACAGATGGAAAGCTTCAAGCTGACTTCGGAGATGGCCCAGTCAACTTGCGAACAATAACGACCACCCAGTTCCACCTAATAGATTACCGACCCTTTGAGACCTCGTTGAAGTTCGGGCCAGCGCATGATGTTAGCCCTCGCGAATTCGTCGTCAATACTGCGAACGAACGCCCAGCCCGATTTGAGGCCGTTGACGAGCTGAAGGTCTCTTCCGCGGAGTTCGCGGCATATATTGGCGATTATTGGAGCGATGAGTTGCACGCGACCTACCGCCTCGCGATCAACAAAGAAAATCTGTGGTTAACGGACTTAAACGACATTTTCGTTACACGTACCAGAGACCGTGATGGTATTTGGCTCCTCCGGATGGAGCATTTTGAGCGCGCCATTGATCGTCGAGAGTGCGCCCTTGCCGCCACAATGCACACTCAGACTGGTTCCTCGCGCATAGGCAGAGAACGCGATTCCGCAAGCGAAGATGAGAGCTACTCTACTCAGGCGTGCAATGCTTTGCATACAGCCTCCTCTTTTGATGAGTTTGAGATGGGGCACATAATGCGCTACCTCATAAAACGAGAACTCGCGCCCGCGCTTTTGAGCCTGGACTGCTCAGCAAAACGGAAATATGGCATTTGTGCAGGGAATCGGTTGTCCGTAGTGTGTCACTCCCTGTTGCCACAGCGTGAAATTCAGAGTGTAGCCGGAGGGCACGGTCTGAAAGTAATCAATAGTGACCACCACTCCGCTGCCCAAAGTAGGCGAAGTCCTTTGCGCACAGAACACCTGAGTTCCCGACACCACGAAAGTCGTGTCGTTGAGGGTAACTAAGCAGTTAACGCTCTTACTTCCAGTGGGAACGAATACTAGAACCAGGTCGGGATTACCGGACCAAACAAATGAGTTGTCTACAAAAATGTTAGCCACAAATGGAAACACGGTCTCGCTCTGCGCCGCTGCTAACTGTCGAGGAAGTCCCACAGAAAGCAGACACGCGAACAACATCACAATCACGACTACTGTCCATACTTTCATTCTCCCCTCCTTAGGCTAAATTGACCCCCATCTATAAACTGGAATTTCCTTTTTGATCTCGAAAACGGCACCATTATACGCGCATCTCGCCTGTTCGCAACATTGTGAAACGATTTTCATCGGGAGCACTCCCGACGGTCTGGTAACTGCGTGTTCTTGCCCCGCGGGTCGTCCGTAAGGTGCTCGCTGATAAGCGCACTCAATCCCAGGCGTTCATCCAACTCGCGCACCAGCAGCAAGCCACTGTCGGAAGTGATCCGCGATCCCTGGAAATCGACCCTCAACGAGGGATTGAAGGAGAACTGAAAGGGCTGGTTTTGCGTCTCACCCATTGGGTCTAGGCCTCCGCAGAATTCGTGATGCTCTCGAAGCCGCATGGATACTAGCGTTGACCCGATTGTACGACTACTTACACCGACTTCAAAAAGGAAATGTGGGCTAAGAAGCAGATAAGGCGTAAAACCCGCTGTGTAGCCTCTAGCCTAGCCATCCTCTGTTCCATCTGCAAGTTTTCGGAACGCATTTGCGCCTCCACACTGCTCTTAGTCTACCGATGGAGCAGCTTTGCTGAAAACCTGTTTTCTTCTGATTGACCGACACAGTTGCGGAACACGTTAAGGTGAGGCAGGAGGAGCAATGCGCGGAGAAGATAACGAGCACGTAATAAAGCTCGAACGGACCAACAAAAATTACTGATCCTGCATTCTTCAACATGCTGCTAGACGTCAGGCCAGAAATCCAAAGAACCAGAGCCCGGGACCGCGCCTTTAGCCAGCCTGGGCAGCAATAAATCCTTCATCCTGATCGGCGCTTGGCATTACTTGCACCGTGTGCTGAAGAGCGCGGTCCAGCGCGTCCGCGAGAACCATGGGGAACGCCGAAGTTAGAAGATTGATATCGAGTTGCAAATCTCGCCGGGAATAAAGCCGGTGAACCATAAGGGCGCCCCGGCGGCGGTTCGAGGAACTGATCAGATCCAGCGATAGAGTCCAAATCGCAAGACCATCCATGGAACTCGATCTCGACTTGTACCAGTGAAAAGACACTTCACCGCGGCGCGGCGACGCGCCAGGCTCAAGCGCGCCCGCAGGATAGGATTCACCGGGAAAGAGTTTGAATCGAACGTGAAATCCGTCAAAATCGTTGGAAGTGAAGGCCGCCTCGAGGACGCGACGAATTTGCGCATAATCGCGAGTCACTTTCAGTTCCTCGGTGGCTCGCCGGATGGCAAGGTTGTTGATCACGATCTGGCGCTGCTCGAAAGTGCGCTGCGCGACCCGGCCAAGCTCGCCCAACTCGAGATAACCCAGGCGCTGCACGCCGATCCAGATTCCAATTCCAAGGACTGCGAGAACCAGCCCCAGCGAACTGCCTGTGGGCCAAAGCAGAAACAGGCTGAGCATCGCGAACACGGCGGAAACTGCGTAGAGCACAATCACGACCTGGCGATGGGTAAGGCCGTGCTGGAGCAGCTTGTGATGGATGTGTTCACGGTCGGCAGTAAACACGGGGCGCCCGCTGATCAGGCGGCGGAGAATGGAAAGCGAGGTTTCCAGAATCGGCAGGCCGAACGAAACTACTGGGATAGCAACCGCAACAATGGTGGGGGCCTTTTGCGCGCCTGCCAGGGCGAGCGCACTCAAAAGGAAACCGATGAAAAGGCTGCCGGAATCTCCCAGGAAAATTGTCGCGGGATTGAAGTTGTAGCGCAGGAAGCCGAGGATCGCGCCCGCCAGCGCGATGGTCATCACCGTAACCAGCGAGTATCCATTCAACAGCGTGACCACAAAAGCCACGAGCGTGGAGAACAACGCAGAACCGGCGGCCAGGCCGTCGAGGCCATCGATCAAGTTGAACGCGTTGGTGATGGCCAAGACCCACAAAATCGTAAGAGGCAACCCCACGAACCAGGGCAGTTGATGTTCGCCGAACAACACGGGGATATTAAGAATGCGAAGACCGCCCATGAATAACATGGTGGCGGCAAGACCCTGCACCGCGAACTTGACGTATGGGCCAACGGGACGGAGATCGTCATAAACGCCCAGCAGGAAGACAACCGTTGCCGGAACCAGAACGGTAAGCAGAGTCTTCACAGAAAAAGCGGAGTGCAGATTGGGAATGTAGCGTGCCATCACCGCAGCCGCTAACATGCTCAAGACGAAGGAAATGAAAATCGCTACACCACCCAAGCGTGGCAGAGGGCGCGAGTGCAAGTGCCGCTCCTGAGAAGGGATGGCGACCCACCTGCGCCGGGATGCGAAGTCCCGCACGCTCCGAGTGAGAACGAACGAGAAAAGCAGCGACAGAAAGAAAATCGCAAAAAATGCTACTGTCAATCCTTCCCCCTAGGCCGTTTATTCGCGCACTGCGGCGCGCAAGTCCTCATTCGACAGTAGAGTATTGCAGCCGTACGGTAGTAGCTGGTAGTGAGTTAACGGGTTCCGTTTGTGTCTGACTGCGTTTTGCTGTCTGCGTTTGAGAATTACAGGCAATTTAGCAGCCTTGGCCTGGGGTTTCAATTGCCATCGAGTAGAAACAGTGGAAAATCTGTGGAAAACTCGGATTGTCACCAAACAGCGGCAACTTGAGACGATCACACCCGGGCCCGCTGTGCTAAACTTTTCGTCGATCCTACTTCCATCCGAGGCCTGTAATGGAGTTTGGCAGATTCGGTTGTGCCCGCACCCTGCTAGCATTCTCTCTGGTCTTGTTCTGCAGTTTGGAGTTCAAGGCTGGGGCGCAGCAATCGCCAGTCCCCGCGCCTGTGGAAAACACGGTGCCGGCACTTCCTGCGGCGCAGCCCATCTCTCAAGCCGCAGCCGGAACCGTTCCCAACAATGCTCCCGCAGCGAAGCAATCTGCCAACGACTCTGCGACGGCTTCGGTCTCCCCCGCTGCTGAGAATTCGTCACAGTTGAGACTGGCCGCAGGAGATTTGCTGGAGGTAGGGGTTTACAACGTTCCGGAACTCTCCACCAAAGCCCGGGTCGGCAATTCCGGAGACGTTTACCTTCCGCTGATTGACTACGTGCACGTGGCTGATCTTAGCGTGGAAGAGGCGCAGTCATTGATCCAGAAGCGGCTCGAAGATGGCGGCTTTGTCCGCAGCCCTCACGTTACGATCTTCATCGACGAATCTGCTTCCCAGGGAGTAACCGTCCTCGGGGAAGTAGCCAGACCGGGCATCTATCCCGCCCTTGGGGAACGTAAGTTGTACGATCTGATTTCGGCGGCGGGGGGATTCTCTCCGGCGGCGGGACGAAAAGTCAGCATCATCCGGCAGCGCAGTCAGGCCGCGCCAATCACTGTGAACCTGCCCAGGAATCTTGCGGATGATTTGCAGGATAATATTGAGATCCTGCCGGGAGACACCATCACGATACCGCGGGCACCCGTCATCTATGTGGTAGGGGACGTGGGCCATCCCACGGGCCTGCTCGTGGACAACGGCAGCTTGACTGTGTTGCAGGCCCTTGCGCTCGCCGGCGGGACCAATCGCACGGCCAAGATGGGCGGCACCCGGATCATTCGCAAAGGTCCGACGGGAATGACCGAGACGCGAGTTCCGCTGAAGAAAATGCTGGAGGCGAAAGTTCCCGATGTCACACTGCAGGCCGATGACATCCTTTTCGTGCCGCTTAGCGGAGCCCGGGTTGCGGCCAATCGAGGCTTTGAGGCGGCGGTTTCGGCGGCAACGGGTTTGGCTGTGATTGCCGCACGTCCGTGAGGCCCGGCAAGAACGGTTATTCTCCAAGGTCTTCCAGAACTAGGGAGCGGAACCGACGTAGCCTCATCCAGTTCCGTTTCAGCAACCCTGCGAGATAGGATTCGCCAGAGCCGCCCTTCGCTCATTCGTTTATCTCGAAAAAGCGGTACCAGTCCGCATTAGCGCCCAGGAAGGCCGCAAGTGATTGAAAATGTGGTGGCCAGGGACGGAGTTGAACCGCCGACGCCAGCCTTTTCAGGGCTAAGAGAATCAATCATTGCAACGACTTCGTGGCACGGGTGGCGCTAGAAGTTGTTGATAGTGCGTGGTGGAAACAGCAACTGCGGGTAAAAAGTGCGGGACAGCAGAACAACTGCCCTCTCATCGAATGAGGGGGCATCGTGGCAGCCGTTATTCGCCTTCGCGTAGGTTCGGTGCCAACCTTTCCGAAGCAGTCGATTCAGTCTTGGCGGTGTCTCGACGCGCGAGAAGGTGCCGGCCTGAAGACGCGAGGAACCGCCTCGAAAGCGGGTCCGTCCCCGACGAGATTTGAACCCGTGTTACCGCCGTGAAAGGGCGCTGATTTGTTGTATCACGTTGTAATTACAAGGCAGCGGTCGCACTGCAAAGCCTTGTAGGGAACGGTTAAGAGTTCGAAGAAACAGGGTTACCTTGTACCGTCCTTGTACCGCGAGTTTTACAGTAAAGATTCTGAAACTGGACACCCGTGAAAACTATGACGCAAAAGAGTCGCCGCGCACGAACCCCAGGGGTTTCCAAAGATGTGCGAGCTTTTGCCTACCCCTAGACGCTTTTCGCCGTTCCCATGGCCTGGTGAATCGCTGAAACCAGCGTTTCAAAGTCGAAGGAACCATCATGACGATGCCCGTTGATGAAGAACGTCGGCGTTCCGTTCACTCCACTTCGGGCACCGCCCTTGAAGTCGGCGCGGACACGGGCTTCCAACGTTCGCTGTTCCAACGCCTGATGCAATGCAGTGGTGGATAGCTTGAGCTTTTCGGCGAGATCCAAATAGAGTGCTTCGCCCAAGCGCTCTTGATTTTCATACAACTTATCGTGCATCTCCCAGAACTTGCCTTGGGCGCCTGCAAACTCCGCCACTTCGGCGGCAGCTTCGGCATGAGGGTGCATTTCGCTCAAGGGAAAATTGCGAAACACCAGCCTCAAGCGTTTTCCAAAGTGCTTCTGAACCTGCTGGACAATGGGATAGGCTTGTCCGCAATACGGACACTCGTAATCGCCGTACTCCACCAGGGTCACGTCCGCGCTTTCAGGGCCTTGGACGTGGTCTTCGACAGCGATCGGTACCTTAAGTGTGGCCATAAACTCTCCTATTTCGGCAAGTCTTCGAGAGCCTGCAGAATGCCGTCCGCACCGGGATTCACGGCAACCGGGGAGCAATAGCTCCAGGCGATAATTCCATTCTTGTCGAGCACAAACAGAGCGCGCTCGCAAACGCCATCGGCGGCGCGATACGCGCCATATTGTCGGGCAACGGCTCCCTTGGGCTCAAAATCGGCGAGCAGCGGGAAATGCAGATGACGGTTCTGCGCAAATGCATCGTGACACCAGGCACCATCTACGGACACCCCCAGCAGTTCCGCTCCGAACTTGCGAAACTCGGGGAGGATCTCGTTGTAAAGAGCCATCTGGTCACCGCATACCGGACTCCAGTCCGCGGGATAGAATGCCAGGATCACGGGACGTCCCAGCAAATCACTCAAAGTCAGGGTTTGATCGGGCGTAACGTGCAACGTGAAATTTGGGGCCACTGCCCCAGAGGGGAGGATTCCCCCGCTGTGTATCGGAGTAAGGTTGCTTGCACTGCTCTGTGCCATTGCTCTTGTGCTCCCTTCAAACGGTATTTCAACCAACTTCTGCCCTAAGCATAACCCCGCCGTTTGGCACTGGCGAAGCGTTTGCATTTACTGATCTGTGACTAATACCATCAACTTGCCTGATTTAGAGTTCGCGGTCGGGCCTCGCTGCTCGCCCGTTCACCCCTTGGCGACACCGCTGGCCAGTCTTCTCTCCACGCATCGGGACCTGTGGTGTTCGCATATCTGATGCGTACCGGCATCGCTGCAAGCCGCTCGGAAAGTCGAGTTTCACTGCGAATCGGCCACCAGTCGTACAAGAAAATCTCGAGAGGGCGCCACATGGAAACCCAGCCACCGATCGTAAGGCTTTCGCGAACGATCTCGCC
>WNFJ01332983.1_pt1 | contig 14031 bp, 10 predicted proteins | sample 5400461 | NCBI WGS metagenome assembly WNFJ01 (sample SAMN13153349, study PRJNA577476) | soil metagenome | isolation source: 115 cm saprolite on Douglas fir-dominated hillslope | place: USA:California | collected 2013-09-17 | reverse complement strand
CCATCTCGGCGAACGCGAATGCAGCATCCAGCGGCGGCACCAGAAATTAGTCGAGGAATCACCTTCGCCGGTGCTGGACGCGAAGCGGCGGAAGGATCTTGGCGCGAAAGTGGTGAAGGCGCTGGAAAAGATCGGCTACACCAACGCGGGGACGGTCGAGTTCCTGATGGATGAAGAAGGCTCAATGTACTTCATTGAGATGAATACGCGCATTCAGGTCGAGCATCCCGTGACGGAGCTTGTCACAGGAGTGGATTTGATCAAGGCGCAGATTCGGATTGCTGCCGGAGAACGGATGGAGGATGCCACGGGGGAGATTCACCACTCCGGGCATGCCATTGAATGCCGGATCAATGCCGAGGATCCGGTGACGTTTGTGCCTTCTGCCGGGCGCATTACGACGTTTCAAGCGCCGGGAGGCACGGGCGTGCGCGTGGATTCGGCGGCTTATGCCGATGCCATCATTCCTCCGTACTACGATTCGATGATTGCAAAGCTGATCGTCAAGGGACGCGACCGCACCGAAGCGATCGGCCGCATGAAGCGGGCGCTCGAAATGTTCGTCATCGAAGGCATTAAGACGTCAATCCCGTTGCACCGCCGGATTCTGGCCGATCCGGATTTTGCCGCGGGGAAATTCGATACCCACTTCATCGAAAGATTGCTCGGAACGAACGGAAAATAAACGTTGAAGCGCCTTGTTCTACTACCGCGGCTGTATGTGATATTAGACGCAGCATTGCTTACCGTTCCCGAAACAGAATGCGCCCAAAAACTTGCCGCTGCCGGTGTCCGGTTGCTGCAGTACCGGAACAAGCGGGCGTCGGCCCGAGAACTATGCGAATCCTCGAAGGGGCTTTCTTCCTTGTTGATTCCGCAGGATGTGATATTTATGTTGAATGACCGTGCTGATGTCGCGTCGGCCGCGGAAGCCAGCGGCGTTCACCTTGGACAAGAGGATTTGCGAGCGGAAGCAGCGCGTTCGGTGATTGGGACGAGAAAACTCCTGGGTGTTTCGACGCACAACTTGGAACAGTTCAAGGAAGCTGCTGCTACATCGGCTGACTACGTCGCCGTCGGCCCACTGTTTTCAACGTCCACCAAGGCCAACCCAGACCGAGTAGTTGGAATGGAATTCATTCGTAGTGTTCGGGCACTTACGGGCAAGCCGATTGTGGCCATCGGAGGCATCACGCTGGAGCGGGCGGCCGAAGTCATTCAAGCGGGCGCCGATTCCGTTGCGGTCATCAGTGATATCCTCCTCGCGCCCGATCCAGGGCAGCGGGCGCGGCAATATGTCGAACTTCTGGAAGCCGCGAACGATGCGCCTGCCGTCTGAGGCACCTCCGAATGGCCGACACGACGCACGCCGTACCACAAAGTAACGCGAAGAACGAACCGGGCTTTGTGCGGGCCATTGGATTGTTCGATGGCACGATGATTGTCGTGGGCTCGATGATCGGATCCGGCATCTTTATTGTGGCGGCGGATATTTCGCGGCAAACGGGGTCCGCCGGCGGCTTGCTGCTTACCTGGATTCTCACCGGACTGTTGACGATTTCCGCCGCGCTTTCTTATGGCGAGCTGGCCGCTCTGTTTCCGCGTGCGGGTGGCCAATACGTTTATTTGCGCGAAGCTTACTCGCCGCTCTGGGGATTCCTTTACGGCTGGACTCTTTTCCTGGTGATTCAGACGGGGACGATCGCGGCGGTGGCGGTGGGTTTCGCTTGCTGCCATCGATTTCTCCGAGTGCATGGATCGTTCATCCCATCGCCCTAGGCTCGAAGTATGCGATCAGCCTCTCGGTGCAACAGTCGGTGGGCGTGCTGATGATTGCGTTCCTGACGTTTATCAATACGCTGGGCGTGCGGCTCGGAAAGTTGATCCAAAACGTATTCACCAGCGCAAAGACGCTGTCACTTCTGGGGCTAATTTTCCTGGGTATTTTTGTGGGGAGAAATGCCGGGGCCATTACCGAGAATTTCAGCCACTTCTGGACGATTCGCAACGCGCAGTCCATCGAGCCTGGCGCAAATTTCCTGAGAAGCTTTGTGCCAGCCGTCACTGCTGCAAGCGGCGCGTTTGGCTTGTTCGTGGCCTTTGGAGTGGCGCAAGTCGGTTCGCTGTTTTCTGCGGACGCGTGGAACAATATCGGCTTCACTGCTGCGGAAGTCTCTCCATGGCATTCGGCACGATCATCGTGATCACTCTGTATTGCCTCGCGAATCTGGCTTATCTTTGCACCCTGCCGCTGGTGCAAATTCAGAGCGCTCCGGATGATCGCGTGGCCAGCGCGGCCTTGAACGCCATCTTCGGCCCCCCGGGGGCGATGATCATGGCGGTGGCGATCATCATTTCTACCTTTGGTTGCAACAATGGATTGATTCTTGCCGGTGCGCGAGTCTCTTACGCGATGGCGAAGGATGGACTCTTCTTCCGGTCGACGGGTAAGTTGAACAAGAAAGGCGTTCCCGGTACCGCGCTCGTGTATCAGGGGATTTGGATTGCCGTTTTGATCTTGCTGCGCACGCGGCATGTGGACGCGGCTGGCATGGTCACGTATGGCAATCTTTACAGCGACCTGCTCGACTACGTGGTTTTTTCCGTCTTGATCTTCTACGTCCTTACGATTGCGGGAATTTTTGTGTTGCGCGCGAAGCGGCCCGATGCCGATCGCCCGTACCGCGCGTTCGGGTATCCCATCGTTCCTTTGCTCTATATCGTCTCGGCGCTGGCGATCATGTTTGTGCTACTGCTGTATAAGACGCAGACGGCCTGGCCGGGACTGCTGATCGTGCTCCTGGGTGTACCGGTTTATCTGTTGTGGTCACGGCGGGCAACGCAAGTCGCACGCACGGGATAATTTAACTCTCTTGTAGGGGCGCAGCATGCTGCGCCCCTACAATGCTTAAGGCCAAATTGGCCGCGGGATCTAGAAGCGGGGCCGACCCCGAAAGGAGGAGTTGCATGGGCAACCCCTTGTTCGCAAGAAAACCGATGAGCATGTTGCTCGAGGAAGCCCGTGAGGAAGGCGGGCACAGTCTGAAGCGGACGCTCGGCCCCTTTCAACTGACGGCATTGGGCGTCGGCGCGATCATCGGCGCGGGCATTTTCGTTCTTTCCGGTCTGGGCGCGCACTACGCCGGGCCAGGCCTGATGCTTTCCTTTGTGCTTTCTGGGCTGGGGTGCGCGTTTGCGGGGCTCTGCTACGCCGAGTTTGCAGCGATGATCCCGTTGGCGGGCAGCGCTTATACCTACGCCTATGCCACGCTGGGTGAACTCTTCGCCTGGATCATCGGCTGGGACCTCACGCTGGAATACGCCATGGGCGCCAGCACGGTCTCCTCCGGCTGGTCGAATCACTTCATCGAATTGCTCAATATTTTCAAGATCAAGATGCCTTTGTGGCTGGCCTACGACCACTGGACCGGGCTGAGCACGTCCACGAAGATCATCGCACGCCAGATGGCGCAGGCCTCGGACGCTGCGCTGCACCCGGGCACGCAAGCCTTCCTCGACAAAGTGGATGCCATCGTCAAAGCGCAGTCGCCGGAATTGGTTCAGCAAGCCCACGCGCTGCTCAATGCACCGACAATTTTTGGATCGGAAATCGGGTTCAATCTCCCGGCATTTTTGATCGCCCTGGTCATTACCGCGATCCTGGTCATCGGCATCAAGGAGAGCGCGCGTTTCAATGCGACCATTGTGACCATCAAGGTGGCCGTGGTCCTCTTCGTCATCGGTTTGGGAATCCACTATGTTGACTTTTCGAACTGGGGTCATGACTGGTCTACTTTCGCGCCGATGGGCTTCTCAGGAATCGGGGCCGGAGCGGCATACATCTTTTTCGCGTATATCGGGTTTGACGCCGTCTCCACCACCGCGCAGGAAGCCAAGAACCCGCAACGCGATCTGCCCATTGGCATTATCGTGTCGCTGGTAGTTTGTACCATTCTCTACATCGCTGTTGCAGGGGTTCTCACCGGCATGGTTCACTGGCAGGACGTAAACATCGAAGCGCCCATCGCCCGGGCTTTCCTGGATCGGGGGCTTTCGACGGCGTCGCACGTCATAACACTCGGCGCCTTAGCAGGGCTGACGAGCGTCATGCTGGTGATGCTACTCGGCCAGACTCGTGTGCTTTACGCCATGGCCAACGACGGCCTGCTGCCGAAGAAGTTTTTCGCGGCGATCCACCCGAAATTCCGTACACCGTACAAGAACACGATGCTGGTCGGATTGCTCGCAGCCATCGTCGGCAGCGTGACCCCTATCTCTGTCATCGGAGAAATGGTCAACATTGGCACGCTCCTAGCCTTCGTGATTGTCTGCATTGCAGTTATGATCCTGCGCAAAAAAAATCCCGATCAGGCGCGGCCGTTCCGTACGCCCTGGGTTCCGGTCGTCCCGATTCTCGGCATCCTCTTCAACGGCTACATGATGTACAAACTCGGCTGGGTCAATTGGGCCCGCTTGATCATCTGGCTGGTGATCGGTCTGGTGATCTATTTTACTTACAGCCGTTACCACAGCCGCGTCACCGGCGCGCAACCACAGTAAGGCTGCCTTGCAGCGGCCCGGGCTGGTGTCGCGCTCGGCCTGCCTTCAGATTATGCAACGCTTGCTCTGCATTCGTTATCCCGATTCAGGTAAAGTATTGTTTCCGTTGACCGCACGATGACACCCTTCCGCGCTATCTTCAGAAAAGTTTGGAGCCGCCTTACGTGGCCCCATCTGGTTTCCACCGCGGTGGCCGCCGGAGGATTGATGGCCGCCATCTTTGGGTTCAACGGCGGCTTTTTCAGCTTCTTGAAATATCTGGCCGTTCTTGCGGGCGTTTACCTTTTGTTCCGGCTGATTGGCTGGTGGAGAAACCGGCTGCTTTGGAGCCTCCGCAACCGACTGATCGTTGCATATTTGTTCATCGCCTTCGTTCCTATCTTGTTGACTGTGACGCTCGTTTTTCTGGCGGGCCGAATTCTGTATTCCCAGTTGGGCGCCTATCTCTTGCACGAGGACATCCAGCAACGCATTGCGATGATCGCGGATATCTCCGAGCACATTGCCATCGCACACCAAACGCTCCCGTCCAGTGTCACGGAACGTGAGTCGGAGCGCATCCTGGAGGCACAGTCTCATGCAGTGCATGACCGGGAGCTCCCCGGACTCAGCATCAGTTTCTCTAATGATACGTCGCTCCTTTGCAAGGTAGCCCCCCTCGGCAAGAAATCGTTTGCCGGACTCTTGCATCAGGGCGATACGCTTTCGCTAACGAGTCTCCGGGCCATTCCAGATCGCGACGGTGAGCGTGTAATAACACTCCGCGTGCCGGTCACATCCGATTTTTTGAGCACCGTGGCGCCGGATCTGGGCGCGATCCAGCTAAACCTGATGGAGCGGTACGAGGGAAGCGCCCAAAAAGAAGTCATCTATTCATCCGGCGGTGAACGATACAAAGTGGCGAATCGTATCGTGGCGAGCAACCGAACGCTGCAGGACCCCATGTTTTGGATCGACACTCCCGTAAATGTTGTATCCAGCTTTGATTCTGTATTTGTCGCAAAGGACGGCAAAATGGAGAAGTCGCGTCCCGTCTTAGCGGTATTCAATGCGCGGCCGTTGCGATTGAGCCGCAGGATTTTCGCGACGCTCGGAGAGTTGCGCGACTCTTATCTGCTGCTGCTCATTGTTGTAGGAGTGGTGTTCCTGTTCATTGAAGCTGCCGCACTGGCCACTGGAATTGTGCTCACGCGGCGAATCACCCGCGCAGTCGCCGATCTTTACCGAGGCACCCAATTCGTGCAAGCCATGGACTTTTCCCATCGCGTGCAAATCGAAAAGCGCGACCAACTGGGTGAGCTGGGCGAATCGTTCAATAGAATGACTGGTTCGATCAGCCAGCTCATCGAAGAGGAAAACAAGCGCCGGCGTCTTGAGGATGAGATTTCCATTGCCCGGGAAGTGCAAAACCAGCTTTTTCCCAGCACCTTGCCATCCGTGCCGGGGGTTGAAATCGAAGCCATATGCAAAGCCGCGCGCTCCGTCAGTGGTGACTACTATGATTTCATCCAGCTCAGCCCAACGCACATCGCCATCGCCATCGCGGATATTTCTGGAAAGGGAATTTCGGCGGCGTTGCTGATGGCAAGCCTGCAAGCGGCGCTGCGCAGCCAGATGCTTTCGGAAGGCAGCGAACGTTTGAGTATGGCGGAGCTAGTTTCACGGCTAAACAAGCACCTGGTGCGCAACACCGGCGACGACCGGTTCGCGACCTTCTTCATCGCGATCTACGACAGCGCCGCGCGGACGCTGCGTTATACGAATGCGGGCCACCTGCCGGCTTTTCTGATCTGCAATGGCAATGCGGAGCAATTGGATAAAGGTGGCATGGTGCTGGGGGTCGTGGAGGATTACGTCTATGAGGAAGGAACGCTGACAGTAGGGTCCGACGCGCTGCTGATCGGCTATAGTGACGGCCTGATCGAGCCGGAGAACGTCTACGGCGAAGAATTTGGGATTCGCCGGCTGCAGGAGGCCGCGGTCCACCTGCAGGGCGCAGCGCCGCTAATGGTCGCAGAGTCACTGATGGCTACGGTGGAGGAGTGGGCGGGAACTCCCGAACAGGCCGATGACATGACGGTGATCGTTGCGCGGCTTCGGTAGTACGTCCGTTGCGGCTAGGCTATACTGAAAATCCTTTCGAGAGATTTTACCGGGGAGAAGAATGTCGCTTCGCAATCGAGTGGCGCTGGTGACAGGTGGGAGCAGGGGGATTGGCCGCGGGCTTGCCATACGGCTGGCGCAGGATGGAGCGCGGATGGCCATTGCCTATCGCTCCAACAAAGTTGCCGCACAGCAGACACTGCGTCAGTTGCAGGCAACTGGGGTGGATTGCGTGGCGGTCGAGACGGACATCACCGATGCTGGGCGCTGCGATCAGTTGATCAAGACGGTCGCGGACCGCTTCGGACGACTCGATATCATCGTCAACAATGTGGGAGATTTTCGCTGGGGAACGCTGGCGGAATCGTCGCTGCAGGACTGGCAAGGCATCTTCACTTCGAATCTACTCACAGTTCTGTACATGTGCCGCGCCGCACTGCCGCATATGCGGAAAGCGCGCTGGGGCCGAATCATCAATTTGGGCGCCGTCGGCGCGGAGCGCGCATTCGGGCAGGCGAAAATTTCAGCCTATGCCGCTGCCAAGGCCGCGGTCGTGGCGTTGTCCCGTTCTTTGGCGCTCGAGGAAGCCAAGAACGGCATCACCGTGAACGTCGTGAACCCCTCCAGCATCGATGAAAATGAGCTGACGCTGGAAGAGGCCCGCAAGATTCACGACGCGCGTTTTCCGATCGGGCGCCCGCCGACAGTCGAAGATGTTGCCGCGACGGTAGCTTTTTTCGCCTCCGAAGAAGCCGAATATGTCACGGGACAGGTCGTCAATGTCAGCGGCGGCTGGATGCTGTGATCGTGCCGTGAACCTCCCATGAAAGCTCTCACTGCCGCCGAAATGCGCGAGGTCGACCGCCTCACGACCGAGCGTTACGGTATTCCCAGCCTGCAGTTGATGGAGGCTGCAGGTAAGCACGTCGCGGATGCGGTTTTGCGTGAGTTTTCCCCCGGATTGCCAGAGCGCGTTACCATTCTCTGCGGAAAGGGAAATAATGGCGGCGACGGCTTAGTCGCCGCGAGACATCTGAGAGCGGCGGGGATTGATCCGTGCGTGTGCCTCTTCGCCGATTCGCGCGAGATGCACGGCGATGCGGGCGCAAATCTCGCTCGCTACCTCGAAACGGGGTCCAGAATCCTCGCCATCGAAGATGAAGCTGCTTGGGAGAGTGCATGGCATTCGGTTGCCGATTCGGGAGTCATCATTGACGCGCTTTTGGGCACGGGCCTGCGCGGCCCAGCTACTGGATTGATTGCGCAGGCAATCGAAGATATCAATCGTCTGTCGGCTCATGCAACTGCGGCACGTCCAGCATTGATCCTTGCAGTGGATACTCCTTCCGGGCTGCCTTCTGACGGACAGCATGCCGATGGCCCCGTTCTCCGTGCGCACCGGACTGTCACATTTACAGCGCCCAAGGTCAGCCAGCTGCTTTCTCAGGAGGCAGACGCAGTCGGTGCTTTGGAGGTTTGCGCCATCGGCTCCCCTGCCGCGCTCGTCGAAGAAATCGGGCAGGGAACGCTGCGTTGGGCTGGACCGGATGAGTTTGATCAGTTGCCGCTGGTTCGCTCCGTCAAATCCCACAAAGGCATTTTCGGGCATGTTCTCCTCATCGCAGGTTCGCTGGGGAAGAGCGGGGCCGCTATTCTCTCGGGCCGGGGCGCGCTGCGGACTGGGGCAGGTCTGGTCACGATAGCTACACCCGACATCGTGTTGCCTCAGATTGCGGCAGGCAAGCCGGAATACATGTCGGAAAGTCTGGAGTCGACTGACGAAGGCACCATTGCCATCAGCAGCCTCGAGGGAAATGGCTTCGAAGAAATCCTGAAAGGAAAGACCGTTCTTGGCATTGGTCCGGGTCTTGGCACGCACGCCGAAACGCAGAAATTCATTCGCACCGTCGTTCGCGAGACGCCCCTGCCTACAATTCTGGACGCGGATGGTCTGAACGCCTTTGCCGGTAGCGGCGACTTATTTCGTGGCCGCCAATCGAGTTTTCTCGCTCTTACGCCTCATCCTGGTGAAATGGGCCGGCTCCTCGGAATCGCAACCCAGACCATTCAAGCAGACCGCCTCGCCATGGCGCTTGATGCGGCGCGTCGCTGGAACGCGCACTTTGTCCTCAAGGGCTACCACTCGATCGTGGCTTCGCCGGACGGGCAAACTTTCGTAAGTACGTCTGGAAATGCCGGCTTGGCGAAGGGTGGCACGGGCGACGTGCTTACCGGGATTCTCGCAGCGCTCATTGCGCAGTTTGGCGCGGACGACGGAGCGCGAGTTCTGAGCCTCGGCGTCTACCTTCACGGTCTGGCCGCGGAGTTGGCATCCCGCGGCACGGATCTATCCGGCCTCCTCGCCAGCGAAGTTGCAGACGCTGTGCCCCGTGCCCGCCTGAAACTCCTGGAGGAGTTACGGTCGAGTGTCTGAGGAAATTATCACTCATTCCGCTGAGGAAACCATGCGCTGGGGCAGGGAATTCTCGAAGCGCCTCAATGCTCCCGTGCTAGTGCTTCTTGCTGGCGACCTGGGGACGGGAAAGACCACGTTAACCAAAGGCATCGTTTCTGGACTGGGCGCCGCCAACGAAGATGACGTCACCAGCCCAACTTTCACGCTAGTTCATGTCTATGGGAGATCCGCTAAGGTTTACCACGCCGATTTATACAGGATTGAGAGTTTCCACGATTTTGAGACTCTGGGGATGGAAGACATGTTCACAGCTCCCTCCGTGGCTATTCTGGAGTGGTCAGAGCGCTTTCCATTACAATCTCCCTGGCCGCAGATCCGAATCCGTCTTGAACACCTTGGAGGCGACGCCCGCCGCATCACCGTCCTGTAGGCCCTCGGAAATGTGCAGCCCCCAGCGCTCCCTTACTCTCTGGGTACGGAGCCCCCTGGATTTCTTGCCCGGCTCCCGTACGGCTGCTAACGTAAAAATAGCCCTTTTTGGCTAAGTAGATGCCCAACGAACTTCTAACTCCCAGTGCCGCCGAAGAGGCCCTGACGGAACTCAAGAGCTACAACGTCACGATTCCGATGGGATCGCTGGCGATCGGGGTGGATAACATCCACCATGATGTATTCTTGAGCCCGAAGTTTGTTCAGGCGGCTCGCGATTATCTTTTCGACCTTATTCGCCAGAGCACCTCCAGCACCTATCTTCCGGGGATCGAGCTGCGCGCCTCACGAGGGCCGGACGGTGCGGGCTTCCGAAAACTGCTCTCCGAACTGCTGCAAAGTTCTCTGACTCAGGCCAAATATCACAAAAACATAGAGATAGACCTGCTTTTCCGGCTGGCCTTGCTGAAATTTCTGACCTTCGAAATGGGCAATCAATTTGCCAACCTTATCCTCGAAGGCAAGGAATGGATCCGCAAGCGAGGCGAGCATTTCGAGCGCAGCCAGCAGGCGCACGTCATCAAAGCACGTTTGTCGGAACTGCAGTCCGCGCGAAGGGCCGTAGTCCGCCGCGTGGGACAGCAAGTGGCGCAGATTGTTGCCGACGTGGAAGACAACGTCATTCTAAAAGCCCGGCGCGCACTGTTTGGCGAAGATTTCGCTTCCTATTACGAGCTTTGTAAGAACCGGCTGATTTTCCTCGACGGCGGGAAGGACGACGTTTTCTTTCTGGAGCACTACATCCTCCTGGGCAATTATGCCCGTGACCCCGACCGCTTTGAGGCTATGGACGCGCTTTTTCAGGATTTCCTCCGCGAGGCCGGCATTACACCCAGCTATGACCCATCACACACGGAAGCCATCCAGGCTCATACCGCGCTGCTGGAAGCAGTGCAGGCGATTCGCGCGGACATTGCGAGCCTCGAGGAACAGCGCGAAAACACCCGCAAGCGTCTTGACCGGGGTGATGGTTTCTTCACGAAGCTTCTAAATTCGGGTGATCCCGCCGATCTGAAGGCATCGCTGAATGACCTCGAACTCCGGCTCAAGCATCAGGAATGCAAGCTGGAGGAGTTGGGACCGCAGATCGATGCGGCCAGGCAAAAGCTGGACTTCTTCGTCAAGGATCATGCCGGGAAGCTCGGTGAATACCTGAACGAGCCGGAAAACGCGAAGCGGCTATTCGACGCAAGTTCCGCCTCGGAGACGGAGGCGCCGGCGCGCGGGCGCTTGCTCGCGCGGCTCCTCGATCGTCTCGAACAGCTCGAAATTCTCCATCACGTCCTGGCAAGCTATGAAATCCGGCCCATCGCCGCCGATTACTGTCCGCCCGTGCATTTGCAGCAACTCCGCAAGGCCCTTGTTTCGAAGGAAGAGCTGAAGCAAGTCGAGCAGGTTATCAAGCAGGTGCCCGCGAAGAAATTGTCGCTCAAGGCCATCGAGGAACTTTCCAAAAAGATACACCGCTATTCCCGCGAGGAGATGCAGGCCTTCGTGCTGCGATTCGCAAACGACTTCCTTCGTCTGAGAAGGGATCTGCGTGACGCCGAACATCTGACCACCTGCATGGAGCGCATCAACCTGGTAACCACCGAAAAGGCACGCGAATTGTCGCGCTTGAACAACCGGCTGTACGAGTGCGTGCTCCCGGAGGAAGCCCGGCCGGAGCAGGATCACGTCGTTTCGCATGTGATCATTAAGTCCGACGTGCGCGGCTCCACGCGCATGACGCAGGATTTACTTTCCCGCGGACTGAACCCCGCTTCACATTTCAGTCTGAATTTGCACGAGCCCGTTAAGAAGCTTCTGGACCGCTATTCGGCGAAGAAGGTTTTTATCGAAGGTGATGCCATCATTCTGGCCATTTTCGAAACGGAATCGACGGTAGCCTATGCCCGGCCGGTGGCAAAGGCTTGCATCCTTTCGCGCCAGATTCTTGCCGTTTGCAACTCTTACAACGAACGCGCGTCGGCCAGCAGTCTTCCCGCGCTGGAACTTGGTCTGGGGGTTGCATTTCAGGGCTCTGCTCCTACCTATTGGACCGACGGAGATTCGCGCATCATGATTTCAAAGGCTCTGAATCTCTCGGACCGTCTTTCCGGCTGCGCCAAGCTGGCGAAGCGCATGCTGGCGGGGCAGAAAACTCATTTTTCGGTTTTTCAATTTCTGAATACCATGGAAGGCGCGTCGGCGGAAGAATTAGATGAATTCCTGGTTCGCTACAACATGAACGGCATCGAGCTCAACGAAGAGGGTTTTCAAAAGCTTTCCGAAGAGATTTCGCTCGACACCATCGAAACGAAGCTCGACAAACCATGGGGCAAGGAAAACGTCACCCTTTATTATGGAGAAGTGCCTCTTGGTGAGTCCGTGGAACTCCTCGTATTGCGAAAAGGCATGGCACGGCAACTGCTCCCCGACGGAAAAATCGGGGCCCCTTCCACGCACGCCTACTATGAAGTGTGTACCAGTCCCGCGCTTTACGATCTCGTTGCCGCGTTGATCCGCACCCATCAAGCTGCCGCAATGGCGTCCCTTCGCTCCTGAGCTTTCCTTGAGAGACGGGGAAGCGCTCCACTATACTGCTCGCGGAGGCGAAAAGAGGCGAAAAGAGTCCGGTGACTTTCCCGGCCTTCAAAGCCGGCGATTCGGTCCTTCGCGGGTCGAATGGTGGGTTCGACTCCCACACGCTTCCGCCATAGCTTTGTTTTCTTTCAAAGACTTGGCGGATTCGCAAGGCAGTAAAAGGCAGCAATAAGAGATTTAGGCCCCGGAGCGCGGCGCGACTGTTCCGCTTGGCAACTGGACGGAGTCACATGGCTGCCGTGAACTTGATTGGCTCATACAATTACGCGCTCGTGGCGCTTTCGGTGTTGATCGCCATCTTTGCGTCGTACGCTGCTCTGGATCTTGCAGGTCGCGTAACGGCCGCGGGCGGTTGGACTCGCGCGATCTGGCTGCTAGGCGGGGCCGGTGCGATGGGGACGGGCATTTGGTCCATGCACTACATTGGGATGCTGGCGTTCATCCTGCCAATTCCCGTGGCCTACCATTGGCCGACCGTTCTGCTGTCACTCTTTGCGGCCATTCTCGCGTCGGTCGTTGCGCTGGGTGTGGTGAGCCGTCAGAAAATGGGTTGGTTCCGAGCGCTCGCCGGAAGTGTCCTGATGGGTGCGGGTATTGCAAGCATGCATTACATCGGCATGGCTGCCATGCGTCTACCTGCCGTATGCCAGTTTAATTCCTTTCTCGTCGTCCTGTCCGTCGTGTTCGCGGTTCTGATTTCTCTCGCCGCCCTTTGGATCACCTTTCACTTCCGAGATAAGAAAACAGGGACCGGCTGGCAAAAGTTAAGCGGAGCCGTCGTGATGGGTGCCGCCATCCCCGTCATGCATTACACCGGCATGGCCGCCGCCAGTTTCACTCCCTCCGGTGCGCCGACGGACCTGTCTCATGCCGTAAGCATCTCCACACTGGGCACTTTCGGAATTGCCGCTGCCACCTTTATCGTCCTCGGGCTGGCTCTGTTGACGTCCTGGGTTGATAGGCAATTCGCTACTGAGGCTTTGGAAGTCCAGGAAGAGAAGTTGCAGCGGAGCGAGGCGTACTTGGCGGAAGCTCAAAGGCTCAGTCATACGGGGAGCTTCGGCTGGAGGCCCTCCACCGGCGAGATCCTCTGCTCAGAGGAGACCTTTCGAATCTTCCAATACGACCGAGCGACGAAACCGACCGTGGAACTTATTCTGCAACGGGTTCATCCGCAAGATACGGCGTTCGTGAAACAGACTATCGAGCGCGCGGCGCAGGATGGGAAGGATTTTGAGCATGAATATCGCTTGGTGATGCCGGATAGTTCCGTCAAATATGTCCATGTTATGGCTCATGCCTTAACCCATGAATCGGGCGGCGTGGAGTTTGTCGGAGCGGTGATGGACATCACCGCAGCAAGGCAGGCGGAAGAAGCGTTGCGGCGGAGCGAGAGTTATCTGGCAGAAGCGCAGAGGCTCACGCATACGGGGAGTTGGGCCTTCGACGCGATAAAGTCTCTCTATTGGTCAGAGGAAAATTTCCGAATTTGGGGCTTCGATCCGCAGCTGGGCCTTCCGGACCACGAAACGGCGTCGCAACGGATCCATCCAGAGGATCGCGGCCGGGTCGTCGGATGCATCCAGAACGCAGTGCGCGAGAGAAGAGACTACGCCGTCGAGTTCAGAATCGTGCTACCCGATGGGACAGTTAGGTACATCCTTGGATTAGGCCATCCGGCCTTCAGCCCAAGCGGAGAGCTTGTTGAAGTCGTCGGTACGGACGTTGATGTAACGGACCGCAGGCGAGCGGAAGAAGCGTTGCGGCGGAGCGAGGGTTACTTAGCGGAAGCACAGAGGTTGACGCGTACAGGGAGTTGGGCGTGGAGCGTGGCCACCAGACATAGTGTCTACTGGTCACAGGAAAATTACCGCTTG
>WNFJ01109916.1_pt1 | contig 14033 bp, 15 predicted proteins | sample 5400461 | NCBI WGS metagenome assembly WNFJ01 (sample SAMN13153349, study PRJNA577476) | soil metagenome | isolation source: 115 cm saprolite on Douglas fir-dominated hillslope | place: USA:California | collected 2013-09-17 | reverse complement strand
AATCAGGTCGGTACTTTTGATGATTGCCCCCAGCCCAAGGAAACCCGGCAACTCGAGCACCACGTCCCGCTCGATGTGCTCGCGCACCAGCGCCTGTTCGAGCAGTTGCGCCCCCGTCCCCGCAGTAATGGCGACATGTGCCTCCGCGCGGTATTGCTTCATTCCGAGCCGGGCACGCACCCGTGGGTGATGCCGATTGGTCAGACACACCCAGTCCTGCATATACAACTGCTGCTGGTAAATCCCGCCGCCCAGCCAGGGCACATGGCCAATTGCCAGGTCAGCCTCGCCGGATTCCAGTGCCCGTTCGGTATTGCCGTCGATCCTCGCCGCCTCCAGGCGGATCCCCGGCGCCTGCGCGCGCACGTGCGCCAGCAGTCGAGGAAGTAGCGTAATGTGGCTCGCATCGGTCATACAGATGCGGAAACGGCGCTGCGCGGTGGCGGGGTCGAACGCGATCTCCCATGCAGCGAAGCGCCGCAGCGATTCGAGAATCTCCCGGCACGGCCCAATCAATGCGTCGGCCTGCGGCGTTGGCGCCATGCCGCCAGGCGTACGGACAAACAACGGATCCTGCAGGTGTTCCCGCAAACGTCCTAGCCAGATGCTGACAGTCGGCTGACTCTGCCCGAGCTGCTCCGCGACGCGGGTGACACTGCGGACATCGTAGAGAAGGTCGAAGAGCTGCAGCAGCTTCAGATCAGGGAGGTCTGTTGAGTTCATTGGTTTATTGTCCAGTGCAATGAGGTCATTGTATTCATTGTATTGCCGGCATGAACACCAACTCGTATCTTCAACTCCATGTCAAGGAGAATCCATTGAAGATTGCGATTTTGGGTGCCGGCGCACTGGGCTGCGCCGTCGGCGCCACACTCACTGAAGCCGGTCAAGAGGTTTGGCTGCTGAACCGCTCGGCGACGCACGTCGAGGCCATGCGTCGCGACGGCCTGCGGGTGGACGATGCCAATGGATCCCGCCGCGTCATGGTCCGGGCCACTACACAGGCCGCCGAGGCCGGCGCCGTGGATCTGGTCGTAGTGCTGGTCAAGTCTTTCCATACCGATGCGGCGATGCGAGGCGCACTGGAACTGCTCGGGCCCGAAACGCTGGTTCTGTCGTTGCAGAACGGCCTGGGGCACGAGGATGTCCTCGCCGAAATCGTAGGCCACGAGCGCGTGCTGGCAGGCAAGACCTACGTCGGGGGGGTGATGCGCAACCCTGGGCACATTGAGTCCGGGGTTGCCGGTAAAACCACCTACATCGGCGAACTCGACGGCCGGCTTACGCCCCGTGTGATGGCGATTGCCGAAACCTTCAATACTGCCGGGCTGGCCACCACGGTCAGCGACAACATCGTCGGCACGATGTGGGACAAGCTGCTGGTCAATGTCGCCACAGGCGCGCTGAGGGGCGCCACTGGCATGACCTACGGGCAGCTCTACGACGAGCCGCAGTTGAAGACGACCGCGCTGGCGGCGGTTGCCGAAGCGATGGCCGTCGCCCGGGCCGCTGGCGTGAAGCTAGCCACGACCCATCCCGAACAGGCCTGGACACTCGCCGGCGAAGGACTCTCTCCGGCCTTCAAGACATCAATGCTGCAGAGTCTGGAGAAAGGCTCTGTCACCGAGATCGACTTCATCAACGGCGCGGTCGTGCGCTGGGGACAACGGCACGGCGTGCCGACCCCGGTCAACACGACGCTGGTGGCCTGCATCAAGGGCATTGAGCGTGCCATGACCGACCGACAACACAGCAACATCTTGCATGGGACCAGAGTAAGTGCTCTGCATGGGACTGGAGTAACGCGCTAAAGCGCGAACTCTGGTCGACAGCTGAAGCGCCAACTCTGGTCGACGCTTTGCATGGGACCAGAGTTAGTGCTCTGCATGGGACCGGAGTAAGCGCTGAAGCGCCAACTCTGGTCGACAAAGGAGAGAACCGCATGAACGCCACCAGGGCATATCTGGAGCATGTCGCCATCTGGGTGAAGGACATCCAATGGCACATCCGCTTTTTCGAGGACGTTCTTGGCATGACCATGCGCGAGGTGGACGGCACCCGCGAGGAACCCCGTCAGTACTGGACGCTCGGCGGCCTGCAATTCATCCATAACCCGCGCCATGAAGGTAGCGAAGGCCGGCTCGCCCATCTGGGCGTGATGTGCGAAGACCTGGACGCGGCGTTGGCCGCGGCGCAACGGTACGGCGTCAGCGAAATGCCCCAGGGACGCAACTGGCTGCGCCTGCCGGACGGCCTCGCAGTCGAACTGATTCAGGCCAAGCCCGCCGCATGCGTAGCGCAGGCCCGGGCGATCAACCCCCGTGCGGAGACATGAGCATGACAATCATTGAGAAATACTGGTACGACGCCCGCGAAGGCGACGAGTGCGTGAGCCCAAGCTACACCGTGACCAAAGAGCGCATTCTGGCCTACGCCGACCTCACGGGCGACCACACGCCGGTACATGTGGACGAGGAGTATGCGAACGCGAGCCACTTCGGCTCAATCGTGGCGCATGGCCTATTCGGGCTATCGATCGCCGATGGCCTCAAGACACAGAGCGACTACCGCTTCCTGCCGGGCATGTCGCTGGGCTGGACCTGGGACTTCCTTTTGCCGATCAAGGTCAATGATGTGCTGCAAGTGAAATTCCGCGTGGGTGCCATGCGGGCAAGCAAGAGCCGTCCCGACTGGGGGATCGTCGTACTGCCGTCCGAGCTGATCAATCAGGACGGCCAGGTCGTCCAGCATGGCGAGCATCGCCTGATGGTGCCGCGCCGACCGGGAGCATTCTGATGCAGGCCCGTCCTCTCGAAGGTATTCGCGTCGTCGACTACAGCCACTTTTTGGCCGGTCCATACGTAGGGCGCTGCCTGGCGGCGCTCGGCGCCGAAGTCATCAAGGTCGAACGCCCCGGCAGCGGCGATGCAGGCCGTCAGCACGCCACCGTGCTCGATGACCAGCAAAGCGGCTACTTCCTGCAGCTCAATATGGGCAAGCGTGGAGTCAGCGTCAACATGAAGGATCCCCGCGGCAAGGACTTCATGCAACGGCTGTGCGACTCGGCGGACGTGTTCGTTGAGAACTACCGGCCGGGCGCGCTGGACAAGCTGGGACTGGGCTATGCCGAGCTGTCGGCGCGAAATCCGAAACTGGTCTATTGCTCGATCTCGGCGTACGGCCATACCGGGCCGGATGCACACCGCGCCGGCTTCGGGCTGATTGCTGAAGCCAAGAGCGGCATCATGCAGATGATCGGCAAGCCCGGCGAGCCGCCGCCGCTGATGCGCATTTCACTGGGCGACATGTACACGGGTATCCACGCGGTGGCGGCCATCAACGCCGCGCTGCTCGGTCGCGTAAAGAGTGGCCGGGGCCAACACATCGACATGGCGCTGTACGACACCCTGGTGTCGATGCATGAATATGCAGTGCAGTGCTACACGATGCAAGGTGTGCTCCCTGAGCAGACAGGTCACGACATGCCCACGTCGACGCTCTACGGCGTGTTCCGTGCCGCCGATGGTGATCTGGTGATCGCGGCGCAGGTGGACGACGCGTGGAAGCGCTTCGCCGCGCTGGTCGAGGCGCATGAGGGACCAGCCGGCTTTGGCACCGATACGCGATTCCACACCCTCGCGGGGCGCAATGTCCATCGGCTGGAGATCCTGTCGGTGGTGCAACCCTGGGTTGCCGGCCGACCGGTAGCGCAGGTGCTGGAACTGCTGGATGGCATCGACGTGCCTTGCGCCAAGGTGCAGCGCATCGACGAAGTGCTCGCCGATCCGCAGATCGTCGCGCGGGGCATGGTGGTTGAGCAGCACCATCCGCGCTATGGGACGCTGCGCTTGCCGAACCTGCCGTTTCGCTTCTCGGACTGCGATACGACGATCCGCGAGGTCGCGCCGGACCTCGGTCAGCACAACGCCGAAGTGGCGCAGTCGCTGGGCTTCGACCCGGCCGAGATCGACGCCATGCAGACCGATGGCGTTCTTTTTTCAAAGTGAGGCCATGATGACTGACCAGTACGCGGTGATCGGCAACCCGATCGGGCACACGAAATCTCCGTTGATCCACGGTCTCTTTGCGCAGGAGACACAGCAGGACATGTCCTATACGGCCATCGAGGGCCCCGTGGAGCCACAGGATGCCTTTGCCGGGACAGTGCGGGCTTTCGGCGCTGCGGGCGGCAAGGGGATGAACGTGACAGCGCCCTTCAAGCTGAAGGCCTTCGCGATGGCCGATGAACGCAGTGAGCGCGCCGAACTCGCCGGCGCCGCGAACGCCCTGAGGTTTGAAGACGGCCGAATCGCGGCCGAGAACTTCGATGGGCTCGGACTGGTGCGCGATATCGAGGTCAACCTGGGTCTGCCGATGGCCGGAAAGCGCGTGCTGATGCTCGGTGCGGGCGGAGCGGTGCGCGGGGCCTTGCTACCCTTCCTCGCGGCGCGGCCCGCCGAGCTGGTTATCGCTAACAGGGACGTCGTCAAGGGCCAAGCGCTGGTGGCCCAAATCGGAGCGCGCGGTCCGCTGCTCGCCTGCGGCTACGGCGATCTCGAAGCGATGGGGCGCTTCGACCTGGTGGTCAACGCCACGTCGGCCAGTCTCACCGGCGACCTGCCACCCGTGCCCCCGGGCGTCTTCAGCCCGGAGGGCACGGCATACGAACTTGCCTACGGCAAGAGGTTGACGCCCTTCCTGCGGCTGGCCCGCAATGCGGGCGTACGGGGTGTCGCGGACGGCGTGGGCATGCTGGTCGAGCAAGCGGCGGAAGCCTTCGCCTGGTGGCGTGGCGTGCGCCCTCAGACACGGGCCGTGATCGACCGGCTCACGGTCCCCCTCGATTGACCTCCCCATGGAGATGCGAATGCGCTTTCATTGAACTGACAAGAGAAAAGAAAACCGAGCCCGATCTCGCCGCGTCCTGCTAGCCCCTGATGGCGACGGACTGTCGAGCAAGCGTTACCCCCAGAACGGTAACAATACCTGTATAAACCTCCGGATCTCGCTCCACGGGAGTGAACTGATTTTGCGAGTGACAGGATTATCGTTTCGTTGCGCCCGGACAACAATGAGTCAACCTCAACAAACGGGAGCTTCACATGCTCGATCATCGCACTGCGCCGTATGGCGCCTTCCTTTTGCGCATCAGCCTTGGTGTGCTATTCCTTGCCCACGCTAGCCTGAAGCTGTTCGTCTTCACGCCAGCCGGCACCGCGCAGTTCTTCGGCAGTCTTGGGCTGCCACCGGGTCTGGCCTATTTCACGATCGCCCTGGAGCTTGCTGCTGGAGCTGCCTTGACGCTGGGCATCTGGACGCGCGTCGCGGCACTCGTCGTCATTTCGGATCTGGTCGGCGCAATCGTCACCGTGCATGCACACGCCGGCTTCTTCTTCAACAATCCGAATGGCGGCTGGGAGTTCCCGGCGTTCTGGATTGTCGCCCTTATTGGTCAGGCATTGCTTGGAGACGGTGCCTATGCACTGCTACCGACATTTGCATTCGGCAGGGCGTCAAGCGCGACGCATTAATGGCGTGAACCGATACCCGACCCAAGGCCAGATCATGAAATACGCACGCAAACTCCTTCTGCTCGCGCTGGCGGGATCGCTGATCCCGGCCTACGTCTGCGCGGCCCAACTGGGCGATAAACCGGAGTTGACGCTGGAAGCGGCAAAGCAGGCAGCGGCTGCAGCAGAGGCCGCTGTTGGCGTCGTAGACGATGGCGGGCACCTCATCTATTTCGCACGCCTCGATCGCGTCGCGAGCGGGATGGCCGACGCAGCGATCATGAAAGCCCGGACTGCCGCGAACTACGGACTGCCGACCAGAACGCTGGAAGACGCAGTCGCCCAGGGACACGTGAGTTACCTGAATCTCCCGGGCGTACTGCCTCTTGAAGGCGGCCTGCCAGTGTCGGCCGGTGGACGCGTTATCGGCGCAATCGGCGTGGCAGGCGCTCAATCATCCGAAGACGACGCCGCTATCGCGCGCGCCGGGCTAGCGGCCTTCGCTCGCTAGCACCGCCTGGAGGTCGCGGTCCCACGCTGGCTCAGGCGCGAACTTTTCGACCAGAAAATCGACGAATGCACGCACCTTCGCGGGTTGCCGTCGGTTGGCCGGGAACACCGAGAAGATGCCGTGCAGTTCGATCGGTGCGTGATCGAGGACGAGCGGAACGAGCTGGCCGGATTTCAATGCATCGGCAACCAGAAAGGTCGGCTGATAGGTCACACCGTGACCAGCGACAGCGGCAGCGACCAAAGCGTCGCCGTTGCTCGCGCGCATATTTCCTATGATCGGCACCGTGACTTCACCCGCCGCTCCAAACGTCCAGCGATCAGTGCCCAAAGGTCGAGACAACGTATAGCCGAGGCAATTGTGCCCGGCCAGGGCGGCGACGCTCGTCGGTGTACCGTGCTCAGCCAGGTAGGACGGCGCGGCGCAAACGACCATCCTGCAATCAGCGAGCTTACGCGCAACCATGCTGGTGTCTTTGAGCTGGCCAATCCGGAGCGCGACATCCCAACCCTCCTCTATCAAATCCACAACTCGGTCGTTCAGCCCGAGATCGATACTGATCGCCGGGTGCAGCTTCGAAAACTCCACCATCAACGGGGCCAGCACCAGGTAACCAAACGAGAGCGGCGCGTTGATCCGCAACGTGCCACGCACTTCCACTCGGTCCGCACCCGCACTCGCCTCCACCTCGTCGACGTCGACAAGGATCTTCTCCACGCCGTCGAGATAGCGCCGGCCGGCCTCAGTCAACGTCAGACGGCGGGTCGAGCGGTGCAGCAGTTTGACCCCGAGCCGTTCCTCCAGTGCCGCTATGTGTTTGGTCGCCAGGGTGGGCGACATGTTCAGCGAACGTGCCGCCGCCGACAGCCCGCCGAGTGCCGCCACACGTACGAACACCTGCATGCCGGTAAGACGATCGAGCATGATGATTTCACTCTTCCGGTGTGAATTGATTTGTAAACGTGGCCGATTATCGTTCACGCCGGTGGTGAATGCATCCTCCCAGGCGGATTGTCCGCGTCATATGACGGACAAGATCCGCAATTCAATCATTATTGACAGATCAGTCCATAAACCGTATTCTTGCCTCATGGTGAGACCTAGAGAGTTCGATCGAGACGAGGCGCTGGACCGCGCGACCCGCGTGTTCTGGGCGAAAGGCTATGCCGCGACTTCAACGGAAGATCTGCTGGCTGCGATGAAGATCGGACGCCAGAGCCTGTACAACGCGTTCGGTGACAAACGGAAGCTATACCTTGAAGCGCTCGAGCGATACCAGCGGACCAGCAATTCGGGCCACCTGGAGCGTCTCGATAGCAGCGCATCATCGCTAGGCGGTATTGAGGCGCTTCTGCTAGGCCTTATTGCCGAAGACGACAGCAAACGTGCGCTCGGGTGCATGGGTGTCAGTGCAGTTGGTGAATTCGGAAGCGCCGATCCTGAGCTTGTGATCCTGAGAAACAAGGCGGGGCATGCGCTTTTCAAACGCCTGGCCGATCGCATCCGCGAAGGACAAGAGTGCGGAGAAATCGACCCTGCTATCGACGCGCGGGAAGCGGCCGCCTTCTTGCAGATGACGATGCAAGGCATTCAGCTCGGCGCCCGTGCAGGCCGCGACGCGAAGAGTCTGCGCGTACTGGCCAACTTTGTAATCAACCGCTTCAGGCCGCGCTAGGCAATGAATACCTGGCGCGGTTGATGTTCGTCCCTTTATGGACTGATCTATCAAGAACGGAGATACTAATGAACGAAAATCGCAAACTCACCGGGAAGATTGCCATTGTCTTTGGCGGATCGCGAGGTATAGGTGCGGCTGCTGCGAGACGGCTGGCAAGCGACGGCGCCGATGTAGCCCTGACCTTTGTGTCGGCACCGGAGCGGGCCGCCGAAACTGTCGGCGCGATTGAAACCACCGGTCGGACCGGTCTTGCAATCAAGGCTGATAGCGCGGACCCGGACGCTATCAAGGCAGCCGTCGCGCGGACTGTGGATCGTTTCGGGAAGCTGGACGTCGCGGTTGTCAACGCCGGCATCCTGATGCTGGGTGACATCGCGACGGTGAGCGTGGAAGATCTTGACCGGATGCTGGGCATAAACGTGCGTGGCGTCTTTCTCGCTATCCAGGCCGCGGCATCGCGTCTCTCCGACGGTGGCCGGATCATTACGATCGGCAGCAACGCGGCCGTGCGGAGTGGGCATCCCGGATCGAGTGTCTACTCAATGACGAAGGCCGCGGTTGCCGTGATGGTGAAAGGTATCGCCGTTGACCTCGCCGTCCGTGGCATTACGATCAACAACATCCAGCCAGGCCCTACGGTGACCGACATGACGGTCGATCACATCGAGGCGATCAAGCCACTTATTCCACTTAAGCGCGCTGGCGATCCAGATGAGATTGCTGGTCTGGTCTCCTACCTCGCCAGCAGGGAGTCAGGCTATATGACCGGCTCCAGCCTTACCATCGACGGTGGTATGGCGCTGTGAGTGGCCACGCCGAATCGAAGTCGTTGCCAGCCAATGTGAGCCGGCGGCGCAAAGGTCAAGGTGCGGCCCAGCGAGCACACGCGAGGCCCACTATGACGAACTTAGCGAGCGTCAACGACATCCCGGAAGCCTTGCCCACCGAGTGGAGATTTCCGCTCCCGCATTACTACGCGAAACTAATTGCGACCGCCCGTGACTGTCGCTACACGAACCTACATCGGTCATCCGCATGAAGTTATTCACCGCCCAATTATCGGTACAGTGAAAACTGCATACAAACTCAGGCGCCGCAAAGTCTCCTGACACCTTGAGTCCAATTCTTAGCTCGCCCGCGTCGCCACGTTTAGCCAAGGACACCTCGTTGACTGCCTGGCGCAAATGCCCCGCGCCAATAGCTGCGTCGCGCATGAAACGCTCCTCGGCAAGCGTCGGCCGCGCGCCGGCCTGTTACGTTCGAAGAGAGGCACGCCGAGCCTTCGTTCGAGCAACTGGATTCGGCGACTGATTGTAGATTGAGAGAGGTTCAGGATCTCGGCTGCTCGCCGAAAGCTGCCGCGCTCGACGACAAGGATTGCGTACTTTAGATGGCGGCGATCAAGCGCGATATCTGGCACGAGACACACCACCCGCTTGAGCCGTGCGTGGTAGGCATGGAGGCGTGTGGAGGCTAACGACCGATACGCTCATCCATGATCAGGCGCGTGCTTCGCCGATAGGTCAGATAAGCCCAGATCCAGTTAAGCAGCACGGTCGAGCGATTGCGGCCGCCGGCCAGAAACGAAATATGTGCCGCGCCCCAGAACCACCAGGCGGGTGCACCCCATAGACGCAAGCGGCCGAATTCGGCGACCGCTTCCTGGCGGCCTATGGTCGCGAGACTGCCCACGTGTCGATATTGGAACGGGGCCGGCGTGGGTGCGCTGCGCAATCGTGCGCCGATCACTTGCGCCACATAGCGGCCCTGCTGCTTGGCTGCGGGCGCCAGTCCAGGCACGGCCGCCCCGTTCCATCCCATCGATAGCGCCGTATCTCCAAGCGCGAATATTCCGTCCAGACCCGGTACCGACAGATCCGCCGATACAGCCAGCCGCCCCGATGAGTCGGTGTCCTGCCCAAGCCATTGAGCAGCAGCCGACGCCGCCACACCGGCCGCCCAGAGCACAGTGCGAGCGGGGATGCGCTGCCCGTGTATGTCCACACCGGCACTGTCGACCGACAGCACTCTGGAGCGCAGCCTGACGTCGACGCCGAGCGATTTCATCGAGCGCTCTGCCGCAGCCGACGAGGCGGCAGAGAACGTGGGCAATACCCGGTCCGCCGACTGCAGCAGGATAACGTGGGCGTTGCCCGGATCGATGACGCGATATTCATCGCTCATACCATGACGCGCCAACTCGCAGATCGCACCAGCTAGTTCGATGCCGGTAGGCCCTCCGCCGACAATGACGAATGTCATCCAGGCGTTACGCTGGTCCTCATCGACGGCGTTTTCTGCCTCTTCAAAAGCCCGTAATAGGCGGCTGCGAATCGACGTTGCGTCTTCGATGTTCTTGAGACCCGGTGCGAACTGCGCCCACGCATCCTTGCCGAAATAACCGTGCCGCGCGCCGGTCGCCAACACGAGATAGTCGAACGGCACTCGTGCGCTTCCGATCGACACTTCGCGCGCGACGGTATCGACACCAGTCACTTCGGCGAGTTGGACGCGCACGTTGCGCTGGTTCCGGAAGAGTTCCCGGATCGGTGTCGCAATGTCGGCGGGCGACAATGCAGCGGTGGCCACCTGATAGAGCAAGGGCTGGAAAAGATGATGGTTGCGCTGATCCTGAGGCCTTGCACCGTCGCGACCCCGCCAAAGCCACCACCCACCACGACGACATGCGGCAATGCGCCGGCCAGCTCCCGTGTTGGCCTGGTGACGGCCCATAACCAGCGACTCAGCAAACGGTCGAGTGAGAGAAGACCCCCTCCGGCTATCGCGACCACGAGCACCAGCAAGAGGATCGCGAGCCGGTCGTCCGTCGACATCCCGATTGCCGCAACGGAAATCGTCAGCGCGAAGATCAGCGCGGCGACCTGTGTGCCCACGCCCAGCGCGAGCGCCACTGCTATTGTGACCGCTAACCAGGCTGGCCGGATCAACGCTAAAGCAGGTGCGCCAAACATCATGAGACCGGCATGTGCAAAAACCGGCGAAACATAGTCGACAATCGACACCGCGAGAGCGATGCGAACGGCGAGCAAAGCGACCGGCGTTCCGCTTCGTTCGATCGAGTCGTAGAGCCGGTCGCCAAGCGGCAATAGCCGGGATGGGAAGGACGCCATGCCACGCTTTAAAAGATGGTCGACCGAAAGCAGGCCCGGCCCGCTGACGACCAGCCATCCCAGCAAGGCGACCTTGACACCGATCGCACCCGAGCTCATGGCGGAGCCGCCCAACACTGTCTGAGCGAAAAACACCAGTGCTATTGGCCGCGCCAGGAAGCCCATGCTGAGCAACAACGGCGCGATAACATGCAGCAAGGCTGCGATGCCGGACGGCGCATGGGGAACACCCGTAACGCCGCCTGAGTGAGCCCCTTCTGCCATCGCCATGATCCGATGGACGAACACGACCTGTCCGAACCAGACCCTCGCGATCAAAAGCAGCCACGGCATGCAGATCGCGCGTGTCGACGCGGTGAGTCCCGACACGCGACTGAAGGTCTCTCGGATCATGATGATATGACTCCGGGTAGTAATTTAATGATCAGGATATCGAATTATTATGGATGAAGCGGATACAATCACTTAAGCCGAACACATCTCGCAGCGAGGTTATATCGATGTAGTCAGCCGGGTCAGCCACATCGGCGAGACCGACAGCAGCGCCGACTCGACGTTCCGGTCATACCCCAGAAGAACAACGACTCCCAGCACGACAAAGAGCGTGCCGAGCGCGGTCTTCGATACCCTTCCGAGTAACGCAAGCAGCCCGCGAGACCGCAGCAGCGACGCGCGCGAAGCACCGCCGAGCACCACCAGCGGAGCACCGGCGCCCAAGCCGAATACCATCATCAGCAACGCTATTTGTTCCAGGTGGCTGCCCTGCGCGGCGAGCGTCGTGGCGGCGCCCAGCGTCGGTCCGACGCACGGGCTCCAGACCAAGCCCAGCACAAGCCCAATGCCAAACTGCGATGCAAGACCATCGCCGCTCAGGGAACTCAGCGCGCCCTGCCCCACGTTGCCCATCCGTGCACTCAACATCGCAAACCTTGCTGACAGACGCGTGGACAACATGACAATACCGAACACGGTCATCAGCGCGGCCGCGACACGGCGAAACAACTCGGGGTCGAGCCCTGCATTCGCGCCAAGGTTGGCGAGCACCGTGCCAACGGCTGCGAACGACAAGCTCAGGCCGCCCGCTAACGCAAGGGTGCCGAAGCGGTGTTTCGACAATGCGGACGCGATGAGAATCGGGATGAGCGGCAGCACGCACGGCGACAGCACCGATGCGGCCCCAGCCAAGAAACCCAACGCGTAGGTGCCTGGCCCGAAGTCCATTACAGGGCGGCCTCGAACGTCTTGCGGATAGCCGGCTCAGTGGTCTCACCAGTGGACCGCGCGACCTCGTGGCCCCCCTTGAACACGACGAAAGTTGACTGCTGGGTGATCCGCAGGCTCTTCTTCAACGCGGTTTCCGTGTCGTAATCCGCCTCGAAGACAGTCAGCGATTTGAATTCAGCATCCGATGACAACCGGTCGACGATCGGCTGCTGGATCTTGCAGGTCGGGCACCACGTCGCGTACAGATAAACGACCGTCGGCTTGCCGGCTGCAACCTGTTCGTCGAATTGGGCTTTGTTGTAGGGCGCCTCGCCGGCGTACGCGATGTTTGCGAGCGCCAGGACCAGAGAGCCCAGCACCGCTCGTCCAATGAATGTTTTCATCATGTCGTCCGCCTGTGTTCAGTGCGTCAGTAAAGCCTGCAAACGGAAATTCGTCGATGAGACGAGGCTGGTTACAGCGCGTCAAAAAAATAAATTGCGCTCAATTTGAAGGCGAGCGCAATCCGGCGTCGTCGCGACGATTCGGCACCTTTGTAGCAACTGCAGAGACTGCCATGCTGCGCGTGCGGGTTGTGCAAATCAGGCGGTCCGGTCGGTAACGAAGCGCCGCAAGGCGCGGGGTATCAATCGCGAGAGGGTTGAAAGCAAAAAAAAAACCGATTCCCCTGTAACCAAACAAACATAGCCCACGAACTAAATCACGTATCCATCACGGGTACCTTCTATCTCAACTACTGGAGAGATTCAATGTCCGCAAAGACCACTGTCAGTTGCACCCTGCTCGCCGGCGTTGTCGCGAGCCTGCTCGCATCAGTCGCCCACGCAGCGCCGCTCACGCAGGCCGAAGCAAGCGCTGCCGTCGCCGCTCACAAGGAGAAGTGCTACGGCGTCGCCCTGAAGGGGCAGAACGACTGCGCCGCCGGCCCCGGCACCACGTGTCAGGGTACTTCCGCGATGGATTTCCAGGGTAACTCGTGGAAGTTCGTTCAGGGGGGCACCTGCGCGAGTATCCAAGTGCCGGGCGGCGGCCACGGCTCCCTCACCCCGTTTAAGTCCTGATCCGGCGAACGACAAGAGGAATGGGGGCGATCATGGAAGACTCCACCCGGACTACGGCAATTGGTGAGCGGGGTCGCCCCTCTGGCGGGACGCCTGACGCCCAGGGGCTTGCCGGTACCAGTTTCAAGCATGAACACCTGTCCGCGATTCTCGCGGACGGACTGAACGACGGATTCTTCGAGGTTCATGCAGAAAACTATATGGGCGCCGGCGGCCCGCCACATCGGGCGCTTGCGGCCATCCGTCAGGACTATCCGCTCTCCATTCACGGCGTGTGTATGTCGATCGGCGGCCCGGGCACGCTGGATGCGACTCATCTCGCGCGCTTTCGCGATGTGGTGGTTCGCTACGAGCCCGCGCTGGTATCCGAGCACCTGGCGTGGTCCTCCCACGGCGGAACGTTCTTTAACGACCTCCTGCCTTTGCCTTACACAAAAGAGACGCTCGAGAAGGTGTGCGATCACGTCAACCAGGTCCAGGAGGCGATCAAACGCCCCATCCTCCTCGAGAATCCGTCGACGTATGTCGCTTTCGCTTCCTCGACAATGAGCGAAACCGACTTCCTCCGGGCAGTCGCGCAACATACCGGCTGTGGTCTCTTGCTCGACGTCAATAACGTCTTCGTTTCGGCAAACAATCACGGCTTTTCGGCCTCAGCGTACCTGGCTGGATTCCCACTTGAAGAGGTGGGCGAGATACACCTTGCCGGATACAGCGAGCAAGAGGACGACGAGAACGAACTGCTGCTCATAGACAGCCACGACCGTGCCATCTCCGATTCCGTCTGGACGCTTTACAGGGATGTCGTATCGCGTATTGGACCGAGGCCAACGCTGATCGAATGGGATAGCAACCTCCCCGACTGGCCCGTGTTGCGGGCTCAGGCACTGACGGCCCGGCGGATCATGGCGCAACACG
>WNFJ01607261.1_pt1 | contig 14034 bp, 12 predicted proteins | sample 5400461 | NCBI WGS metagenome assembly WNFJ01 (sample SAMN13153349, study PRJNA577476) | soil metagenome | isolation source: 115 cm saprolite on Douglas fir-dominated hillslope | place: USA:California | collected 2013-09-17 | reverse complement strand
ACTCATTCAGCGCTTGCTTGCTGTAAAATGGCTTCTGGCTTAGAGTCACTGCCACGATATGCCTCACTTTTTTTGCCATAATATGGGGAAAATCGCAGAAATGCCAAGATGAGAACCTCTGTCTGACCAATTTCGCCTGTTTTCTGTGTGCGCTGGTGATGGTTTTGCGCGAGATGCATTCCCGACTTTCCATTCGAATTTACAAAAACGATGTGAAACGGTATGCAACGATCCCCTCCAGAGGCGGGTTGTCAATCAGCCAATGGTTGTGCTGCTCATAATTGAGGGCAAGTGTTTACGTTTCAGGGCAAAGTTCGCTCACTTCTCAGGTCATTTACCACTTATCACTCATGCCGATGGAGTGAGCGGCTTCCACGATGGTGACGTATGCTTCTTGCATTGGGATCTCCCTTGTGTCTAGACTCAATGCCCATACAGAGAGAGTATACACGTGTCTAGACGGATTGTCTAGAGAGATAGGTCTGCTCGACCCATAACGAGAAGTCCAGTTGACTCCCGCTTCGGTGATAGCGCTGCTCAAGATCCAAGACAAAGGTGTTGAGATCCCCATCCTGGTAGAGCGGCTCTTGGCTTCGGATATAGGCCAATTCTTGGGGAGTCAATTCTAAGTCGTTCTCTAAGCATCGGAAGAAGTAGGCAACGCGGTTATGGACTTTCCTGGCGCGGCCGGTTTTGACGAAGGTATTGGTGAGTTGTTCGAGAAACCAGACATTGGTAAAGTGATGGAAAATCTGGGTACAGGCCCAATAGATCTTGGTGACGCGGGTGATATCGGACTGGAGATACTTGGGATTGTTGCCTAGTTGTTGGACCGTGTGAGTGATGGAACGGGCCAGCTGCTCAGGGGTACCTCGGCGTTGGCGCTTGGATTGGTTTTTGTGATGACGGTTCTCTTTCTTGGCTTGCTCGCGTTGCTGCTTCTGGCGCTCTTGCTCGTGAAGCTGAAGCAAGAAGGCGGTCATGGCCACGGGGTTTCGCTTCAAATCTTCGATAGTGTACTCTTCTTCTTCTTTTGCAGTTTCCGGCATATTTTCTTTGTATTTTAGTGATTCGATAGGGTATGTTTCTATTCCTTCGTTTTTCTCTATTCTCTCTCCGTTCAATTCCTTCGCTTTTTCTTCGATTTTGTTGATTATCTGATCTTTCCTTCCTTTTCCAGTGTAATCACTGACTTGTTCGTTTCGTATAGCCACAGACTCTAGAGACGTAAATACCCTTTCCTCCGAGTCCTCACTCGAATCCGAATTCTCTTGTTTAATAGATTCTAAGGGATTCTTCGATTCTCGATATGGCGAACAAATATTGATTTGTTTGGACATATATTTGTTCGGATTGCATCCCTCAAGCCCGTATTTCTCCTGGGGTTGTTCTTGTTCATACTGTAGATAATGTTCCTCTAGCTCCGTTAGTTGCTCTCTCCGTCCTGGCTTCTCACAACATAAAATACGCCGATAGTTATCAAATCTCACTAACTTCTTATAAAGTTCATTATTCTCTCGAATGAGGTCTGCATACTCCCATTCCGCTGGAATATACCCTTCTGCGTTCTGCCATAGATGATACTCATAAGCTAAATCGTACAGCCTGCTAAAGTCCTTGGCGATGATGGCCCGTTGGCTCCAGCTTCCATCTTCCTGCTTGATTGCCATCCAGCTGCTATAGGTCTTGAGCAGTCCTCGCCTGTGCAATGCCTGTAGGTCCTTCTGGATTTTTCTCTCTCCTATTCGCTCCCTTTGGGCGAGCCTACTCACTCCCACATAACAGACATTCCCTGGCGCTTGGTAGCTTACTGCTGCTGTCCATGTTCGGGCCAGTGCCGTTGGAAGAATATCCTTAACAATCTCCTGCAGGTACCGCTCCCCCGCGTATCCTTCGAAGGTCGCATATTTGTATTTGTTGGGGCGCTCGCTCGGACCCGTCTTGCAAAAGTCCTGCTCCGCGCTCGCTGTCTCTTCTCCAGGGTGCTCGGCTCCGCTCTGCCTGCTTTCACTCTGCTCCCCGGCATTGTTTGTAGTCCCTTCGGCTATATGAAGCTCTTCTATCTGATTTTCATTGGTCTTTTGGGTACCACTTGGCTCTTGCTTACCAGTGGCTTCTCGATTGGCTTGTGTCTCTTTGAGGCTATCTACCTGTACAGAATTGGTTTCTGATGCTATACTACTCATAGTTTACCTTTCTAATAGGTGAATATTAGAGCAAGACAGCGGCCGAAGTTTGCAAGACTATTGTGGGCCGCTTTCTTGTTGTCCTAGATCCTTCTCGTTCTCTCCCTCCAGGCCTAGAACCGACTGGAGTGGAGTCTAGGTTGCCTTTTTGCTTGGTATAGTATCTTCTGCTGAGTTCTATCCTATAGTATTTGGCTCTGGTTTGGCTAGAGGCCTAATCTGTTTGGATCTTATAACCAGCAGACGATATGCTCGGGATAGACATATTTCAAACCTTGTTCAACGAGACTGCAGATGTCTCTTTTGAAGTGATGATATCCTTGAAATTCGTCAATCTCGATGATGATGAATCCCCATTCAAATGCTCCAAATGCTCCAAAATCTTTGACTTGCCATCCACGATTCTGGAATGTGAGCAGTTTTTCCTTTAGGTGAAGAACATCTTCATGATGAGTGGGAAGAATGACGAAATGACGGGCTGTTGGATTCGGGGTTTCGGACTCAAGATGAGTTGTCTGAATAGTCATGGTATGTCTAGCCTCCTTTGTGGCTGTGCTAGGCCCGTCCTTGCGTTAAGACATATAATGTCTCTTAGCCTTGTACGGGCGCTGTGGTCTTTACTAACGCTCGTTTGGCTAGCGGGTCGTGGGTAGAGAAAGTACTCACGGCTCGTGTGCTAATGTACAAATTGATCGTTTATAGAGTTTGATCGGATTTGGGAGCAAGTTTTGCTAGTAGTTCCTGCTCTGTTAGATCCCCAAGTCTTGAGAGTCGGCATATATAGCGTTCTATTGTAGTTCCTTCCCGCCAGCGTTTTGCATACACATATTTTATGTGGCTTTTATGACGAATACGCTCTTGATACGTCCATCCTCGCTTACGCATAAGGCTACGGGCTTCTTCCTCAGTCATAGAACTTCTATATTCGCTTTCTCTGACATGGGGCACACTTCCAAGTATAATGGTACATGGGGCACAGTGTCAAGGGGTGAAAGAGATGGCATTCGCTTTGTGTTAATCTAATTGCCTTCGTATTAGCTTCCATTCAGTTATTCCTCAGAGGTCTATAAGCTGATATCTTAAATATGCCTTTGTTTATGGTTTCTAGGCTTCTTCCTCTTCTGGTTCCTGCTCCGATATATTAACATCTCTATAGATATCTGCTAGAGAGGTGGTGAGTCTAATGCTTGCTAGGGTTATTTCTTGACTCGACTCGTACTGGCGGTATGCCCACATGTCTCCTTGTCTGTGGAATACTTCTACTTCTCGGTGCTGTGAACTGATAAGGACGTACTCTTGGATACTAGAGCATGCCTTGTAGGAACGAAACTTCTTTCCGCGGTCGTTAGTTTCAGTGCTGGGGGAAAGAACCTCTATGACCAGACGAGGATAGCGAATAATGTCAATACCTTTCTGTTTATCCTCTGGATGGCAGCTCACTGATACATCAGGATAATAATATTTTCGTTCTGCAACCTGAACGCGTACATCTGAAGAGAGGACGCGGCAAGAACCTTGTAGATGAGCTTTCAAGATTGCTATCATATTTATAGCAATCTCAGCATGTTCAGCGGTTCCTCCTGACATAGCATACATGTGACCGTCTGTATACTCGTATTTCACGTCGATGCTGGCCCGATCTATCTCTAGGTATTCTTCTGGACTTATCCAGTGCTCGTGCTGTACTGCCATTGCTGTCACTCCTTTTCACTTTGCTATTACACTGCGTGATGCTGATAGCTTCAGGTTCTTTGGCTAGACAAGCATGTTAAGGTCGAGACTGTCCACGATGTGCCGCATAAAGTCTTGCTTATTGAGTCGCTTTCCTGTCGCTTTTCTATAGGCTATGCGTAGATCATCTAACTTGTCAACCTGACTCGGTGTGAGGTAATAGACTTCTCGTTCTCTGTCTTCAGTGCTCTGTATGTTTGTGTCTTTTGTGCTCATAGCACTTTGTGACTTTATACTCATTTCACCTTTATCACTTTGTTTATTTTGTAATTTTTTGAACGTTGTGGATGATGTTTCAATAGTACTCTGTGCATATGGTTTTTCTGTCTTACTTGTTTGTAGAGGTACTGGTTTAATTGTAGTAGCAGTATCGTTATTTTGGTCCTTTATGTTGCTTATGTCATTTGTACTATTGGCACTTTGTGTACTCTGTATGTTTGTATTGTTTGTGCTATTAGCATCATTATTGCTTCTAGAACTTTGGTCTTTTGTGTCATTTATGCTATCTGTGCTACTAGCACCTTGTGATCCTGACTGAGTGGGTATCTGTGCTGTAGTATCTTCTGTGAGCTTCTTTTGCTCTTCACTAATAACGGTGCGTGGGTTCTTGCGTGGGATTGACATCGTAGATCTCCTTTGCCTTACTCTGCGGTAACTGGTTCCATTTCTACTGGTACACTCTCTTGTGTTAATACTGCCTCTGAGAGCCTGTCCCAATAGAGGCTGAGTTCTGGTTTTCTCTCTAAATCCCGAATGTCGCAACGATTGCCTGTTGCATCATTATAAAGGCTGCGTTTTAGACTGGGATAGGGATAAACAGGACATTTTTTGTGATCTTGTGAATCGGTGGGATCTGTGACTTCTTCCATCATTTTCAGGACGTCTTGATCGTGCTTAATATGTGATTCATACTGGGTAGGCAAGATTCCCCACAGAGATAGTGTGGGATTCAAATCATCACGTACGCCTCGTATAAGGCTCATTGTATCAACAGTGCCCTCTAGTGACATGAGTTCGGCTTTGACTGGTACGATCACTTTCCGAGCAGCTGTGAGAGCCATTGTCGGGTAGATAGAAATATGTGAGCCTGGCGTATCAATGATGATTACATCAAAGTCTGCATACTGCTTCCTAATGAGTTTATTCAGCTGCTTTTGGTAGAGGAATGATGGGTTTTTCGTGAACTCAATTTCTCCATTGCCTAGCTCATCATGGGCTGGGAGAAGTGAAAAATAATGTGTATAAAATGATGAGGTAGGATCTTGACTCACACGTACAGCAATCGGCGTGACATAGGAAAGGTTTAGGAGGGCATTGTATATTGTGGGCTGCTGCTTCTTGTATGCTAGCCCTAGGTGGTGATAGCTTACCGATCCCTGCGGATCAAGGTCGATAAGGAGCACTTTGTGCCCTCGACGAGCGCTGGCAAATGCAAGGTGAACAGCAGTTGGGGTTTTTCCTGTTCCGCCCTTTCCGTTGCAGATCGCGATGGTCTGTGACAAAATAGCGGCTCCTCCTTTTGGACTGTTGGGTACAGTATCACGATGTTCATAATAGCACATTATGCAAAAAATTACGAAATGAACTGCTATGCTGATGGCACTTTATGCATACCTATTTTAGAGTATATATTGTAGTTTTTGAGTATATGATAGAATAAATATAAATATGGAAATAGCCTTATATTCCGTTATATAAATGGTAGTAATATTAGATGGGGAGTGTGGTTCTCCCCATCCAGTCTCCAAGCAGCTGCCTCATTTGGATATAGTGTCTAGACAAATAGGGAAGAGCTTTCCCTCATTTGGTTCATGATTTCTCGGTAGTGAGGATCGCTCCTCTCACTCTTAGCATAAGCAGTAATTACTTTCTTTTTGACTATTTTCTTATTTTATTCATATAATATTTTTATTACAAATTATAATATAAACGAGCTTTCATGTATTTCATGCTTGCCTCTTTTGGTCAGAATGAGGGGGCCTAAAAGTACTAGACGCCTCGGGATTGCATGATGGGTTTCTCTCATCTCTTCGGCGAGAGCTTCTCATATACAGACAAGAAAGAGGAAAAGCGTTCTCGACCTGTTAGAGGAGGAATATCATCAGCCAATAGAAAACGGTTGTGTCAATTCTCATAATTAGATTCGCTTTTGGATCAGATAAAAATTCGTTACAGCTCAGACGTTGCCCTTTTTTCTCACAAATATTTCCCAGCCTGTGCAGGTGCATTTCGGCGGATTAAAACAGACGCTTTTTCTCACGTAAAAATTCGCATAGATGGCTTAAGGCCGCTCTACAAGCCGACGAAAATTTATATGAGAAAGTTCTTTGTCAGAAGCACAGTGATCCACATCTGTGTTAACGAACGCTCAGAGAACGCTCGGAAAAGATATGTGAGAAAATGTGCCTGTCTTGCTTCTCTTCATTGCCAGTACAGCGAATTTTTTTCTGAGAATAGCGAAGAGAATACTGAGAATTGACAGGTTGAGAACTGACAACCACACATATCCTTCAAAAGACGTTAAGGGGAAAGAAACGTTGGGAAAACGCACGAACGTTCGGGTGAATCGTCCCACCAGAAAACCCGTGCCTGGGGATTTGAAACATGAGTCTGGTGTACAACTAATCGGCATTGGTTGTACTTGATGATTAGCGGGATTACTTGTGGGAAATGGGAATACCAGCATTTTCATGTAGGCTTTTGAGGAATCTTTGTACGGATAATCTTTCTTTTATTGTGTCTTGTCTTAAAACATTTATTAACTCGGAAAAAGCGTTATTAGTTGTTTTTTCTGTTATATTTATGTTTGTATTATTATTGCTGATTCTACTTTTATGCTGATTTCCTAACCCTGGAAGATTAAGTCCTAGTATGATTATGTCACATAACCTAAAAATATTATTTCTTATTTCCTTATTTCTTAAATTTTGTAATCCTTCCTTCAGATCCCTAATCATACTATAATGGTTTAAACCTTGAAGCAATAGAGCATCCTGAGGAGAGTCTGTTTGATTGCTTGCTTCGGTCTGGTGATAAGATCCACTTGGCTCTACCGCTCGCCGTTTTATGCTCTCTAAGCGAGATTGTTCATATTGTTCTCCTCGTTTGTCTATCAATAATTTGTCAACGAGAAATTTTGTATTAATATCTTCGTCTTTTAAATAACCTCGAATAATTTCTATACGCTCATCAAGTGTTTTTCCTTTTAGGCTCCCACGAATAGATTGGAAGGCTGATTCATATGCAGATCTTGCGTCTATGTATGGTTGTCGAACTTCTTCCGAGGTGCCAGGTTTATGGATGTATTTGTCACAGATTCTCCTCACTGTATTTTGTAGATCATCAATATCACGGTCACTAATAGATTTTATTAATTGAATATCATCATGAGATGATGATTCTTTTGCATCACTATGAGGTCGTTCATGACTTGCTGAAGTACTAGCTTGTTGAATGGAAACATCGGAGTGCGTTTGCTTCGCTTCTTCTGTTGTTTTTTGTCTTTTGGCATTTGGGAGGGAATCTGCATCCGTTATAGATATAGGCCGCTTGCCCATCGCAGTGCTTGCCATTTCTGCCATTTTTGCCATGACAGGATTAGGGTGGTCGGTTGCATGGGATGTCCCGGTGTAAAATGGCTTCTTTTCATGACTTGGCCCCTCCGTTTTTCTCTGTGGGTTGTCTCCTTTTTGAGGACCATCACCAAGTACATATTTGCTATCCATCGCATTTCTCCTTTTCATAATGTTTTGATAATAGAGCTTTTTAACTCGCTGTTAGCCTGCTCCAATCAGGGGTTTGCCCATGGTTGGAACAGAAAGTTGGAATAGGAATCTAGCCCTTCTGGGCCAAACCTCGCCAAGGGATCCCTAACGAATAGAATAGGCATCATATCCTTTGCCAAAAAATGAAGCTTCTTAAACTAGAGCTAAGACCCAATTCGTCTGGATGACTCTTCTTCAGAGAAAGGTGTGAACACCCTCTACAGGCTGATTTAGCCAAAATTAATTCTCAGAGAGAAATCACTTTCCTGGCCAGATAAACAGATGCTTACGACTCGTTTTTTGGCAAACGATATTGCACGCCGCTGCTAGGTATCCTCTGGCGAGGTTTGTTCTGGGCTAAAAGAAGGTCAGGATACAGCTTCCTTGCCAAAATGGTCATGTGCCCAGAGAACAAAGACATGGTTTCACATCTGCTAATTGGTAATAGCGGACATTGCCTCCTCAAGAACAAGCACAAATCGGGTGGCTGATGTCTGCTAACCCACTGCAAACAGCCCAGAAATCGATGTCTGCTAAGGTTTGGGTGTCCCAGATGACCCTTTCGTCCTACTCGCTATTCCAACTTTCTGTTCCAACTATGGGCAAAGGCCAATCAGTAGGGTTCTGGTCTACAACTAATCGGCATTGGTTGTACTTGTTGATTACTGGGCTATATCATTTGGAGCAAAAAGGGATTTTGTCGTTTCTCACAATAAATTTCGCTTTTCTCTCACAAAACTTTTCCAAGTGGCTCAGCGCATAGGCCTGTGAAGCTGATCCATATGTTACGTGCGGCTTGTGCGATTCTCACAAAACTTTTCCAGGCCGAGCCGAAACGTTTTTGTAGCTTCGCCATCACTTGAAAAATGGGCAAACACGCCGTTTTTCTCACATAACTTTTCGCAGCTTTTAGGCTTAATCCGCCTGAGAAGCAGCTTCATTTCTTCTCATATAAATTTTCTCGGTGTCGTGAAAAACGCCGTTTTGATAGCCTTGGCATACGAGAAATGATGCAAAGATCAACTTGGAAAAGTTATGCGAGAAAACTCGCCAGTATTGCCGCTTAACTGCACTCATGTGCGAGTTCAGCTTGAGTCTTGCCGTTTGACCAACATGAGTGTTGCCGCAATGGTGAGAGGAGGCTAGCAGCCCGTCCAGTGCGATTTGTCAGGTTCAATACTTTCCAAAGGGTAGCAAAGAAAAGGAAAGAGCGTTTTGGTTCTCGTACGGCCCGACAAGCCATTCCCAGGATATTTTGACAAGGCCGTGCTCGTGGCAACACTCATGTTGGTCAAACGGCAAACTTCAAGTTGAATTCGCATCATGCCGCGAAAATTTATCTGAGAATGGCGAAATTTAACCTGAGAAACGACAGATTTCTATGAAATGGCCCAATTTTGTACGAATTGTTGTTGTACCCCGTGTAGGCTGCTTTCGCTTATAGAGGCGCGTTGTCTATACCATACTCCTCCATAGATGAGAGTGCTCCTGCGTTACGTTTATAAATGTTTAACGTACATCCAGTAAAACAGAGCGCGAGGTTTGATGGGGACCCTATAGAGCGTATTTGAAGCCTGCTCGTTTGTACCATCCTTTTACTGTATCATTAAGTTTACCACTATCATAGTGTGTTTTAAGATTATTTGTAAATTTGGAAATACCATGGCTCTTGTCCGCTTTTGGTGATGGATGAGCTTATCGGCTGAAAACTCATTTCCTCAACCTGCTTGCAGAGCCACACCAATTTTGGCCCATCTTGCTTATTGCAGAGCTTACCACCAAATCTGGACATGAGCCACAGAATTCCAAAATTTACAGATTGCTGTGGCTGTTTTTGCGATTAGAAATCTCGAACTGGCTATTTCTTAACTCTCACGATCCAATGATTAATATTGGATGGATAAGAAGGTCCGAATATTGCTTGGTCAAATGCTTTTTTTATCTCAGTGCTGTTAATACTACCAATTTTGTACTCATTTAACACTTTTTCTATTTGTTTTGCAGTATCATTGCTGGAATCGTTATGATACATAATCTCCCAAGGAATATATACTTCAAGACTTGGCATCTCAGGATGTATAAGGTGAATTCCTGATGCGTTCTTCTGTGCTGGTAATAGTTGGTGCTTGTCTTCTGCTATTCTGAATTTGAGTTGTTCATCTTGATTAATCTTTATCTCATAAGGTAATTTCTTGTGGGTGCTCTCTAGCCGTGTATCGTTATGGGATTGTCCTATGCTCTCTATCCTTCCGAGTGATTTTAGCTGTAAAATCGTAGCATCAGGTGGCTCTTGAGGTTCTTCGGGTTTCACCGTATCTAATAGAGATTGAAGAAATTCTGTTTCCCTTTTAACTCTAGTTTTATGTTCTTCTATTGTTTTTAGCATTGGACCTCTTTTTCTATCTCTTAGTGCGTCAAGTATTGTTAAATCGTTTTCATATCTTTTTGGGTGTTCTGTGTATGGATATGTTGTGTTTGTTACATTAGCTTTCTTTCTACTGATAGATGCATCAACTAATGTTAGATTTTTTTCTAGGTTATTAAGTGCTTTTTTTGATTTTAAAATGTTTTTATTTATTTTTTCTATTATTATTCTATTTCTTTCTTCATTTCTTTTTTCGTCAAATTTTATTAAATCTTCTTCTGATGTTATTTGAGATCTAAGTTTAGTAGTATCATGATCAAACGATTCTAGGTTTTTAATTAGCGTGCCAAATTTTTTATTGGGAGGGAGGGGTCCCTCTGAGCTTCGCTTTCGCTTGAGAGACCTAGTCTGCTGATAATTCTGGCTGTCGCTTGTATTATCCCTTCTGAGCCATGTGGAACCACTTTTCAATTGTGAGGTGGATGTACTTGTTTCTGAGTGAGTTGGGAAAGGTTGTGACTGCATGTAGTTATCTTGTTGTCGTCTGTGTGTTGGATGCAGTTGCTTGTATAGGTAAGTTTGTGAATGCTCCGGAAGAGCTGGCGGTTGAGAGAATGGGCTTGCTTCAGTAGGAATTAGTTGATGGTGCAGTTGTTGTAGTTGCCCTTGGCATTGGTATCGCTCTTCATTACATTTTTCGATGTCATTAGATTGAAGAATATCGTTATATGTTGCTTCCAATGCAGCCTTGTATTGCATATCTGGATTAGCCATCAGCCTCTTATGTACTTCGAGCTTTACATGATCAGCCCACGGTCCTGAAGCATTTGGGTTTTCTAGCCACTGAATCCATGCACTAATTTCTTGTCGCCTTGTCTGGTCTAGAGAATAGTCTAGATGATGCATGTAGACGGAAACTTCACGTTGTTCTTTTTGGGTATTATGCAGATTAATCCCCTTTTCTCTAGCTTTTGCTAATTCAGCAGGAGAGAAGTCAGAGGTGTATTGTTGTGAGCCTGATGGTTCTAGTTGTGCAGCATATTGTGCCGCCTTTAACATCCTTTCATGGTGTTGTTTACCTGATTCTTTCTTTATTAGTGAATTAGATCTTGATATTTCATTTATCTCACTTGACTTAGATCTGTCTTGCATAGTTATTCTTCTCCTTATTTTATAGGACATTAACATATTTCTTATAAATCAAACAAAACGAGTACTAATTTTAAATATATCCAATCTGTGTCATTGTGTCTAGTCGGAAAGAGGGACAGTTTCTTGCACGCCAGCACGCCGGAACGCCGTGGTTGCACGCCTTTTCCACTTGTGGTAGAGTTTGTTTGGAAGAAAAGGCAAGTATTGCTTTTTCAAGCGGTGGCACAAGTAAACCCCACCGCTCAAAATACATTCTTGTTGTTGACTGCTTTGTGTAGCTTCCTCACCTCTGGCTTCATCCTTTTTTCTTCTCCATTGCTTGAATCTGCTTGTAGACTGCTTTGAGCCCCTTTATTTGAAAGGTAGCTTTTTCCCTCTTCAGATGCATCCTTGTGAAGCTTCAGTATATTCGGATGCAGATGGATGAAGCTTTCTCCTACTCTGAATGCATCTGTTTGTGCAGCTTGAAAACTGAGATGCATCCTGCTTCGGCTCTCCCTGACCTGATGAAGCTTTTCGAGAGAGAAGATACATCCTCACTGGGGTCAGGATGAAGCTCTTGATAATTATGGATGCATCCTCTACGCTATGAAGTAGCTTCTCTCGTCTCCAGCTTCATACAGATAGGTGATCTTTCAATGCGTGCCTTTTTCTATCAGGTTCGCGCTCTTCCAGGAATAGAGCAGACCTATGTCCTCGAACGGGTGAGTAGTGACGGCAGTCGGCAAGCTCTGCCTTATGCCCAAGATGATCCCAACTGGCTTGCTCTTCTCTCTCGTCAGAAATCCTTTCGCTTCCTGGGATATCAGGGCAGCTTCTCGGCTCTGCAGGAGTCACGCAAGAACGCGGATGGAACTGCTCGGGCCGACAAGACCTATTGGAGTGCGTATCGTAAAGCTCACCGTGTTCAAGCCAAGAAATATCTGAGGTAGGACTAGGATCACTGTAAAAATCTATCACAGCGCACGTTTGTTCTAAATCTATCAATGGAGATTGCGGCCAATTGGCTTTAGTTGCAGTGCATCAGATGACTTTAGCAGTGATTTCATGCACACTTCTTGACTCTCGCAAGCTGCACAAGTGGCTGCTATTTCAGCTCAAAAATTCCTTGTGATAGATTTTTGCAGACATCCTAGTCCTACCTCTAGTGGCGACTTCTGTCATTTCCACTCAGTGTCTAGACGCGTTGTCTATTCTCTTCGTGTGGGCAATCATCGCACGCTCGGAAATCGGGTCTGGTGTGCAGCTGGACATAGAAGTCATGGCGTCCTTTGGGACCAAGCACGGGCTGTAAACGTCCCTGCACTTTGATGCTCTGTCCGCGGATGGCTCGGGGAAAGAGGCCAGCAGCTGCTTGATAGGGGACAAAATGGAGTCGGCAGAAGTCTGAGAGATAGGTAAAGTTAGTTGGAGCCACCTTCTCAGGTTGAGGCGGTGCTTTCTTCTGGGGCCGAGTACTCTGCAGATCGGCGAATTGGCCTTCCAGCAACGCTACACGGGCCGTCAGCTGGCCTACCTGAGATTCTAGGTCTCTGAGCCTCTCTTGGGTTTCACCAGGGCGTACGTGCAATGTAGCGTGCCAGGAGAGCAGATCCGTCATGGAGACCTCAGCTTTGTTGGGATGAGGATAGCGTGCTGTGAGCTTGCCACGATGAATAGCCCGTCTGACGGTTTTATCACTGATGCCAATGCGGCGGGCGGCTTCTACGATAGTGACATATTCTTCCTGCATGAGGGCCTCCTTTATGTCTAGACGGGTTGTCTACTTGCTCATAGGAACAAAAAGCCAGAGAAGATACCATTCTCATAAGGCCTCTCTTCGAAGTGGTCGTTGATTGGTCCGACCTGGTGGGTGAGAAGAGAGGGCCTGTTTGAGAGCCCTTTTTGAGATCCTTTTTCCAGAGCAGGGCATGGGGTGACCTCTAAAAGCGAGACACACATCCACTGATGGGAGGTGGAATGAGCGCCTCTTCCATATTCTGATGCTCTGGAGTTGTTGTTTCTTTTTGTTCATTATCCTTTTCTTTCTTTCCCTGATGGGGTATTGCACGCAGAAGCTGTCACTAAGGGCTCTTCCGAGAATAACTTGAATGGAACTGTGCCTCAAATCTCAAGGTGGATGATCACATTATTGACGGAAGGCCCCTAAGGGCAGAGCGGAATGTATCTCGAGCAATGTATACAAATTGGGTGGAACGCTTGCCGCACGTTCCGCCTTGAGACCTTATCATGATGAACGGCTCGTTTGAGAGTCTTATTGGTAAATGCCCTACGAAGTGAGCAAACCTCGCCAGAGGATCCCTAGCAGCGGCGTGCAATATCCTTTGCAAAAAAACGAGTCTTAAGCATCTGTTTATCAGGCCAGGAAAGCTAAGTTTCCTCTCAATTCCTGTGAAGACTCATCTGGCTTGAGACAGCCTGTAGAGCGGATTTAAGCCTGTTTCTTAAGAAGAGTAATCTAGGCGAATCGAGTCTAAACTCTGGCTCAAGAAGTCTCGTTTTTTTGCAATGAAAGCTACGCCCATTTGTTAGGGATCCTCTGGCGAGGTTTGAAGTGAGCAGGTCTGGCCCTCAAATGTTAGCAGTTGCCCTCAATCATGAGCACTGGCGATTTGTTGCATCGGGAACCCGCTCTAGAAGCCGATCACGACACTTGACGATTGTAAATTCACAATGGAATGGACGAACGTCTTTCCCACATCTCGGCACGATTTGAGACGGAAGGATCAAACGAAATTGTGATTTTACCCTACCCTTGGCAGTTTGAGCCATATTATCCTTCATAAGCGCGTCGGCACATTATCCTTCACAGACCCTTTTCGAGTCGTAAATGCCT
>WNFJ01693901.1_pt1 | contig 14036 bp, 12 predicted proteins | sample 5400461 | NCBI WGS metagenome assembly WNFJ01 (sample SAMN13153349, study PRJNA577476) | soil metagenome | isolation source: 115 cm saprolite on Douglas fir-dominated hillslope | place: USA:California | collected 2013-09-17 | reverse complement strand
GTTTAGGAGAAGGGATCAGGGTCATCTCTGCCGCGCGACATTTTGAAACGAGCTCTGCTTCTGTCCTAGCAGGGTTCACCGCTGGCCACAGAGTCACCCAGCCTTCGGTGTGAACGGCGCCTGGCCATTCATTAGGCCGCTCGGCAAACCGGGCCCAACAACCGTTGCAGTGATCATGATTCCAATCCGACGAAAGCGCCCTGTAGGGCTGCCATCGAAATACGAAGCCTCTATAACGATTCAGTCGTCTTATGAGACTGTTCCTGCTGTCGTCGGTCCGCATGGAGGTTTGGGGTCATCGTACCACTTGACGCCATTACCTTCGTAAAGAGTGCGCTTTTTCGCCGCCGATGCATGGCCCATTATGAGGCACCTTCCGGTAGTCAACTTTCGTCTGTTGTTCGATGGGGCTCGGCGTACGATATAGGGCATGCCGGATCTGGCGCGATTTCGAGCGAAGCATGGACCGCTCGAGGAGCGATCCGCGGAGGCAACTGCGTCGATTCTCCATGTGGACATGGACGCGTTCTTCGTCTCTGTGGAATTGCTGGAGCGGCCGGAGTTGCGCGGCAAGCCCGTGGTCGTCGGCGGGAGGCCGGATCAGCGCGGCGTCGTCTCCGCAGCGAGCTACGAAGCGCGGAAATATGGCATTCAGTCGGCGATGTCTCTGCGCACGGCGGGCCGGCTTTGCCCGCAAGCAGTTTTTCTGGATGGTCATCACGAAAAATACGGAGAGTGGAGCGACCGCGTCGCCACCATCCTCGCGAAATTCTCTCCCATCGTGGAAATGGTTTCGATCGACGAAGCCTATCTCGATCTTGCCGGCACCGAGCGATTACACGGGCCTCCGCTGGCAGCAGCCGACAAGTTGCTTCGCGCGATTACCCAAACGACCTCGCTCCCTTGCTCCGGCGGCCTCGCCGCGACGCGCCTGGTCGCCAAAGTCGCTTCCGAACAGGCCAAGCCTCGCGGGCTAGTCTGGGTACCCGCAGGCAGCGAAGAGCGATTCCTCGCTCATCTCCCCGTGCGAAAAATTCCCGGCATCGGCGAAGTGACGGAGAGAGCGCTGCGCGCCCTCGGCATCGAAACTGTCGAGCAAATTGCTGCCGTGCCGCAGGAAAAGCTGGAACAAATTTTCGGCCAGTGGGGCACGGCGCTCTATCGCAAGTCGCGCGGCGGCGATTCCTACGAGTTCGTTATCGATGCGGAGCCGAAATCAATCTCGCACAATCACACTTTCGGCGAAGATACCGGCGACGCGGAGGCCCTCTCCGCGATGCTCAGCCATCTTTCCCAGAAAGCTTGCAAGCGTCTGCGCGAAGCCGGCCTCGCCACGCGCACGCTCACGCTGACGATCCGCTACGCCGGCTTCGAAACGCACACGCGCTCCAAAACGCTGGGAGAACCCACGCGTCTCGATTCCGACATTTTTGCCGTATTCCAAGAACTCTTCATAATCCATCGCGACGTTAAGAGAAAGGTCCGCCTGCTCGGTGTCAGCTTCGGCGGCCTAACGCACGGCAACGAACAGCTCGACTTGCTCGACCCTGAGCGCCGCGCCAAACTGGAGAAACTCACCAGCGCGGCCGACCGCCTTCGCGACCGCTTCGGTTTCGGCAAAGTGCAATTCGGCGGCTCGCTCCTCCGCGACGAAACCGGACCCAATCGCGACGACTCGTAACTTCCAGTGCATCGCCGCCGGATGTTCTATACTCTATTGTTCTTGAGCGATCAGCTATGAGCGCGCCTCCCATTCCTGGTGTCTCTTCTCCGCCTCCTCGGGTGCACGGAATGGACCGCCTCCGGCACTTCTGGCAGCGCATCAGCGAAGGCCGCCAGATTGATGAACTGTGGTCGCAATTCACCGCCGACGCCCGGGCAAGTTACGGCTTCTACATGAAAGAGGCGGACACCGAAGAGTTGGGGACGGATCGCGGTCTGAGGCGCTGGTTCCGGATTTGCAAGACGCTGTTCTGGTCGATGTTGATGAAGATGACGCCGGCGCGGCGGGTGCTGTTGCTCGCGGCGTTGGTGATGCTGGCGGTTTCCGGGGTGAAGTTTCAGTTCAACAACTTTTCCTCGGACTTCAATTTCGCACCCGTGGCCATCATGATCTTTTTGCTGCTGCTTTCACTCGAACTAGCCGACAAAGTCACCATGAAGCGCGACCTGGAAATCGCGCGGGAAATTCAAACCTGGCTGGTGCCCTCGCAACCGCCGGAAGTCCCCGGCGCGAACATCGCTTTCGCGACGCGTCCGCAGAACTCCGTGGCCGGCGATTATTACGATGCGTTCTATCCGAATCCAGAAGATCGTGAAAAGCTGATGGTGGTGATCGCCGACGTCGCTGGCAAGAGCGTTCCTGCCGCGCTGCTCATGGCAACTTTGCAGGCAAGCTTGCGAACGGTTGCGGGAGAAAATGCCCCGCTTGCGGATCTCGTGGCGCGGCTGAATCGCTATGCCTGCGCGCACAGTTTGAACGGCCTGCGCTTCACGACCGCGGTTCTGTCCGAATACAACCCGACGTCGCGCCGGCTGACTTACGTCAATGCCGGGCATAACGCGCCCATCCTCCGCCACGCGAATGGCGCGATTGAAACTCTGGAGGTCGGCGGCATGCCGCTTGGCATTCGATCCGCCACGAATTACGAGACCGCGTCACTGGAGCTCAAACCTGGCGACGCCCTGATTTTTTTCACCGACGGCGTTGTCGAGGCTTTCAATGAATCGGGAGAAGAGTTCGGAAACGAGCGCTGGCTCAGCGCCATTCGCAACCTACCGGATTGGGACGCCCAGCAATCTCTCCAATATTTGATGAAGGGTGTGGATGAATTTGTCGGCGCCACGCGCCAGTCCGACGACATTACCTGCCTCGTCTTCCGCAGCAAATAATTTCAGCCGGCAATTCCATCCAGCGGAGGGGAAAAGCCTCACCCCTAAAGGGGAGAGCTACAGCGGGAATTGCCGCATAATCGCAGTGTGACGCCACGCGAACTGGCCAATTCGATTTGCGACACGCTTCGCCGCAGCGGCTATCAAGCGCTGCTGGTGGGCGGATGTGTGCGCGACTTGCTGCTAGGCCACGAGCCAGCCGACTACGACGTAACAACAGATGCCACGCCGGATCAGGTGATGGCGCTCTTTCCGGAGAGTATCGCGGTGGGCGCGCAGTTTGGCGTGATGGTAGTTTCGCGGGATGGGTTGAAAGTCGAAGTCGCCACGTTCCGTTCGGACGTGGGTTACAGCGACGGCCGTCATCCGGACAGTGTGGTTTATTCGAAAACGCCGCAAGAGGACGTACAGCGCCGCGACTTTACTGTCAACGGCCTGCTGATGCGCCATGACAGCGGCGAAGTGCTCGACTACGTCGGCGGACAGGCCGATCTTAAAGCGAAAATCATTCGCGCCATTGGCGAACCTGCTCGCCGGTTCGCGGAAGACAAACTGCGCATGACGCGGGCGGTGCGGTTCGCCGCGCGTTTCGGATTCGAAATCGAGGCACCAACGTTTCGGGCAATACGCCGCTACGTCGCCGAAATACGCCAAGTGTCTCCGGAGCGCCTGCGCGATGAACTCACCAAAATGCTCACAGAGGGTGCGGCCCGGCGGGCGTTCGAATTGCTGGATGAAACCTGGCTGCTCCAGCAAGTCCTTCCCGAAATCGCGGCGATGAAAGGTGTCCAGCAGCCTCCGCAATTTCACCCCGAAGGAGATGTGTGGATTCACACGCGCCTGATGCTCGAAGGACTGCCGAAAGGCGCCTCACCAACACTGGCCTGGGGCGTTCTTCTCCACGACGTCGGCAAACCGCCAACGTTCCAATCGGCCGCAGAGACGGGAGACCGTATTCGCTTCAACAATCATGTGGAAGTCGGGGTACGCATGACTGAGGCCATCTGCAAGCGCTTGCGTTTCTCCAACGAGGACACCGAACAGATCCTTGCGCTCGTGGACAATCACATGAAGTTCGGGGCCGTCACGGAGATGCGCGCTTCCACGCTGAAGAAGTTTGTGCGGCTCCCACACTTTGAGGAACACCTGGCGCTGCATCGGCTCGACTGCCTATCCAGCCATCGGCACCTCGAATCTTATGAGTTCATCCAGCGTTTCCTTGAGGTGACACCTCCTGAGCAGGTTCGCCCGGAGCGCCTTTTGACAGGGGATGACCTTCTGACAATGGGCCTTCGCCCCGGCCCCGTATTTGCTGAGATTCTTCGGACCCTTGAGGACGCCCAGCTCGAGGGACAGATCAAGACGCGAGAGGAAGCCAGGAATTACGTGGCAAAGAATTTTGTTACCAAGGGGGGAACGGTTTCCCGAGAATGAATTCATCTTCTTCAGGCGAACCGCCAGAATAGGCGGCGAGTTCCGCCCCGACAGATTGTGTAAGATATTGAATAAAAAGGCTTTATCCTGTACGAGAGGGCGTCGTGAGAATTTGGAAAAATATGAGTGTTATATGCTAAGATTTTGTGCTAGCAACTCTTGTAATTTCGTGCACCCTTTCTACCCTCTTTGCATCTAAAATGGGTGACGCAGCTCCCCAAAAGCTGCGCCTATAACTAGGGGACATCATGGCTGAGAAAAAGTTTGTAGTCCCAGAAGTACTCGCCATCCTGCCGGTTCGGGACACCGTCCTGTTTCCGGGCGCGGTGCTGCCTTTGACCGTGGGACGCGAGAGCTCTCTGGCGTTAGTGAATAGTTTGATGGGCGACGAGAAATTGCTGGGCGTGGTTGCGCAGCTCGACCCGCGTATCGAGGATCCCGCGGCCGCTGACCTTCACAAAGTCGGAACGCTGGCCAAGGTGCACAAGACCGTCAAGATGCCGAACGGCAATGTAGTGGTTTTCCTGGAAGGACTCCAGCGCGTCCAGGTACTCGAGCTGATCGGCTTGCGTCCCTTTCTGCGTGCCCGCGTGCAAGTGGAACCGGACATTATCGGAGAAGCGGATACCGAACTCGAAGCGCTGCAGCGCAATGCGCAGGAACTTTTCCGCGACGTGGTGAGCCACTCCCCGCAGCTTTCCGACGACTTGCAATCCGCAGCTCTGAACATCGACGACCCTGGCCGCCTGACGGATTTCATTGCCGGAACGTTGCCATCTCTTTCAACGCTGCTGCGCCAGGAATTAATCGAGACCTCCAGCGTGCGCAAGAGGCTCGAAGCCCTGATCCGCGAACTCTCGAAGGAGCTCGAAGTTCTGGAGCTGCGTTCGAAGATTCACGATCAAGTGCAGGAGCAGGTCAGTCAGAACCAGCGTGAATACCTTCTGCGCGAGCAGATGAAGGCCATCCAGAAAGAACTCGGCGAGTCCGACGATACGATGCAAGAGATCGACGAGCTTCGAAAAAAGGTCGAAGAAGCCGGCATGACGGCGGAAGCCAAGAAAGAGTGCGACCGCGAGCTGAAGCGCCTGGCAAAAATGACCCCGGCGTCCGCGGAGTACATGGTTTCGCGGACTTATCTCGAATGGATGACTTCCCTGCCGTGGAGCAAATCGTCAGGCAGCGGGGAAATCGACATTGCGAAAGCGCACGAGATTCTCGATGAAGATCACTACGATTTGCAAAAGGTGAAGGAGCGCATCCTCGACTATCTGGCGGTAAAGAAACTGCAGCCCGGCATGAAAGGGCCGATCCTTTGCTTTGTTGGGCCTCCGGGTGTTGGCAAGACTTCGCTAGGCAAATCGATCGCTCGATCGCTCGGACGCAAATTCGTGCGCATCGCTCTTGGCGGCATGCACGATGAAGCCGAGATCCGCGGCCACCGCCGCACCTATATCGGCGCGTTGCCCGGGCAAATTATTCAGGGACTGAAGCGCGGCGAAACGAACGACCCGGTGATGATGCTGGACGAAGTCGACAAGCTGGGGCGCGATTTCCGCGGCGACCCCTCATCGGCGCTCATGGAAGTTCTCGACCCCGAGCAAAACAATTCGTTCCGCGATCACTATTTGGACGTGCCGTTCGATCTCTCGAAAGTGCTGTTCATCGCCACAGCCAACTGGATGGATCCCATCCCGGAGCCGCTGCGAGACCGCATGGAGATTATCGAATTGCCCGGCTACACGGGAGAAGAGAAGCTGCACATTGCGCACAAGTACCTGATTCCCAAGCAGGCCACGGAGCACGGCTTGAAGGTCGGAGAACAGATCGAATTCACAAACGAAGGCTTGCAGGAAATCATCCACAGCTTCACGCGTGAAGCGGGCGTGCGCAACCTGGAACGCGAAATCGCCACGATCACGCGCAAGCAGGCGCGGCGCATCGCTGAAGGCAAGACGGAAAAGATGGTCGTAACGCCGGAAGTGGTCCGCGAATTCCTCGGCGTGCCGAAATTCCGCACCGAAAAGGAAGTCGAGGAACGCGTCAAGCGGCCCGGCGTGGCCGTTGGGCTCGTTTGGACGCCGGTGGGCGGCGACATCATCTTCATCGAAGCGACGCGTATGCGCGGCGGCAAGCAGTTCACCATGACCGGGCATCTTGGCGAAGTCATGCAGGAATCGATGACCGCGGCGCTGACCTGGACCCGCGCGAACGGCGAGCGCTACGGCATCGACCCGGACTTCTTCCGCAAGCAGGACATTCACATCCATGTGCCGTCCGGCGCGGTGCCGAAGGACGGCCCGTCCGCCGGTGCAGCGATGGTAACGGCGCTGGTCAGCTTGCTCAGCGGCCGCCCGGTGAAAAACAGGCTGGCCATGACCGGCGAGATGACCCTCTCGGGCGTGGTCCTGCCCATCGGCGGCGTAAAGGAAAAGGTACTCGGTGCGAAACGCGCGGGCATCACGGAAGTGCTGCTGCCCGCGGACAACGAACCGAATGCCGCGGCGGATCTCACTCCAGAGATTCTCGGCGACATTAAGATCACTTACGTGCGTACGCTCGACGAAGTTCTGGAGCACGCGCTGCAAAAAGAGGCGGTTACACCGCCGATTGTGCCGCAGCCTGATCCAAAACAAAAGCGCGTTGGCCCGGATAGTCCGCGGGCGATTCACTAAGGCGGCTTAAGCCATGGAGAATGGGGCACCCGCCACGGTAGGCGTCCCCTGCAAAGAGCGACGAAGAAACGCCCGGGGAAGCTTACCGGGCTTTTTCTTTCCCTATGCGCGGCGCGAGCAAGGAACGGACTCCTGCTAACATGTTCCCTTGAACATGCCACGCGAAAAACAAGCTGTAGCCGACGCACCGACGGAACTCGCCCAGCGCATCGCGGAGGCGCTGCTTCGAGAGCGCGTCGTGCCACGCTTTGTGGATTCCTACGTGGTCGAAAACGGCCGTCACGCGCTGCAAGTCCATGCCTCGCTGTACCGCGATCTGCTCGTGCTGCTTCAACGTGAGGCGTTGCTGGCCTTGACGGTGCGCGCTTTGGACATTGTTTGCAACGAGCCACAGCCCGCCGGTAAATCCAAGCCGCGCCCTATGCTGCGGCGAGATGCCACAGCCTTCCGCAGAAAGTTTCTGGCGGCATTAACACGGCAGCAGGGCTGGACCGTGGGCGACGCCCTTGATTTTCAGCGGGACCTGCAGATGTATGAGGAGTTGCTGGCGCGCGCAGCGGCAAAGCGGCGTCCCCGCAAACCATTTGAAGCAGCAGACCATCCGTTCGTGGACCGCTGCGCGTTTCTGCTGGATTCCTCCTTCATGGAGCAGGCGCGCCTGGCGGCGAGCCGCGCGCTAACGGACATCGAGCAGTTGGCAAGGCAAATAGTCGCGGCGGCTCAAGGACAGTCACTGTCAAATCCGCGGCTTCAATGAAGAACCGGCAATATCAGGAAATGCGCTCAACCTGGACGGCGGTGCCGTAGGCTAGCACTTCGGTGACTCCCTGCATCACTTCGGTGGCGTCGTAACGCATGGCGACCACGGCGTTGGCGCCGTGCTCCGCGGCATGCTGCAAGAGCAGCTCGAAGGCGTCCTCGCGCGTCTTCTCGCACAGGTTCGTGAGAATAGTGATGTTCCCGCCGACGATGGTCTGAAGCGCCGCGCCAAGATTCCCGATCACGCTTCGCGAGCGGACGATAATTCCGCGCACGATGCCGAAATTCCTGACGATGCGGTATCCGGGCAGTTCGACCGCTGAAGTTACCATTCCAGCATCCACTCTTGGCATTTCCGTTCTCCTTGGAACGACCGTTTACCGCTGCGATTCTAACCGTTCCAACGCCACTCCGCGAGCAAACTTCCTCTGCTATGCTCGGAAAACGTGGAGACGCTATTCTATATTCTGTCCTCTTTGCAGATCCTGATTGGGACGTACCTGATCTGGCAGGTTTTGCAGTGGCTCGCCTACGTGCGCCGGCGATTGCATACCGATCCGGGATTCTACTCTCCGCGCGTGGCCGTGCTATGCCCATGCAAAGGCATGGAGCCGGGTCTCGAACGCAATCTGGTGTCCCTTACGGAATTCGAGCGTCAAAATTACGAGATTTTTTTCATTCTTGCTTCTGGCTCCGATCCGGCCCGCGCCATCGTTGAGCGAATAGTTGCGAGTTCGAGAGTAAAAGCCCACGTGCTCATTGCGGGAAACCCCAGCACTTCCAGCGAAAAGGTCAACAACCTGCGCGTTGCCGTGGAGCAACTTCCGCCGGAATTTGAAGTACTGGTCTTTACGGATTCCGACGGGCGGCCTGGCAGAAAATGGCTGCACCACCTGGTAGCGCCGCTGGGAGATGTCCGGATCGGCGCCACAACCACCATGCGCTGGCTGATCCCCAATCGCAGCAATCTGTCCACGGCGCTCCTGGCCGCGTGGAATGCTCCGGTGGTCACCATGCTCGGCGAGAAGGGAAACAATTTCTGCTGGGGTGGGGGCACGGCGATTCGCCGGAGCACCTTCGAGCAATCAGGGGTGATGGACGAGTGGAGAAACTCGGTCAGCGACGATTATTCCCTGACGCGCGCGCTGGAGCGCAATAATCTTTCGATTGTTTTCATGCCGGAGTGCTTGACGCTTTCCTACATCGAAACCGATTTCGAAGGCTTGCTCGAGTTCACCAATCGTCAAATTCTGATCACCCGCGTCTACGCCGAGAAAATCTGGCGGCTTGCGGCCCTCACACATCTTCTGTACTGCGCGACGCTTTTGCTCGGCGCGATCCTGATCGTCAGTGACTTGCTGCAGCAGCGGCCCGCTTTTCATATCGTGGCGCTGACTTTTCTTCCTCTACTCCTTTCGTCCATCCGGAGTTCTGTCCGGCTCAGCGGCGTCACCGAGGCCCTCCCCAGGGAGCGGCCCCAGATCATGGGCCAGGCCTGGATCTACATTCTGTTAACACTCTTCGTCCCCTTCCTCTACGTGGCAAATTTTGTGAACTCTCTCGTCACACGCAAAATTCGCTGGCGAGGTATGGCATACGAATTGATCGGGCCGGAGCAAACCCGAATTATTCCATTCTGAAAATTCCCAATAGGAAATTATGGTCGAGACACTTTTCCACAGGGGGTTGAGCAAGTATCAAAAAATGTGTACAAAGTGGAAAAACTTCTGGTACTGTGCAATTCCTACCTGCAAATATTTCCTGAGCAGTTCGAAACTCTGCGTAAACCCTTCATTTTTGAGTAGCTTGCATTATCGCTAGTTCGGAGAAGTATTTGCACACAGGACTAGTCCGGTAATTGGGTGTCAGGCGGACACTCCGGGAGTTCCCTCCCCGGCCTGACCGTTTCCGTTCAGTGGGCATAGAGTCGCCAAGTCATCAGTTCTCTTCTCGGCTTTTTGCCCGTCAATCTGTCCTGTCTGGGGAATGCGCCTCGTCGAGGGGTGAAGAACAGAAAAACTTAAGAGCCTTCAGTTCCACCAAGGGGCTGTTAATCGGAGGGGGTGCATGTGAAGGTGATGCGCAGAAGTGAACAGCCGCAGCAATTAGCGAGTTCCCGACGAGCTTTTCTTCCTGAGGTTTTCTTCTTCTACGAAAAAGACACTGGCGTAGCCCACTTTCATGTGGATGCCGGACCAGATGGCAAGTTTCGTTTCCCGTGGACCAGGCCGCAGGCCTGCTGGCGATGCACTGCATGGTGCGGGGACAGTCCACCAGCGACTACGTCGTAATGGTCCAGGCCGGAGAGGAAATCTTGGAAGGCCTCACCGAAAAAGCGGACAAGCTTTTGGAGGCGGGGAAATCGGTTCGCAGCCAGGTGAAGTTAACACGACGGGAAGAAGAAGTCCTCGCCGGCCTGATGAAAAGCCTTGCCAACAAAGAAATCGCCTCCATTCTGAACCTCTCCGAGCGCACCGTAAAATTTCATGTGTCCTCATTACTCGCGAAGTTCCACGTGCGCGGCCGTATGGAGTTGGTTCGTGAAGCTACGCGGCAGACGGCCGGAGGAATGCCGGTGCCGATGCCGGTGGCGACTCGGGAGGCGCACCCGTATGCACCCGCGGTAAGAAACTATCCCGCGGCTCGGCAGGCGGTGTCGGTGGTTTCACTGGCCAAGCGGCAATTGATGGCTTAAATTCGATTTCAGTTTGGATAAATAAAGAGGCCCTCGACTCGCTCGAGGGCCTTTTCCTTTTCTCGCCTAGAAATTATTTCTTCGCGGCGTCGTAGAGCTCAGCGGCTTTGTCCCAATTGACGACGTTCCACCAAGCCTTGATGTAATCACCGCGTACGTTTTGATACTTCAAGTAGTAGGCGTGTTCCCAGACGTCGAGTCCCAGAACGGCCTTGCCTCCGCCAGCCAGCAGGTACGGAGTGTCCTGATTGGGCGTGGAGTCGATAGCCAATTTCCCGTCTCTGAGGACCAGCCAGGCCCATCCGGAACCAAAGCGCCCCAGGCCCGCGGCCGCAAATTTTTCCTGAAATCCCGCGAACGATCCAAATGTAGAGTTGATGGCCGCCGCAAGGTTTCCCTTGGGCTCTCCGCCACCGCCTTTCTTCATCAGCGTCCAGAAAAGCGTGTGGTTCCAGTGCCCGCCGCCATTATTGCGGACGGCGGCGCGGATATTCTCCGGAACGGCATCAAGACCCTTCAGGAGATCGTCGATGGACTTCGCTTGTAGATCGGCATGGCCTTCCAAGGCCTTGTTCACGTTTGTGACGTAGGCGCCATGGTGTTTGTCATGATGAATTTCCATCGTCTTAGCGTCAATGTTTGGTTCCAATGCATCGAACGAATACGGCAACGGGGGCACAGTAAATGCCACGGGTTTATCCTCCAGTGTGAGATTTGAGTCCGGGTTAGAAGAAGGGACGGCGCGCAAAAGATCAGGAGCCACGTTCCTTGCTCCGAGCAGTCCTGCGCCGACGATACCTGTATTGGCCAAGAACTTGCGGCGATTCATGGGAACTCCTGCGACGCGGTGGGCCAGTCGACCTGCGGGCCGGATTATACCCCTATTGCCCACAGAATGGGAACGCGGCGCGGGAAAACCACTATGCGACTAGCTCCTTGGTTCTCCCCCGAGGCGTTTCGACCCCTGTCCTCTCGACAAAATTCCTCTGCGCTCTTATTGGATGCGCGAGAGAGCCCATCGGGCAGATTCCGCGAGGATCTGCTCGCCCGACGCGGCGAACCGCTCCAGTGCATTGCTGATGCGATGGTGCTCCGTCGTCCCAGGCCGCAAGCCGGAATTACCTAGCGCGATGCACACGTTGCGCATCAGGCCGCGCCATTTGGCGCGTTTGACGGCGCTACCGCGGAAACGCTCGCGAAAGTCCTTCTCGCTCAGCTCGAGCAGCCATTCTAGCCTGGGAAGGTAGAGCGATTCGTCTTGCGACGGAAGAGCGGCGTCTGCGCGGATTTCCGGTGGAGCGGAAAAATTTCTTGGCTGGAACTGCGGTATTCCGCTAATCGGTGCGCGTCCGTTCCACGGACAAACGTCCTGGCAGATGTCGCAACCGAAAACATGATTCCCCATCGGCTCGCGCAATTCCTCCGGGATGGCCCCGCGCAGTTCGATCGTCAGATAGGAAATGCACTTTCGCGCGTCCATCACGTAGGGTTCGACGAAGGCTTGTGTCGGGCAGGCATCGATGCAGCGCCGGCAGCTTCCGCACAAATCCGGCGGCGGCAACTCGTTTGTCTCGAGCGTCGGTTCGAGATCGAGAGTGGTGAGAATGACGCCCAGAAAAAAGAACGAGCCAAGCGTCTGGTTGAGCAGCAGGGTATTTTTTCCGAGCCATCCCAATCCAGCGTACTTCGCCAGCACTCGCTCCTGGACCGGTCCCGTGTCCACATAAGCGCGCGCCTCAAATGATTCCGTGAAGCGTTGGCCCAGTGATTCGACGAGCGCGTCCAGCCGCTCCCGCAACACGTCGTGGTAGTCGTCGCCCCAGGCATAGCGGGAAATCCAACCACGCGGCTTGCCATTCTCGCTAGGTAGAGCGCAATCGGTGGAAGGAGGCCGCGCAGTATTGTAATTGAGCAAGCAGACGATGGCGCTCCGGAGCCCCTGCATGACCTTTTGCGGATCGGATCGCCGGGGATCGGCCAGGTACTTCATCTCTCCCGCGTAACCGCGAGCGAGCCACTCCGAAGTTTTTTCGAGTTCGGGAAATTTCTCCGCGCGCACTACGCCGCAAAGGTCGAAACCAAGTGATTTCGCCTGGCCCACAATCCACAGCGTATCGGCGAGCTGCATCATCCAGGAGATTGTGCCGCAATTGTAGGAATCGCGCGAGCAGCAGCAAAAATCCGGTGCTGCGCTCAATTAAGAGGCCAGGTGAGATCAGTCGAAACTTCGCAGCGCAGAGCCTTCGTCCGTGAACACATCGAACACGGTATACAGCTTGGTGATCTGCAGTAGATCGCGGACTTTCTTCGTCAAGTGCAGCAGCTTCAAATCCCCGCTCCTGTTCTTCACCGTCGTGTACCCGCTGACCAATTCGCCGATTCCGGAACTGTCGATGTAGTCCACGTCCGCGAGGTTCAGTAGAATCAGCTTCCGCTGGTCCTCCAGCAATCCCCGGATCGTTTTTCGCAGCAACGCGCTGCCGTCGCCCAGCACGATGCGGCCGCTCAAATCCACCACGGTGACGATCCCCGCATCTCGATGTGTCGCATGTAATGACATTTCTAAACTCTACGCTTCCTGTTGAGGCGTGGCGTTTTGGCCTCCCTGGCCGTTCGGAGAAGTGCTCCCGGGCGCCGGCAATTTTTTTGACATTACGATCTCCGCGCCGCCTGTTCTGCCGGATAGCACATCGAATTCATCCATGAACGCCCGCATCAGGAAGATCCCGCGCCCGGAGGTACTCAGCAAGTTCTCCTCGGCCAGCGGGTCCGGCACATCGGCAAGCTTGAAACCCACGCCCTCATCCAGCACGTGAATGACCATCTTATCCGCGGTAAGGTCCACCGCAAGGTGGATTTTCTTTTCGGGACGCTCCTTGTTGCCATAATGAAAGGCGTTGATCACGCCCTCTCGCACGCTCATGCCGATGCGGTAGCAGTCGTCCTCGCCAAACCCCGCCGCTTCCGCCACGCGCAGACACATCTCCTCCGCGAGATTGACGCTCTCGACTATCGTCTCCAGCGTCATTTCGAGATGCTTGATCTCTGAAGCCATCTTTTATGTTGCGGCCGCCCCGGTAGCCCCAAATGTGAGCGCCTTATGGGTAGCACAGCAAAGGAAACAGAGTCAATGGAGCAAACCGGCCTCCTACATATTAGATGCCATGCGCAGCATGAAGGCAGCAGCCCGCCGGGTACGCCAATCTCCCGATTGGCGGTCTTTGTTTTTCCTCAAGCCCAGTAGGAACGATCCAACGTCCGGTACTGGATCGCCTCGCTCAAGTGCCGCGGCTCAATCGATTCTCCGCCGTCCAGATCGGCGATCGTTCGCGCCACCTTCAAAATGCGGTCGTGCGCCCGCGCGGAAAGTCCCAGCCGCGTAATGGCGTTTTCCAGAAGCTTCTCGCCGTCGGCTGTAATCGCGCAGTGCTTGCGAATCATCTTCGGCATCATCTGCGCATTCGCATACGTTTTTTTCTCGTTCTGAAACCGTTCGAGCTGCCTGTTTCGCGCGGCAATCACCCGATGCCTCACGCACGCGGAATCCTCCGCGGAAGACGGCGCTCGCAGCTCCTTGTATT
>WNFJ01373628.1_pt1 | contig 14039 bp, 11 predicted proteins | sample 5400461 | NCBI WGS metagenome assembly WNFJ01 (sample SAMN13153349, study PRJNA577476) | soil metagenome | isolation source: 115 cm saprolite on Douglas fir-dominated hillslope | place: USA:California | collected 2013-09-17 | reverse complement strand
GAAAAATACGGACTTCGTTGGTTTGCTCAGCACCGAGACCTGCTGACCCAAGGACTTGATGGGGTACTGATCTGTGCAGAGAACGCTCATCACCTCGAGTTGGTAGAGATGGCGGCCGAGGCCAAGTGCCAGATTTTATGTGAGAAGCCTATCGAAACCAATCTGGCTGATGCCAACGCGATGGAGTCGATCTGCGCAAAAAACGGTGTGCGCTTCATGACCGCGTTCCCGATGCGCTTCGCCCCTTCGGCCCAGGCGGTACGGACCATGATCCAGAAGCGAGAGCTCGGAAACGTGCTGGGCGTAAACGGCATCAATCACAGCGAGATTCCCAAAGGTCACCGCCCGTGGTTTGCCGATAAGGAGTTGGCCGGGGGCGGTGCGGTCATGGATCACACTGTACACCTGGCCGACTTGCTTCGTTGGTATTTCGAGGCCGAGGTAGTGGAGGTCTACGCTGAGGTGGATAACCTTTTTTATCCTGACGAGGTGGATGTGGACACCGCCGGGCTGATACTTCTGACGCTTGCCAATGGTGTGCAGGCCAGCATCGATTGCAGCTGGAGCCGCCCGCGCTCATACCCGCGTTGGGGACATCTCAAAATGGAAGTGATCGGGGAGCAGGGTACCGCGGTGATGGACGGCTTTGCTCAATATTTGACGCTCTATTCGAATAGAAGGAATCCAAGCTGGCTCGGTTTTGGTCCCGATCCCAACCAGGCGATGATTGAAGAATTCGTGGATAGCATTCGCGAAAATCGCGAACCGAGCGTGACGTGGAACGATGGTTACCAGGCTTTACGGGTAGCCTTGGCGGCTTACCAGTCGGCAAAAATGAAAGAGCCGGTAAGGCTTGAGCCCCCTGATTCCGTCGTTAGCGAATAACGAGAAGATTGGTTAGAAGGAGCGAAAAAATGCTACGAAAAATTGACTGTATCATGATTCGCGTCAGGGATGTCCAAGCCGCTGCTGCGTACTATGCAAAGGTCTTTGGTCTGCGTCCGCAGTGGAGCGGAGATGACTCGGTCGGTCTAGTCTTTCCGGAGACCGATGCTGAAATTGTGCTCCACGCCAACCCGAGCATTCCCTCATCAGTCGAAGTCCATTATTTAGTCGATGATGTCGTGACCGCGGTAGCTGATTATGCGGCTCAAGGCTGCAAGGTACTCGTCGCTCCTTTCGACATTACAATTGGGAAATGTGCGGTGATCAAAGATCCATTCGGCACACGACTTTGCATCCTCGATATGACGAAGGGACTCCGTCCGCTGAACCTTGCCCGACCACCAACATAGATTTGGACATGTTGGGGTTGGTGAACCCTGGTCCGATGCGCGTCGCCTAATCCATCTAAGTGTAACGACTTGACGGATGGAAGCTAAGACTTGCCGGATTGCTTCCGGTTGTAATTCTCCATGAGCTTCTCCGCGGCACGACGTGCTGCGGCGCGGAGAAGTTGTTCCTGTCTCTCCGGATTATCGCGAAGTTCTTCCGGCAGAATTTCCGGAAGCGCTTGATCATCGCTCTTGGCGACCGCCTCGTGTGACCAAAGGATTTTGCCGTCCGGTGAAATCATTTCGGCATAGAGCGTCATCAAAGGGCGCACTTGCCGCGAGAGCATCGATGCCTCGGCAAATCCATACCTGCGCACGGCCAGGCGAAATCGGCTGTCGCTCGGACCATCATCTTCCGGAGTAAATCCGCTAGCTCGAATTGCTTCCGAGAACTCCTCGCGGACAAAGACCGGGACCGGCGTCAAATTCCGCCGTTGACCCGCGGCGTTGCGAACGTGCTCCTTGACCAAACCGGATGTTCCCATTGAAGCTCCGAGCAACACAGATTGGGACAAACCAACGAAAGTCATCTTTTCCGGGTAGGGAATGGAGGGATCAACCCGGACGGGTCCGGGCGAAAGATTGCTGGCCGAGACAGAATCCGCGATCACGGCACAAACAACAAAGCACAGCGCTAAACGAATTGAGCGATTCATCTTAGCCTAATCGATTCCAAGATCAGGCTTCAATGCAACCAGAGAAGAGCAAATTGCGGAATGCGGAGTGCGAATTGCGGGTTATTAAATCGGCAACCCGAAATTCGCGGAGATCATTCGCGAAGAAAGATTCTTAAAATAACGACTTCGCAAAGATAGCAAAGAGGGGAGCCGGTTTTTACCAAGGCACCGCACTAGGCAAAAGATACGGCCATATGATGCTATTCCGGATCAAGTACTACCCCCTCTGAGATCTCCGTGATCTCCTGTTCAAAACTATCTCTTCGTGGTCTCTTTGTGGACCAGCTGATCGAACACAAGCTTTCCGTCGATCCAAACGCGCTGGACCGTGAATTGGTCATCGAAGAGCACCAAATCAGCAGTTTTGCCTGACTGGATAGATCCGAAGCGATCATCGATGTCAAGAATCGTTGCCGGGGTGAGAGACGCCATGCGGACGGCGTCGAACAGCGGAACCTCGCCGAGTTGGGTCATCGTTCGGACCAAGTCGATCATCCGAGCCAAACTCCCCGCCAACGCCGATTCGTCTGCAAGGAGCGCGTACCCGGGCCCAACTTTGCATGCGATGTCCCCGAGCTGGAACCTCGTGCCTTCTGGTAAACCGGCGCCGGCCAAGGAATCGGATACCAGTGCGATTCGCTCGGGGCCTTTCGCTCGATACGCGAGTTTAAGGAGTGTTGGTGAGACATGAAATCCGTCGGCGACTAGTTCGCAGAAAATGTTTGTGTCTGCTAACGCGAACTCGAGTGTGCCGGCCTGTCGGAATAAACCTCGTTTCGAGGCGCTCGACATTGCGTTGAACAGGTGAGTCACTTTCGTGAGGCCCGCCTCAACCGCAGTTCGCATATCTTCATCGGAGGCTTCGGTATGGCCGGCACTCATCATCATCCCGGCCCTGGTCGCAGCCTCGATCAGCTCCAAAGCGCCGGGCAACTCGGGAGCGATCGTCATCTGGGAAATGCTTCGGGCCCGCGGCAGAATCCAATCACGTTCTTTTGCTCCTGGCGAGCCCATCAATTTCGGATTTTGAGCGCCGGCTTTCGCCCGCGCAAGGTGAGGTCCCTCGAGATGAACAGGCAACAAACGGGCTTGGCAGCTCTCTTTGGCGCTTGCCCAGGCGCTTAGAAAAGAATCGAAATGATCGTATGTGGTCGTGGCTGCGGTCGGACAGATGGCCGTTGTTCCTCCCGAGAGATGAAAATCAGCAACGGTAAGGAACGCGTCGGCCGTCGCATCGAGAAAATCCGAACCCCCGCCTCCGTGAACGTGAAGGTCGACGAAACCCGGGGCAACATAAGAACCATCTGCGTCCAATCGATCAGGCACATCCGGAGGAACGTCTTGGCCGATCGCCTGTATCAGTTGATCAGCAATGAGTAGCCAGCCTCGATCGACGATTCGATCGGACAAAATCAATCTCGCGTTATGGATGCACCACATGGTTTTGCGCTCGCCCGGGAACGTAATAAGCATACTGTTGTCTATGATTTCAAAAATGCAGCGGACTTATCCGCTCGTCCAGTAAGCGAAGCCCATCTTAACTCGCGGCAATGGAGAAACAACCGATCCTCTTTTTCGACGGAGTCTGTGGCCTTTGCAATCGGGTGGTTGACTTCGTTTTGCGGGAAGATCGGGATCAGAAATTTCTGTTTGCGCCGCTGCAGGGGGAAACGTTTAAGGCCTTGGTGAAGGATCATCCCGAGGCATCCGCTGTCGATTCTGCGTTTGTTCTCTGTTATACCGCGCAGGGTGAACAACTCTTGATGAGAAGCGACGCCATGTTCTACATACTGGGCCAATTGCCGCAGTTTCGTTGGACAGCGCGGATTGGTCACTTCATTCCTCGCCCTATTCGCGATGCAGTCTACCGATTGATCGCCTCGACACGGTATCGGGTTTGGGGAAAGCGGGATTCCTGCCGGCTACCAACTCCGGAGGAAAAGCAGCGGTTTCACCCATAAGTCGCCGACTCGTTAGTACGTGCTTATTTCGGACGATCGACCTGTCCCTACATTGGAAACCCAAGACTAATACGCGTCCCAAGGCGGAAAATCCTTCACTTGCTGGGTTATCCCCGGCAATACCTAACAACGCCAATCAAAAGCTAGACCAAACAACCCATGAAACAGATTTTTAGCGGATTCCGCCTTGTCGCAGGCTCCGCGCTCGTCGCTCTGGCGGTGGGCTGCGCCAATACCCAGCCAACAGAGAATTTGCTTTCGGCGGCAGGCTTCAGAACCGTCATCGCTACCACCCCTCAGCAGCAGCAACACCTTAAGAAGCTCCCGCCTTATAAAGTGACGGTAGTCCAGCGAAATGCCAAAACCTATTACGTCAACCAAATCTATGTTGGTAGCCAATTCCAGTATGATCAATACCGGGATCTGCGCCTGGCCAAAAATTTGGCCCAGGAAGATCTTCAGGATGCGAGACTGAACGCTGAGACGGCGATGGGCTGGGAAGTGTGGGGGCCCTTCTACTGAACTGGCAGACCCGAAACTATCCTGGTTAATTCCGCGGCGGGATCATCTTTGGGGCGTTTTGCTCAGAGCTTCAACGTACACGGCAGTCGCTCCGCAGCCTCACCTGTTTAGTTAGGCCAGCGTGGCGACGCGAGCGGATGCAAATAGAAAATAGAAGGTGGTTGCCCCTGAATGTCCTGCCTATTTAACGCCCTAAAAAAGCGAGTATACCAATAAGAGCTGTAAGTAATATACGTAAAAATCCGTACAGACAGGTTTCCTGCGCGGACCGACACTTCCGAACTAGGAGGAAAGCCCAGGCGAACCCTAAGAATATGAACACGATTAATCGTCGCGGTACGTTCCCGAATTGGAACGGGACCGATCAGAAGCGAGCTTTCACTGTTCCTGAAGATGAACTGACCTATACCAGCCCTGGCTCAAGCGGCGGGACAGCTCATGTAGTATGGAAACGAGCCAGGTAAGAGCGGTGCAACAAATCACTATGGGAACAAATAGTGTTGCCTTCGGTGCGCCTGGAATCGAACCGCGCTGGACCTCAAGCGCGAAGGAGGGTCTAGGAACGGCGTATTCTACAGGCTCCCGGCTCTGGTTCACGCTCAGCCACGGCATCGTTAATGAGATCTACTATCCCAACGTCGATCAGCCGAACACACGCGATCTCCAGCTTCTCATCAGTGACGGCGCGACCTTCTGCCATGAGGAAAAGCGTGACTTTGATCACCACATCGACTATCCGGATCGCGACTCTCTTTTCTACCGCTTGACCAATACCGAGCGCGGCGGCCGCTATCGGATCACCAAGCAGGTGCTAGCGGATCCGCGTAGGTCCGTCCTGCTGGTCCACACGAAAGTGGACATACTCGACGATTCCCTGCGCGGAAAGTTGAGCCTGTACGCGCTCTTGGCTCCGCACATTGCGCGGTACGGTGCCGGTAATTCCGGTTGGTGTTCTGAGATCGGCGACAACAAACTGCTCCACGCGGAGCGTACCGGCGTGCACCTGGTGATGGCATGCAGTACTGGCTTTTCCCGCCGTTCTGTTGGTTTTGTCGGTGCAAGTGATGGTTGGCAGGACGTGATGAACCATTTTAGAATGATCTGGGAATTCAGCGCTGCTGAAAATGGGAATATTGCGTTGACTGGCGAAATCGATCTTCAAGGCGGCGATGAATTCACGATTGCTGTCAGCCTCAGTGGGAGTTACCAGAGCGCGGCGACCAATGTGCTGCAATCGTTGGCTACACCGTTTGATCTCCAGCACGAGACTTACGTCCAACAATGGCAGGCGGCGGCAAGTCTAAGTTCGGATTTCAGCGACCAAACGTCCGACAATGGCGGGATCTATCGGTTAAGTCGCTGCGTGCTGCTTGCCCACGAAGATAAGGATTTTCAAGGAGCTTTAGTTGCATCCATGAGCATCCCATGGGGTGAAACCAAGGGGGACAACGATATTGGTGGCTATCATCTGGTCTGGACGCGCGACCTGGTGCAAAGCGCCACCGCCCTGCTTGCCAGCGGCGCAACTGAAACGCCGGCGCGCGCCCTGATTTGGCTCGCAGCGATTCAACGGCCGGATGGCAGCTTCCCACAAAACAGCTGGATCGATGGCACCGCATATTGGCCCGGCTTACAGCTCGATGAAATTGCAGCTCCAATTTTGCTTGCCTGGCGGGTTAAGCGGGCAAAACCCGCTTTTCCTCTGTTCGATCCGTGGGTGATGATTTCCCGCGCCGCAACCTATCTCGTCCTGCAAGGACCAGTGACCGCTCAGGATCGCTGGGAAGAGAACGCCGGCTACTCCCCTTCAACGCTCGCTACGGTCATCGCCGGATTGGTTTGCGCGGCAGAGTTCGCCAACGACCGCGGTGAAACGAGCGCGGCCAATTTTATCTTGGAATATGCCGATTGGTTAGCTGCCCATCTCGAAGAATGGATGGTCACAACCCGAGGTGAGTTGGTCGACGGTTTCCCGCGACATTTCATCCGAATCAATCCTACCGATTCGCAAACACCAGATCCGCATGCGGATCCGAATACCGCGATGATCTTGATCGCCAATGGCGGTGGCCTCCATCCGGCGCGGAATATTGTTGGAGGCGATTTTCTTCAATTCGTTCGGCTTGGTATACGCGATGCTAAAAACCCGGTCGTGCTCGACTCAATTGAAGTCATTGACCGCGTGATCAAGCATGACCTCCCTCAAGGTCCTTGCTGGCGGCGCTACAATCACGATGGCTACGGTCAAAAGGACGATGGCAGCGCCTTTGCTGGGACCGGCATCGGTCGCTCCTGGCCAATCTTGACCGGCGAACGCGGTCATTACGAACTCGCTGCTGGACAGGATCCAAAGCCGATGATCGCGGCGATGGAACAATTCGCTAACGAAGGGGGTATGATCACCGAACAACTTTGGGACGTCGACGACTTGCCCGACGGCAGCATGAAACGTGGTCGACCAACCGGCGCGGCGATGCCGCTCTGTTGGTCGCATGCCGAATACATCGCGCTCGTTCGCAGCCGGCACGACGGCGTCTGCTTCGATCGGGTAGAGCCGGTGTTCCAGCGCTATGTCGTCAATCCCGTGCAAAGCAGTCACGAGATCTGGAGTTTTCGCTATCAACTTCGCCGAATGCCTCCTCAAAAAACTCTGCGCGTCATCGCTGGGGCAGAGGCTATCATTGTATGGTCAGCCGACAGCTGGACTACAACCAATAAATCCGAAACGGTGACGTGCGACGGATTAAATGTGCGCTTCGCTGATTTGCCGACGGCTGCGCTGGCCAGCCGCTGCGTCGTTGAATTCACATTCTTTTGGAAAGAGAGTCAGCGCTGGGAGGGTAGGAACTGGCAAGTCCGCATCGAATAGTGCTGATGTCATTCTTACCGGAATACCTGACCACCTCGCCTTCTCACCAAGGCCGTACGAAGTCCAACGTCGTCGACAAAGGTTCTGTTGGAGTCCAAGGGCCCATCGTCAATACGTATCTTTCCGTATATTCACCGAACGCATCCGGTGGCATTATACCCCCTTGTCACGTCCAATCCCTACCATGGACAGAGTAATACTCTAAGAGCTTTCTGTTTCGTATGCCTGCGTCCAACCACCACGGATTCGATCACCTGCCATCTCCGTTCGATCCAAAGAATCTTCGCAGATCAACGATCGCGATTCCGTTGCTGGAGGCGATAGAACAAGAGCTCACCGAAACACAGGATTTTCTGAAAGAGCATCCTGACGTCCTCAAGGAGCATAATGTTGCGGTTTTCCATCGCACGGACTTCCCCGGCGGGTTGGGAGAAGCGCGTCAAGTCATTCAGCAACGATTGGCTGAGGCTATCGAAGAGATAAAGGGGGATGCCAGCCGGAATCGGATAGATCCGTACGATCCCAATACCAAATTGCCCGAAGAGATAAGCCTGGGCCAATTGGATAGTCGCGTAGTTCGGACTCTTTTGGCCATAGATAGTGGCGAAAAACCTCCCGCAATTGAGCGGATCTTGCCCAACCATTTTGACGTTATCGTCGACATCAATCTCAACTTCAAACCAAAGCCCGAAGAACTGGAAAAAGAGGGAACGCCTGACTCACGGGTGGCGGCGCAAAAACGCATTAAACAATACGTCGACCAAGCTAAGCGGGAAGAAGGAGTAGACGACGCCGACCAGGGTGTAGATGTGAAAGCCATGGAGCTTATTCCGCAGTACGTTTTCGCGCGACTCCAAGGGAACGTAATCAAGCGATTGGTAGCGATCGACGTAGAGAACGCGAAGAGCGAGGCGGAAGCGCAAGCAAGAGCAGAAGTCGGCCCGGAAGCTGCAACAGCGCCGGATCAGGGGGTGCCAGATGCGGAACCAAAGCGGCGTAAATCGACTAGGAAAGGACCGGAAACCAAACCAGAAATCACTCCGGAGGAAAAGATCAGCCAAAGAACGGCAAGCCTGATTAACCAGTTTCGAACTGTTCACCACATTTGGCCCGACTTTAAAGTTCGCAATTGCATCACGCAATCGATCGCGACCGTAAAGGTTGATGCCGCACATCGGTCCTTCACTGCATTTGGAAAAGGGATCACTTGGGCAGTGATGGATTCAGGTATTCAAGCCGATCACCCCCATTTCGTCCTGTACCGAAATATCGACTCGGCATCGCCTTACCATGAAGATTTTACGGATCCAATTGGTAATGGTAGCCCACTCACGGACGAGTTTGGGCATGGCACGCATGTGGCCGGAATTATTGCCGGTGAACAGTCGGTAGAGAAGAAGTCAGACCCCAAGCAAATGGTCGCCGCCTGGCGCGAGCTTGACGAGAATCAACAAGAGGAGGCAAGACAGGCTTCCCTCGAAACGATCTGCGGCATGGCCCCGGAATGCCAACTGGTCAGCTTAAAGGTGCTAGACCGCTTTGGCCAAGGGAGCGCAAAAAGTCTCATCTCTGCACTCACGCACGTGCAGGAGGTCAATCACCATGGTCGCGAATTGCATATTCACGGCGTGAATCTCAGTCTTGGATATCCGTTTGAAGCCAAATGGTTCGCCTGCGGGCACAGCCCACTTTGCGTGGAGGTGAATCGGCTCGTGAAATCGGGTGTGATTGTGGTGATAGCCGCCGGTAACAGCGGCTACGGCACGCTCCGGACCAAAGAGGGGGACAGCGATGCAACTCTGGAACTCACAATCAACGACCCAGGCAATGCCGAGTACGCCATCACCGTAGGGTCCACGCACCGTGACATGCCGCACATGTACGGTGTCTCGTACTTTTCCTCCAAAGGGCCCACTGGCGATGGTCGCTACAAACCTGACCTGCTTGCCCCAGGCGAGAGAATCATTTCCTGCGCCGCGCCGCAGAGCAGACTCGTTGTCAAAGAAGCAGACCTTCCCGGCTGCAACTACTTCGAGCAAAGCGGTACGAGCATGGCTGCTCCTCATGTGAGTGGAGCGATTGCAGCATTCCTTTCCATTCGGCGCGAGTTCATTGGTGAAGCGGAAGAGATCAAAAAGATCTTCACCTCGACGGCAACGGATCTCGGCCGGTCCCGCTGTTTCCAAGGTTCCGGACTACTGGACCTTATGCGCGCGATCCAGTCGGTCTGATTTTTGAAACTTAGTACTCCTCAGAATAGATCACCATGAATGAAATCAAAGGTATTCCATACACGGAGGTAAAATTCGACAAGGACGGACAGAGGCAGAATACTCCGGTCATTCCGGCTGGTACGACGGATGTAATCGTCATGTCACACGGTTGGAACAATGACGACGCTGCGGCGGAGGAGCTTTACACGAAGCTTTTTACGAATTTCGCGAACGTAACGGCCGGCGACCCGGCTATTTCCGGAAGGAAAATTGCGATTGTTGGAGTAATCTGGCCGTCAAAGAAATTCGATGAGTTGATGACTCAACTGGAGGGCACTGGCACCGCGCCAGGTGGCGCTAAATCCCTAAGTGCGGCTGATCAGGCGGAGGCCGAAGCGGCCATGCGAGAGGCAATCAAGAGAGCAGCTCCGATTTTTGATGACGCCGGGGACGCTGACCGAATCGCGCAGCTCCAGGAACTCGTGCCGAAGCTCGAAGACGACAGCGCAGCACAGGAGGCTTTTGTCAAAATACTTCGTGAGTTGGTGGATCCTAACGATCAGCATTTGGACCAACGCAATCCGGAAGATAATTCCGATATCTTCTTCGAAGGTCAGCCGAAAATCATCTTTCAAAATGCCACACAAAACGTCCCAGCCAGTGCTTCTGCAACGCTCGATCCGATAGAAGCAGAATCAAAGGACAGAGGAGCCGGGGACGAGACCGGGCAGGCCCAAGGCATAGGAGCGTTTTTCTCAAAGGCGGCGAATGCCGTGACCAACCTTATGAATCTTAGCACCTACTTCGAAATGAAGCAGCGGGCGGGTACGGTTGGTAAAAGCGGAGTCGCGCCGCTCATCGACGAATTAGCTAACCAAGTGGAGCGGATTCACCTCGTTGGCCACAGCTTCGGAGGCCGCGTCGTCACCGCAGCGGCTGCGAACTCTATCACCAAAAAACTGTTTAGTATGTCGCTGCTCCAAGCTGCATTCTCGCAGAATGGTTTCTCGAAAAGGCGACAGGGCTTTTTCCGATCGGTAATCGATAACCGGCGAATTGCTGGGCCAATTCTCGTCACGAACACCAAAAAAGACCTTTCTGTCGGGTTAGCCTACCCAGCCGCGTCACGGATCAGCGGTGATGCTGCTTCTGCCTTTGGTGGTGCTGATGATCCGTTCGGAGGTATCGGTAGTAATGGAGCCCAGCAGATGGAAGATCACGAGATCTCCGGATTAGCGGCTAGACTGGAATCAGTAAATTTTGCTTATAAATGGGAAGTCGAGTGCATTCATAATCTCAAAGACGACCGCTTTATCGTCGATCCGAAAGGCGGTGATGCTCATGGGTTCGTTTTTGTTCCGGAGGTCGCTTGGGCAATCAGCCGTGCAGTTGTGGCGTAAAGGGTCGATGGATTTTACGGTTCAGCCGGAACGATTTTCTAGGGACCGAGTGAGCAGGAGTTGCCGGGGGTGCCCTCTTACTGAAACGCCACGAAATCTGTTGTTGGTTCTCCAGGCACTAGTCGTGCCATATCTAACGCGGGCGAGCGATCTGCGGCTACGTGAGAATACGTAAGAGTACGTATATACACATCCCAGGCCGACGCTTAGGATATTGCCTGTACAAAAATTAGCCCTTCAGGAAGAGGCTATTGCTGAGGAACACCAAACAAAGCCAGGAAGGAAAGAAATAGGGTTTAACGGCATGGCGGTATGGAACTTACCGGGATCAAATTTAATTACGGTCAGAGCACGGGGACGGTGAATGCGCTGTCCATTCGGCAGAATTTCACTACTGGTGTCGCTGTTCCTGAATGGGTCAAGGGCAAGACCCTCCCCAAAAGTTCGCCGGCAGCGTACTCGATAACCGCGGTGGCAGGCAAAATCATCACGATTCAAGCCAACTTTGCTGCCGACCCCGGAGCGCCGGCCACGGTAGATGTTCGCGCTGATGGAGGTGGAGTGTTAGGCGCAATCGATCCAACGACAATCAACATCAGCGGAGGGGCTTCGGTTCCTGAATTCGTTACGCTGAGCCTGGCGCATCATCAAATCGGGCCGTCCGGAATTCTAAAGCAGGACGTTCAATGGGATTGGTTTTATAAATCGACCGATGGGACGTGGATCTCGATGGGCAGTTCCTCGCATCGGGTCTACGTGGTATTAGACAGTCCCTTCTTGCCTTGGCTACAACCTCCCACACCGCCCTCTTCCGTGACCGAGTTGCCTTGGGTTGACGCTCTGGATCAAGCATGCGTATGGGCCGCAGGAAAACTGAACCCGCTGGATGCGGCGACGGCAGTTACGCAGGCAGTCAATAGCAACTTAGGGCTCACGTATGACGTTTCTCATGGAGCGAGCAAGTACACCCAGGCAGTGGGCCCCACTTCCTGGTTTTTGTGCACGGCCTTTTTGGCATTTATCAACCAACAGCCGGAAGGCAAAGGAAACGTTGTGAACTGCACTGACTGCGCGACGATTGTCTCGTCATTTGCCAATCTCCTCGGGTGTCAGTTGGCTGCAGCGGTGATGGCCAGTCCCAGAGGGTTCCTGTGTAACAAGATCATTGCGATCGGTGGGGGCGCGTTATGGAATTATCCCTTCCCGCCAGCTAACCGGTTTGCGTATCATGAGGTGGCGTGGACGGGTGCATTCAAACACGGGGACCAGATCTTCGATGCTTGTCTCCTGGCAGATCACAGCGGCGATCCCTGGGACTGGACGGATCCGGTTTTGCCTCACACCCCCGCGCTGCCAGCCAACGAGATTTTCACCAACCATGGTATCGTTCCGAATTTGCCTATTCCGACGCCGGTAAGTATGGCAGGCTATCGGGAGCGGCTCGCGCAAAATTCTGCGGAAGGAATTGGGCGTTGCGTGCCCATCGGGCCTTGGCCAAACGCGCGGGGTGGTCGGAGAGGGGTAATTTGATGGAAGGCAGAAGCGGAATAATGGCAGACGAAACTATCCGGCGGCACGAGTGGCGATAAGGAGAGAGCACCGGATGCACCCTTCTTGGCGCCGCATAACCGGTATAATATAATGAGCGAATTTCAAGCCTTACACGACGCGATCAAAGAGCAGTACGGCTTCGACGATTGGGGCAAAACGACAGCTGGCCAAGTTGTAGGAGGAGCGTTAGCTCTGGGCCCTCTTCCCAGTGCGGAGAAGCACGATGATTTCCAGCTCGAAAGGCGCATAGAGCTGCCTGAGGACCGTCCGGGATTTGGTGCTTATATCGAATATTATAAGAGCACTTCCGATGAAGGGATCCGCTTTGCCGTGACGATTTTGCAGAACCAGACTGTTGAACAAGCCCATGAGGACCTGGCGGAGGAGCTATCAAAATCCATGGCTCCCGCTCTGCCGCGAGCAGAGGAAAAGAACATCCATGTCGGGCATATCGCATTCGCGGGTCACGGGGCTACCCAGACCGCCGTGAGGTTTGTGAGAGGGAACCTTTTTATTAAAGTTGAAAGTGTTGGGCCCAAGCATGCTGATGTTAAAGATCTTGCCGAAGCGATTGATAAGCAGATGTTAGCGCATTCAGGCGGAGAGTGAGTAGGCTACAACGGGCTCCCTTACCCCCTAGGAACCATGGAGTTCCTGACTGTGTCCCCGGCGGGAATCGAACCCACATTTAAGGTTTAGGAAACCTCCGTTCTATCCGTTGAACTACGGGGACCGTTGAATATGAGCGACTTACAGCTATCCTGCCTCCGCTAGGGTCGAAAGCGCTACCAAAAGTGCTACTGCTGTCCAGGAAAGTCCGTATGCGTCCACTGCGTCCACAGATAGAGAAAACCAGCCCGGGGCGCAAGGGTAGAAATCCCCCGCAAGCCGGGCCTCTGGGGCGCGACGTGCCGTGGATCCTCCAAAGTGCTAGTTGCCACGAATCCCGAGGGTTGGGACCTCCTTTTTACCCTCTGTCCGACCTGGTCCCTTCGTCCTTGTACGGCTTTGGGCAGAAATCTACCAGCGTTTGCGAAGAACCGGCGTTGTATACGGATCATCCGCTGCCGATCGCAAAGCGGCCGGGCTCATCTCCTGGCCAGTCAACCCTCTACGTCATTCCTTTGCCAGCTTTCACTCCGCCAGGTTCCGCGAAAGTCTTTGCGCTCGAGCTTGGTCACATGCGGCCCGAAACGCTCTTCCGGTTCTACCGTGGGTCAAACGGTTCGCCGCGCTCAAATACTGGAAAATCGCGCCGAGCGCCAAAGGGCAAGACGCAAGCAGATTCAATCGTTGGCTGCTTGAGGCTCGGGAGAGGCAGATTAAAAGCGCGCATCATTGAACATGCTAAACGGCTCATTTGTAATCAGCAGGTCGTCGGTTCGAACCCGGCTGCCCGGCTCCGTTTGTAAATCTTGAGCGCTGGATCTTGGGCAAGGGTTGGCGAAGCAAAGCTGATTGCCAGCCCTACTAGGGCAAATGCTAAGCGTCTTTTCATCTTTTTCCTCCTGG
>WNFJ01560321.1_pt1 | contig 14041 bp, 15 predicted proteins | sample 5400461 | NCBI WGS metagenome assembly WNFJ01 (sample SAMN13153349, study PRJNA577476) | soil metagenome | isolation source: 115 cm saprolite on Douglas fir-dominated hillslope | place: USA:California | collected 2013-09-17 | reverse complement strand
ATCCGGCAACGCGCGACTTGCTACAGGTTCCCGCCAGTGTGACCGAGTTCCACAACGGCATCCTTATCCAGGACGCTGAACTCGCCCTCGAAGAAACGGTTTGGAACAGGTGGCGCGGCTCAAACTCGAAGGGTCTGGGCTATTTGGACGTGGCCGGGCGCAAAATCCTCGATTTCCTGGGCGGGAGCCTGGACCCCGCGAATCTCGAGATTCAACCAGCAGCCGTCTACTGGGAGCTGAGCGGTCAGATGATCGCGCAGACCTTCAACCTCAAGCCAGGCACTCCGATCAAGTCCGTCACGATCGAATATCCTGAGCCTGCCATCTCGCTGTCGACTTCGTCGAACCAGGAGGGATTCACGGCCTCGCGCATCCTGTATGCGGTGCTCTCGTCTATTCGCGGAGCGTGCTCGATGGTCAAACGAAATCCGTGTTCGTTACCGGATCTTCCTGCGGGCCCTCTAACGACTGCAGTAAAACTTCGGGTTGCTGACGGCTGTCAGTCGTCAATGCCCGCGGCATTGGCCGCGACGGGCTTCCATCGTCGGCCTGAACTACTCACGGGGAACGATCTGCTGCGCCGACCACGTGTTGCCGTCGCTGAAATAGATGAACCATCCCCACGGCTGCTTGTCGACCGCGCTAGTGTCGACTCCGCGGCCGACGAGCTCCTGGCGGACCGCCTCGACGTCACTGACCACTACCTGCAGCCCCTTCTGAGAGCCAGGTGCCATCTCGGTGATCCCGGTTCCGATCACGATCGAACATGCCGATCCAGGTGGAGTGAGCTGCACGAAACGTAGCTGGTCGGTGACCTGATGATCGTGGTCGGGGTGGAAGCCAATCTGGTCGACATAGAAAGCCTTGGCTCTGTTCACATCGGTGACAGGAACAGGGACTAGTTCCAACTTCATGTCCACACATCGCAGTGTAAGTCGTGCCCTCTATGGCGGCCCGGTCGAGTCTGGCCACTCGGAGGTCGGATGTCTGCGTGAGGCTGACACAGCTCGCAATCTCAACCGCTGCTAACGGCGTCGCCGTCTGGATCCATACGCAACGGCCCGATGTCGTATCGAACGAACGACAACCCGCTGGCTTGCAGACGACCCTTCAATCGTGTAGAGCACCCGGTAGTTTCCCACGCGAGCTGCCCAGGTACCGGTAAGCCGGCCCATAAGCTGCTTTCCGACGGCATCGGGTTCGACAGCAAGGTCGGCCAGGGTTTGGAGCACTGCGTTACGAAGGGAATGGGGCAGGCGGTTTAGCTGGTCTTGCGCTCGGGCGGTCAGGACGAGCCTAACCACGCCGGCGGGCGCGTTTCACATCCTCCAGCTCGAAGACACGACCGGCGTCGACGTCATCTTGACTCGCGGCCAGGTCCGCCATCGCTTCGTGGTCGGCCAACACGTCGATTGTTTCGATCAACGAGTCGTATTCGTCCGATGCCATCATCACTGCGGACGGTCGGCCGTTTCGGGTGATGACTACGTGTTCGTGGACGCGCTCGATCTCGTCCAGCAGCTCGGTCAGACCGGAGCGAGCCTCGGTGAATGGGACTGTCTTGCTCATCGATAATCTATTGTACGGAATTCTGCACAGGTTGGTGGGCCTGGATGGACTCGAACCATCGACCAGCCGATTATGAGTCGGCCGCTCTGACCAGCTGAGCTACAGGCCCCGCCCGGATTCAAGAGTCTATTCCGGCCACGCAGGGTGTTTGGAAGCCGGCCCGCGTAGGGTATGTGCGTAGGCAACTAACGCTTGGGGGATTCGACATGACCGCACTTGGACTCTTGATTCTTCGTCTCGCTATCGGCGTGATCCTCACCGCTCACGGCGCCCAGAAGTTGTTCGGTTGGTTTGGCGGCCCCGGGATGAACGGCTGGACCCAGGCCGTGACCCGGCTTCGAATCAGGCCCGCCCAGCCCTGGGCGTGGGTCGCCGCGCTCGCTGAACTCGGAGGCGGGCTCATGCTCGCGCTCGGCCTGCTTTCTCCGCTAGGCAGCCTCGCCATCGCGGGCTCCATGATCGTCGCGATGATCACCGTTCATCTGCCCAGAGGCTTCTTCGCGAGCAAGGGCGGCTATGAGTTCAACCTGGCTCTGCTCGCGGCCGCGTATGCACTCGCTCTGACAGGTCCCGGCGCGTACTCCCTCGACCAGGCGCTCGGCATCCACCTGCCGGAGCCGCTGACGCTCCTTGTCGGCACGATCGCGTTGATCGCCGGTGTGACCGTCACCCTCGTGACTCGCAGCCCGCAGCCGCAGGCCGAGACCAAGCCGCAAACGACCTGACGGCTCAGGCCGGCGACGGCCTGGCCCCACGCCGCGGGCGAAGTGAGCCGGCGCTCCTCAGAGCTCGATCGTCTCGACCGTATCGACAATCCGAGCCTGCGGGTTGCGCATGACTTTCTGGCCGTCGCCGCTCCAAACGCGCCGCATCTTGGCAAGAAGCCCTTCGGCATCTTCGAGGCTGTCGAACTCCAGGTCGATCATCACGTAGTCAGGATCGTCGACGGACCGCAAGACTTGGTATCGACGAACTCCAGACCCCTTGCGATCGGCAGGGTCGCTGTCGAACGCCCGCTTCCAGCCGGCGAAGTCGGGGACTGCATGTTCGATGCGCAGAATGGGCACTAAGGCCTCCTTTTAGTGGGCCGACTACAGATCGGGAGAGATACATTCGCATTCGTTCCCGTCCGGATCGTCGACGTAGAACGTACGCACGCCCTTCAGCACCGGGTGAACCCCATCACGGACTTCCAGGCCGTCGGCGGCGAGGCGGTCCTTGAGCGCGTCATATTCCCGCGCTTCGACCCTGAACGCCATGTGGTGGAGCACGCGCTTGCCCTTCTCGCGTGGAAAAGCGGCCGATGCGTCCGGGTGCGGGACCAGGACGATCATCTCCGGCACTCCGTCCGCACCTGCGCCGGCACGTAAGAACCTAATCGGCAGCTCCGGCGGCGAGATCAGCTCGAGGCCGAACAGGTCCTTGTAGAAATGAAGGGCCGCGTCCATGTCGCGCACCCACAGCACGATCTCGGCGAGACCGGCGACTGGCTTCAAGCGGCGACCGCTTCTCCGATCGCCATCAGGTTGATCTCGCGCACTCTGGGCGGGACCGAGCAGCCCGGGGCGAGGAGCAGGCCGCGGCCCCCCGTGTCGGCGATCGCCTGCCTCGCCTCCGCCTGAACCTGCGCCGGCGCACCGTACAGCAGGCTCTTGCGCTGGCCCAGCCCGCCCATCACCGCACGCCCGCTCAGGTTGCGCCCTTGCGACAGGGTCGGCGTGCCGAGGTTGTGGATCGACCAGCTCACCACCTGCGTGGACAGGTCGTTGACGAGGTCGAAGTGCAGCTTGGAGCCGCAGAGATGCAGGACGTTGAACCATGCCTCGTGTGGCAGCTGGCTCAGGACGGCCTGGTCGCTGGGCAGGACGAGCTCGCGGTAGACGTCTTCGGGCATCGCCTCGCGGCTGGCGTAACCGGAGATCGCGTAGAAGATGCCCGCAGCGCCGGCGCTGATGGACCGCCGGCTGAAATCGACCAGGGCCTCGGCGATTCGGTCCAACGTCGGCCGCACCAGCTCGGGATGCTTGCGCAGCTCGCGCACCACCCTCGATGAGTTCTTGCCCACCAGGTAGCCGGCGACTGTGAGCGGGCTGAACACGGTCTGGATCACCGGCACGCCGAAGCCGAGCTGCTTGGCGACGAGGTGGAGCGAGTCCACCTGGTCGTCGAGCACCTTGCGATTGACGAGCGCCACGGTCCCCCAGGCATCGAGGTCGGCGACGGCTTCGCTCTCCAGCACCGGCCCCTTGAACGGATGCCCGGCCGGCCGGTACACCGAACCGAACGCCTCCGCAAAGGACGAGGCTCGCGGTTGGAACTTGACGAAGTCCCACCCGAACTGGCGGGCGCGGTCGACAGTGATCGCGGCGAGGTCGGCCGGCGACCATTCCTCGCGGTACTTGTGTCCCCACGCTCCAAAGGGGGGCCGGTCCGCGACCCCAAGCGCGATCGCCGCCTCCACTCGCTTTCGGCCGTCCATCCTTTCGAGTTTAAGCTGGACCTCGTGTACGACATCGCGGCCCAAGCTGCTCAGCTGCGGGCCGCAGCCGAGGCGCGGCCGATGAAGCTGCCCATCAACCGGCGGGTCGACGAGCGTCACCACGTCGTGACCCAGGACGGGCTATCCGTCTGGTACACGATCCAGCTCTCGTCGCACAGCCGGATCCAGGAAGCCATCTTCGAACGCTCGGACCGCATGCCCTCCGACGAGGAATGCCGGCGTTGGCTCTCGCTGTTGATCGTGGGCGGGGACCCAACCGAGGTGCCCGGGCTGCCCAGTGCGATGACCCGTCGCTTCGAGGCTTTCGAGCACAGCCCCGAGCGCGAGGCCCCGCTGGCGCAATGAGTCTGCAGCGAGGCGTCGTCGAGGAGCTGAGGCGCGTGGTCGGCCGCGAGTTCGTCATCGACTCGAGCAACGACCTGCGCATCTTCGAACGCGACGCTTCGATCGAAGGCTCCGCTCCTGACGCGGTCGTCCTTCCCGCCAGCGCTGCCGAGGTCTCCTCGGTGATCAAGGTCGCCTCCAGGCACCGCGTCCCTGTCGTCATGCGCGGCGCCGGCACCGGCCTCTCGGGCGGGGCGGTCACAATCCGCGGCGGCATCGCCCTGCAGGTGACCCGCATGCGCAGGATCCTGGAGATCGATCCCGTGGCGCAAACGGCCATGGTCGAGCCGGGCGTCGTCAACCAGGAGCTGTCTCTGGTCGCCGCATCGCACAGGCTGTTCTACGCGCCCGATCCCTCGAGCCAGAAGGCATGCACCATCGGAGGCAACGCGGCCGAGAACTCCGGCGGCCCGCACTGCCTCTACTACGGGGTCACCACCAACCACGTGCTGGGCATGGAGGTCGTGCTGGCGGACGGAAGCGTGCACTGGGTGAGCGGCGACGCGCCCGACCGCATCGGGCTCGACCTGTGCGGCGTGCTGGTCGGCTCGGAAGGCACGTTGTGCGCGATCACCAAGATCAAGGTGCGGCTGCTGCGCATCCCGCCCAGCGTGGCGACGCTGCTCGCCGCCTTCCCCACCATCGAGACGGCCAGCCAGGCGGTTTCCGCGGTCATCGCGCGAGGCATCGTCCCGGCCGCGCTCGAGATGATGGACAAAGTCACCGTGGGCGCGGTGGAGGCGCACTATCACGCCGGCTATCCCACCGACGCCGGCGCCGTGCTCCTGGTCGAGGTCGACGGCATCGCGGAGTCGACGCACGAGCTGATGGCGGCCATCCGCACGGTGCTCGCCGAGAACCAGGGGTACGCGATGCGCGAGGCGCAGACCCCCGCCGAGCGCGACCTACTGTGGGCAGGGCGCAAGGGCGCCATCGGCGCCCTGGGGCGCATCAAGCCCAACTACTACCTGCACGACGGCGTCGTTCCGCGCTCTCGGCTTCCGCAGATCCTCTCCGCGGTCGGCGAGATCGGCGTGCATTACCGGCTCCCGGTCGCCAACGTATTCCACGCCGGCGACGGCAACCTCCATCCCAACATCCTGTTCGACCTGCGCGATCGCGACGTGCTGGCTCAGGTCGAAAATGCCGGGGAGGAGATGCTCAGGGCCGTCGTCGAGCTTGGAGGAGCGCTGTCCGGCGAGCACGGAATCGGCCTGGAGAAGAGCGCGTTCATGCCCTGGGTCTACACCGCCGACGACCTCGATACGATGAGACTTGTGAAAAATGCGTTGGACGCGCACGGGATCATGAACCCCGGCAAGATTTTTCCCGACCCCGAGCGCAAGCGCCTGCACATGGCCGGCCGCACGGGCCTGGCGATCGAGGCCAAGTGGTGGTGAGCAGAGCCACGGCGGAGAAGCCCGCGACCGCCGAGGAGCTGGCGCGCCGCCTGCACGAGATCGCCGAGGCCGGCATGGCCGTGTTCCCGGTCGGCGGCGGGCGGGCCTCGGAGATGGGAGACCCCCCGGCGCGTGAAGGCGTCGAGCTCCGCACCACCGCGCTCGACCGCGTGCTCGAGCATTCGCAGGCGGACATGGTGGTGAGCGTCGAGGCGGGCATCACACTGGAGTCGCTCCAGTCGCAGCTCGGCAAGGGCGGCCAGTTCCTCCCTCTCGACCCGTTCAACTCACCGGGCCAGACCATCGGCGGGCTGCTCGCCACGGGCTGGACCGGCCCGCTGCGCCTGCGCTACGGCTCGCCGCGCGATTACCTCATCGGAATCCGCGTTGCGCTCCCGGACGGCCGCCTGGCGACCGCCGGCGGGCGTGTGGTCAAGAACGTGAGCGGCTACGACCTGATGAAGCTCCACTACGGCGCGCTGGGGACGATGGGGGTGATCGTCGCCGCCTCTTTCAAGGTGTTCCCGAAACCGCTGCACGACGTCACGGTCGAATCCGCCAACGCATCGATGGACGAGGCATGGGCCGCGTCGGAACGAGCCCTCACCATGCCGATGGCGCCTTCTGCCGTGGAGCTGTTCTCCAACGGCCGCGTCCTCGCGCGTTTCCTCGGCAGCCATGACGCGACCAGGCGCACCATCGCCGACCTCGGCTGGACGAAGGCGGACGGTTCCGCATGGATCGAGCACTCGAAGGCGGCGCCCAAGCAATGGGCGCGCATCGCCACCCCACGCCATCAGCTCAGATCGATCGTGGACCAGCTCGGCGCCGATCAGAAGTGGTGGGCTTCGCCGGGAACGGGGATTGCGAACTGGGAGGTGGCGGGGGGCGCCGAGGAGGTGCGGGTCGTGCGCGCGGCGGCGGTCGCGGCGGGAGGCTCGCTCGTCATCCTCGCCGGGCCAAGCGACCTCCGACACGACGCCGGCGCCTGGGGCACGCCGCCCGCAACGCTGCACCTCATGCGACGCCTCCGTTCGGCATTCGACCCGAACGAGGTCATCAACCCGGGACGGTTCGTGGTGTGAAAACCCCTGTGACGCCCGAGCCCTTCGCGCGTCTGAATGACGATGACCTCGCGACCTGCGTGCACTGCGGCCTGTGCCTTGACGCCTGCCCTACGTTTCGGCAGACGGGCCTGGAGACGGAGTCGCCGCGCGGGCGCATCTACCTGATGACGCAATGGAAGCGTGGCAGCCTTCCGTTTACCGAGGACCAGGCGCGCCACATCGACCTTTGCCTGGGCTGCCGCACCTGTGAGGCGGTCTGCCCCTCGGGCGTGCCTTACGGGAGGATCATCGAGGCCGGGCGATCGGAGGTGGAGCGAGTGCGCCGGCCGGCGCCGAAGCGGTGGCTTGCGCGCACGGCCCTGCGCCAGGTGCTCGCCAGGCCGCGCCGCCTGCGCGCCTTTGGCGCCATCACCAGGGTCGCGCAAAGCCTGGGACTCACGTCCATGGTCCGATCGGGGAGACAGCTGCCCAGGCTGCGCCCACGTTTTCAGCCACCGGCCAGCGCCATTGCGCCGGCCATCGGCGCGCGCAAGCACAAAGTGGCGTTCCTGGTCGGATGCGTCATGCCGATCCTGTATCCGCAGTCACACGAAGCCGCGGTCAAGCTCCTCCAGCTCGCGGGCTGCGAGGTGTGGTTCCCGCGCGCCGAGCGATGCTGCGGCGCGCTGCTCGCGCACAACGGTGACCTCGAAGGCGCTGAGCGGCTTCGGGACGCGAACATGCAGGTCTACCGCGATGCGAACTTCGACGCGCTGGTCGTCGACTCGGCGGGATGCGGGTCCCACCTCAAGGACTTCTACCCCGAGCTCAAAGGGCGCGTCCGAGACCTGAGCGAGTGGCTGGTCGAAATTGGGCTGCCCGAGCCGCAGCACGAGGTCAAGATGCGCGTCACCTACCAGGACGCATGCCACCTTGCCCATGCGCAGCGGATCAAGAACCAGCCCCGCGACCTCATCCGTTCGGTGCCCGGTGTGGAGCTGGTGGAGATGCGGCACCCTGACATCTGCTGCGGCGCGGCCGGTCTGTACAGCACGCTGGAGCCGGCGATGTCGGCGCGCATCCTGCAGGAGAAGCTCGACGACGTCGCGAGCACGGGCGCCGAGCTCCTCGTGACCGCCAACCCCGGCTGCCAGATGCAGCTCGAGTCCGGGCTTCGCTCCAGGGGCTCGACGATGCGTGTCGAGCACGTGGCCGAGCTAGTGGTCCGCGCCTTTCTGCATTAGGCCGATCTTCTTCATACGCGGCAGCGCCTGCGTCTTGGTCAGGTCGACCTCGACCCGCGCCACCGCCAGCGTGATGTTGTCCGGCGCGCCGAGCTCTCGGCACCTGTCGATGACCCGCTTGGCGCCTTTGTCGAGGTCTCCATCCTTGAGCAGCAGCTTGCCCATCTCCTCGACGCTCACGCCGGCCGTCTCGACGCCGTCACTGCAAAGGACGATCGCATCGCCCTCCTCGATCTTCATCTTGTCCGTGTACGACTGGATCTGCTCCCAAACCCCGATGGCTCGCGTCAGGCGGTGCTTCAGCGGATGTGTTGCCGCCTCCTCGGGCTTGATCACGCCGAGGCGCACCTGTTCCGCGGGCCACGAGTGGTCCTGTGAGATGAGCTTGCCGTCGCCGTTGCGAAACAGGTAGGCGGGGCTGTCGCCGACGTTCAGCACCGCCACATCGCCGTTGCTGATGGCGGCGACGACCATGGTGCTGCCCATGCCCGCCCAGTCGGGGTTGTCGCGCTGCGCCTCGAACACCGCCGTGTTGGCCTGCTTGCACGCACGCTTGAGGCGTTCGAGGTCGGCGCCCTCGTTGCCGTCCTCCGCTAGAACGCTGGTCAGCGTGGTCACCGCGATGCTGCTGGCCATCTGGCCCGCGGCATGGCCGCCCATCCCGTCGCAGACGACGAGCAGGGTGTCGAGCCCGGCTTTGTTGCGCCACACGACTACCGCGTCCTCGTTCTCCTCGCGCTCGAGGCCGGGGTCGGTCGCCGAGGCGACCTTAAGGCGCATCCGCCGAGGACTGAGAAGTGAACCGCGTTCTGGCCGATGGTGATGCGGTCACCGTGGTTGAGCTCCTTCTCCTGGACGGGCTCGCCGTTGACCAGCGTGCCGTTGGTGCTCCCGAGGTCGACGATCCAGAACTGCTCGCCGCGGCGCTCGACGCGGGCGTGATGTCCGCTCGTGGCCGGGTCGCGAAGGATGAGGTCGTTGTCGGGGGAGCGGCCGAGGCGCAAAGCGTTGTCGGCAGTGCGATGCGTATGACCGGCGTCAGGTCCTGACTCGATGGTCAGCTCCGCCTCCGGTCCGGCGCCGCCGGCCGTGCGCAGCGGTCGAGTCGGACCGCCGATGGGCGGTGGCTCCGTCGAGGCGGGGGGCGCGGCGGGCGGCGGCTGCCACGCGGGCATCAGCGTCGTGGCCTCGTGCGCGCTGGGAGCGGCCATCGTCTCGGCCACGTCCGGGATGTGCTGGGCCGGAGGCGCGGGCGCTTGGGGCGGCATCGACGGTCCCGGCGCCTGCCAGGGCGGGGGCGGGGGCGGTGGCGGAGCCGCGTAGCCTGGAGGCGAGACCACGGTTTCCACGACCGGCGCCGCGATCGGCGGCTCGGGGAACCTGGGCAGGGCGGCGGGCTCGACCGGAGGCGACCAGGGCGCTGTAGGAGGCGGCGCGGCCGGCGCGGCGGCGGCCGGCGGCGACCATGCGGGGGCTGCCGGCGGCGGCGCTGACGTCGGAGGAGGCGGCGGTGGCGGTGGGCCAGCGGGCGCGGACCACGACGGGGCGGCCGGTGCGGCGGGCTCCTCGCTCTTGGGCACGTCCCACGCAGGGGCCGCAGGCGCATTCCACGACGGGGCACCCGGAGGCGGAGCGCCGGGAGCCGCTGAGGCCGGGGAGTCCCACGACGGGACCGGCGCCCCCCACTCGGGAGCAGGCGCGCCCGCGGGCGCAGACGGGCCCGCGGGTGCGTCCCACGAGGGAACCGCCGGCGGGCTTCCCCACGCGGGCGCGGGGGCGCTGCCAGGCGGCGGGGGTGGTGCGGACGGGGGCGCGGGCGGCTGCGGAGCCTCCCAGGAAGGCGCGGGCGGCGGCGCCGAAGAGGATGGTGCGGGTGCAGGCGAACCCCATGTCGGCGCGGGCGGGGCGGCGGGGCCCGATGGTCCCCACGACGGAGCCGGAGCCGGCGCCGGTGGCGGAGGAGGCGGTGCGGCGCCCCATGTCGGAGCGGCCGGGGCGGTCGGTCCGGCGGGCGCGGTCCCACCGGGTGCTCCCCAGGTGGGCGCGGGTGCCGGGGGTGGGGCGGTGGGCGGTGCGCCGGCGGCCCCAGGAGGCGCAGGCGGAGGCCCGGAGGGCGGCCGCCACGCGGGCGCCGGCGCGCCGGCGGACCAGGCTGCTGTGGAAGTTCGGGTCGCGGTCGCGGGCTGCTCCCAGGTCTGCGCCTGCGGGGCGACCATGGTGGGAGCTACGCCTTGTGGCGTCGCGGCCGGCGGCGCCCACGTCGTGATGCCCCCGCGCGCGGCGCCGGCGGGCTGCGGCGATGGGGTCGAGGGTCGCACCGCCGGGCCGGCCTTCTTCTTCTTGCTGCGTCGCCGGCGCGCCCTCAGGTACAGGACGCCGGCGACGAGCGCGGCCAGCGCAAGTACCAGATCGAGAAGGGTCTCAGATGGCATCCGGTGAAGGGCCTCCCATGTACCGAGTCCGTCTATGTATCAATTACGAAAACAGCCTGCCTGCGGACCCGCGCTCTCGCGTCGCGTCGTTGCTGAAGTATGCCATCCGTACTCGCAACTCGGCCAGACATTCGGCCCTCATGCGGTGCCGCTTATCAGTACGCGGCCCGACGCGACCCCCGGGACTGTGATGTCGGCGTCGAGCGAGTGGCGCCCGGCGCCGAGCGGCTGCCCGGTGACGACGTGGACGCGCAGCCGCCGTCCGACAGGCATGTCGAGGTGGCGCGGAAACGGCGCGCGCCCCGCGTGCGTCTCCACCTGGATATCGTGCCGTGCCAGGGGAACGCCATCGAGCCTGAGCCCGGTCAGGCCCGCCACCACTGCTGGGCGCGTCCGGTTCTCGAGCACGAAGCTCAGGCCGTCTTTTTCCGAGCGTAGGCTGGCAAGGTCCGCAAGTCCCTCGGCGAGGTACCGAGGGAGCTCAGGCCGCGGCCGCGGCGACGGCAGCGTCGAGGTCACGGTGAAGCGCAGCTCAGTTCGATCGATCTCGATGCCGGCAACCCAGAGAGTGGCGTCGAGCCGGTAGTCGCCCTCGACCTTGAGCGGGACGCTCAGCGTGGTGGCGTTGACCGCGGGCTCGACGGCCGTGGGCAGCTCGAGGTCGGCGGCGCCGGAAAACTTTCGCTGGATGACGTCCGCGATCCGATTGACTCCCCGCCGGCCCGCGCGCCGCTCTCGCATCAGCGTCCACCGCACCACGCCGGACCCCGCCACCACCGGGTCATCATTGACGACGACGATCCTGGCGCTGAATGGGACGTCCGGACGCTGAAGGATTCCGAAGGGCCGGGCGGGGTCGAAGGCCAGCGGCTCGATGATCAAGCGGGTCGCCTTGAAAGCGTGCGCGAGCGCGGCGAGCGCGGGCTTGGGGCGCCGCGAGCCGTCGAGCAGGCCGAAGCCGATACCCGGGAACGAATCGACCAGGTGATACGCGAACGCTCCCCAACACGGCTCGAACTTGCGCGTGCGCAGGTGCTCCGCGGCAAGACGCACGAGGCCGGCCTGGAACGATTGCGACGATTCGACATACGACTCGAGGCTGGTGTAAGCCGAGGGCAGCCCCACGCCGCGCTCTGCCCAGTTGACCGGTTGGAACCCGGCGTACCTCCACGCCGCATCGTCATCGGCGACAGGCCAGCGTGCCCGAATGCCGTCCCAGGCCGGCGAATCGGCGGCGGGCAGCGCTTGCGCGCCGAAGGCTGTGACCAGCACGGGCTCGGCCTCTGTGAGCGCGCGCCACGACCCGGACGCCCAGCCGGCGAGAACGTGCTGTTCGATTTCCCCCAAAGCAGCGAGCGCGGGACGGGTGCGGTCGAGAGACCCGAAAGCGGCCTTCATCTCCTGGTCGATCGAGTGGTTCTGGCGCACGGCGTTCACGTCGCCGAGCTCTGCGTTGCCCGCCAGCCACGGCGGGTCGTCGTGCGCGACCCAGACCGCAACCGATGGCCGGTTGCGCAGCAGCTCCACCGCCTCAGCCTGCTGTTCGCGCGCGGCGGCTTCGAAAAATCGGGCGTCGTCGGCTCGAGCGTGGTACGCGTACGCGCCATACAGGGGGAGCTCCTGCACCACGAGCATGCCGGCCTCGTCCGCGCTTCGATAGAACTCGAGCGGCAGGACGTTCGCCACTATTCGCAGCGCGTCGACGTTGGCCTCTTTGGCGGAGCGCAGGTCCGCGTCGAAAAGCTCAGGAGTGAGCTCGTCAAGTCGATAGGAGGGCGCGTAGCAAACGCCCCGCAAGAACATCGGCCGTCCGTTCACGGCGAGGCTCCACCGGCGGGGCCCGACATCCCACTTCAGCTCTCGGAACGCGAAGGCATCCTCCACGCGAGTCGATTCAGAACCGCCGGCCGAGCGCGCGATCATCTCGGCGCGGTACATGGGCTGGTCGCCGAAACGCCACGGCTCCCAGCGGCGCGCGCCAGGCAGCGCGAGTCGCATCGAAACCGTCTGCTCACCACCGCCCGCCAGGTGCACCTCGCGGCGGAGGCGCAGCGGAGCCGGCGGCGCGCCGCCGGAAGCAGCTGAGACGACAAGCTCCACCTCCCCGTCCATATGGCGCCCGTCGAGATTGCGAAGGCGGGCCTCGACCTCGAGCCTGCCGTCGCCGGCCTCGAACTCGGGATTGAGCCGCATCCAGTCGATGGCGATGGGCCCGATGTACTCGAGGCCGATGGGCCGCCAGATCCCCACCGGCACCTCCCATCGATACGGGTCGGGCAGGCTCGCGTACGCGGACGCCGGATAGGGCTTCAGCTCGCCGTCGTTGAAGACGCCCATGATGTGGCGCTTCTTGTCAGGCTGCGTCTCCACCGGCGATTCGCAGCAGATCACGAGCAGGTTCTCCGGCTTCAGGTAAGGCGTGAGGTCGAAGCCGAATGGCGCGAAGTAGCCGTAATGCGAACCGAGCAGCTTGCCGTTGAGCCATGCGTGCGTGGCCAGGAACGCGCCGCCGATCCGAAGCAGCACGCGTCCCGAATGATCGGGGCGCTGAAACTCGGTGCGGTACCACACGGCCTGGCTGCCTTCACGCGCGGCCAGCTGCCTGGGAACCTCGATCGGCTTCCAGTCCGTGCCGCGACCCAGGGTCAGGCGTTCTGCCTCGCCCTCGCCCAGCGGCATCCACACCGCCTCCCAGCCGCCGAGCTCGCGGATGCCCCCTGATCGCTGCGGGAGCGGGAGGAAGAGACAGTCGCTCAATCGGGCACCTATTTGGTCTTGTGGGCGAAGGCGCCGTCCGCGGTCGCGCAGAAGATGACCTCTTTCTTCATCGCCGCGGCGAATGACGATTCGCGGCCGCGCTCGATGAGGGCGAGGATGCTGCCGCCGAAGCCGGCGCCCATGATGCGTGCGCCCAGGCAGCCCTCGACGCCCCAGGCTTGCTCGACCAACGCGTCGACGGTCGGGGTCGACACCTCGAAATCGTCGCGGAGGCTCTGGTGAGATTCCTTGAGGAGCACGCCCAGCTTCTCGAAGCGGCGCTCCTCGAGCGCAGCGGCGAATGCGTGAACGCGTGCAATTTCCGATTCGACGTGGCGCTTCCGCTTGGGCATGCCCGCCTCAGCCTCACGGCGGCGCTCGTTGTACGGCGTGTCCGCCAGCGAGCGATGCTCGCCCGAGTCGATGACGGCGATTACCAGCTCATCGGGAAAGGGCACCGCTCGATATTCGAGGGTCGAGCAGTCCAGCAGCAAGGCGTGGCCTCGTCTCCCCAGCGCCGACGCGAACTGGTCCATCACTCCCACGCGCACGCCGGTGGCGCGCTGCTCGGCGCGCTGGCATGTGAGCGCGGCCTCCACCCCATCGAGCTCGGGATGCAGGCCGGCCGCAATCGCGACCAGCAGCGCAGCCGACGAGCTCAGCCCGGATCCGGGTGGAACGTCCGACTCCACGACGACGGCCTGCGGCC
>WNFJ01149074.1_pt2 | contig 14042 bp, 17 predicted proteins | sample 5400461 | NCBI WGS metagenome assembly WNFJ01 (sample SAMN13153349, study PRJNA577476) | soil metagenome | isolation source: 115 cm saprolite on Douglas fir-dominated hillslope | place: USA:California | collected 2013-09-17 | reverse complement strand
CGACTACGGCTTCCGCCATTTCTGGACCAGCAAAAAGGCGATCAAGGAGCCCAAGGACCTGCGCGGCGCCAAGATCCGCGTGCAGCAGGCCAAGGTGTTTGGCGACACCATCAACGGGCTGGGCGGCAACGCCGTGCCGATGGCGTGGGGCGAGGTGATCTCGGCCGCCAAGTCGGGCGTGATCGACGGCGGCGACTTGCCGATCGTCAACCAGATCGCGCTCAAGATCTACGAGGTCTCGAAATACTGCTCGATGACCTTCCACAACTACGGCCCGACGCTCAACACCATGAACCTCGCAGTGTGGGAAGGGCTCAACGATCCGCATAAGAAGCTGATGCTCGACACCAGCCGCGAGGCGCAGAGCAAGTGCCGCGAGCTGACCGAATCGGTCGATAACTTCGCCGCGGCCAAGCGGGAGCTCGAACCCAAGGGCATGATTGTCGTCGAAGCCGACGTCGATGCCTTCCGCAAGGTGGCGCAGGAGAAGATCTGGCCCGCCTACAGGCAGCAATATGCCGGCCTGTGGGATCAGATCGTGGAGTTCAAGGCCTGATGTCATCCCGAGCGAAGCGAGACCCCCTCCCCAGCCCTCCCCCGTCTAACGCAGGGCTGTCCGGGGAACGATTCACTATGACGCGGGTGCATGCCCGATCACAGCAGGACGAACCGGCTACTTTCTGGTTCTGCTGGTTGCCGCCATCGTCAACCTGCTGATCGGCGTGTTCCTGCGCTACGTCATGATCGAGGTGACGGATTGGCTCGACGTCGATCCGATCCGTTTCACCTGGGTTGAGGAAGTGGGCGAGATGCTGCTCGCCTGGCTCACCTTGATCGGCGCGGCGATCGGCGTGCGTGAGCGCGTGCACTTCACCCTGCATGTGCTGCATCTGTCGCCGGCCGCCAAGCTCTGGGTCGAGCGCATCCACCATGTGCTGATCGCGGGCTTCGGCGGGCTAGCCGCCTGGTATGGCGTCAAGCTCTGCCTGCTCAACCGCACGCTTGCCACGCCGGGCCTCGAGATCAATCTCGCCGTGCTCTACGCTTCGGCGGTGGTGGGCGGCCTCCTCCTCGTCGTCTACGCCCTCTCGATGATCGTGGCGCCGCCCCCGCCCGATCACGGTGTCGTGCCGCTGGAAGTCAGGGCCGAATGATCCTGTTCGTGGTGGCGGCGATCTTCGTCGTCCTGATCGTCTTCTCCATGCCCATCGTCTTTGCGCTGGGCGTCTCGGGCGTCGCCGGCCTGGCGATCGGCGGCTACGACATGCAGGTGCTCGCCTCGAGCATGGTGTCGGGCTCGCAGAGCTGGGTGCTGCTCGCCATCCCGGCCTTCGTCTTTGCCGGCGGCCTGATGGAAAAATGCGGCATGAGCCATGCGCTGGTCGATTTCGCGCGCGCCCTGGTCGGCTGGGTCAAGGGCGGGCTCGGCATGTCGGTGATCGTGGTCGCCTATTTCTTCTCCGACATCTGCGGCTCAAAGATGGCCGAGGTCTCGGCCCTTGGCTCGACCCTGATGCCGCCGCTCACCAAGGCGGGCTACAAGCGGCAGGATTCGGCGTCCCTGATCGCCGCCGGCACGGCGATGGGCATGCTGGTGCCGCCCGCCATCTTCATGATCGTGATCGCCCAGGTCACCAACACCTCGGCGGTGGCGCTGTTCCTGGCGGGCTTCGTGCCCGCGGCCACCATCATGGTGTGCCTTATGGTGCTGGTCTATTTCCGCGCCCGCAAATACGACTGGCCGGTCGATACGCGGCCGAACCCGCGGTTCCTGTGGGATTCGGCCAAGCGGGCCGCCGTGCCGCTGGTGATCCCGATCGTGATCCTGGGCGGCTTCTTCCTCGGCATCTTCACCGCTACCGAAGCGGGCGCCGTGGTGGCGGGTTATGCGTTCATCGCCGCGCGTTTCTACTACAAGAACGTTTCCTATCGCAAGATGGCCAAGCTCGCCTATGAAAGCGCGATCCTCACCGCCGCCGTCGTGTTCCTGCTGGCCGTCGCCTCGGTGTTCCAATACCTGATGGGCGTCTCCGGGGTCCCGAAGCTGCTGGCCGAAGTGCTGGGGCCGCTCAAGACCATGCCGTGGCTGTTCCTGCTCTGCACGGCGCTCATCACCATGATGTTCGGCATGGTGCTGGAGGGCCTGCCGGCCGCGGTGGTGCTGATCCCGGTGGTGTTTCCGATCGCCGAAGCGATGGGCATCGATCCCATCCACTTCAACATCGTGCAGACGGCGGCCGTCGGCATCGGGCTGTTCCTGCCGCCGATGGGCGTCGGCCTCTTGATGGCGCTGAAGTTCGCCAACCTCACGGTGGGCGAGCACTGGCGCTCCTACCTGCCCTATCTCGCGGCGCTGCTGGTCGGGCTGATGCTGATCATCCTGTTCCCGCAGCTCTCGCTGTTCCTGCCGCGCAGCGCGGGCTTCATCAAGTAACTTTCGTCACCGTCAGGCGATGGTGCTTGCCGTCGCGCGCGGTCCAGCTGATCGACTGGCCCTCGGCCAGGCCGATCAAGGCGGCGCCGACCGGAGTCATTACCGAGATGCGATGCTCGTCGAGACTCTCGTCGACCGGATAGACGAGCTTCAGGGTGCGCGTGTGGCCGTCGTCCGACGTGAAGGTCACGGTCGAGCCCATGCGCACGACGTTGGCCGGCACCGCGGGCTCCTCGACCACGCGAGCGCGGTCCATTTCCGCCAAAAGCTCGTTCGCCACGTCAGGCAGGCGCTCGAGCGACGCGGTGGCGAGGTCGGTCAGCCGCTCGTGATCGGCGGTGCTGACGATGATCTGGGGAACCGAACGGGTCCGTACGACGTCGCGCATGGCGCTCTCCTGAAAACACGCACGCCACACCGCACCGGTGACGCCGCTGCCTGAATTTTCTTACTGGTTTTGTGCTCGCCCCTTGGGCAACGAAGCGTGCGCCCCAAGGCCGGGCGCATCAAGGGCCGGACTGAGGATTACGCCCGCGCCACCAAATGGTTCCGACGCAGCACAAATGCATGTGCGGCCGAATTCTGCATGCGCAAGACGTGGTAGCGCCGGGCCCCGAATTCAAGCCTACTTGGTGGGCTTGCCCAGCCCATCGCGCGCGCGGCGTGCCTCGTAGGCCTGCACAACCGCCAAGGCGATGCGGAGGTTGGGTGCCGCGACGCCGTGCTTGCGCGCACGCCCCAGCATGTCGCCGATCACGTGGCGTCCCTCGATCGCGCCGCCCTTCTCCAGATCGCCCAGCATGGAAGCGGCGAAGACCGAGCCCGGCTGCGTGAGAAAGCTCTTCAGATTGGCGATGCCCTTGTCGCCCGGATCGAAGCCTTCGGCGGCGGCGACCTGGCGGCACTCCTCGACCGTCTCGAGCATCAGATCCTTGCCCTCATCGGCCGCCAGGATGTCGCCCGACGTGCCGCGCAAGGTGCAGCACATGGCGGCGAGCGCGGTCAGCATGATCCACTTGTCCCACAGATCCTGGTTGATGTTGCCGTTCAGGCCGCCGTCGATGCCGGCTTTCTTGCAGGCCGCGTCGAGCTCCTTCAGGTGCTCGCGCGCCGGCTTGCCCGAGCGTTCGCCGAACGACACCGCGGCGAACGGGCTCGAGTGCATCACCTCGCCATTGGGTCCCAGCATGCCGCCGATGCGCGCCAGGCCGCCCGCCACCCTGTCGGCGCCGAATTTCTTGTCGAGCACGGCGAACTGGGCGTGGCCGTTCAGCATCGGCACGATGGTCGTCGCGGGCCCGACCGCAGGCGCGATCGCTTCCATCGCCGAATCGAGATCGTAGGCCTTGCAGGCCAGGATGACGACGTCGTACGGCCCGCCTTCGCCGCCCTTGGTCACCCCCTTCACCGCCAGGACGGCATCGCCCTTGGGGCTTTTGATCACCAGGCCTTCCTTCTTGATCTTGCCGGCACGCGGCTCGCGCAGCAGGAAGGTCACGTCGGCGCCGCTCTGATGGAGCCGGGCGCCGAAATAGCCGCCGACCGCGCCGGCACCGAGGATCAGGATCTTCACGTCTTGGCACTCCTTTGAGCGACCCAGTCGGCGAGCCAGGTCGCGAGGTCGTCGGTCTGATGGTGGATGTGATCGAGATTGAGCTCGGCCGCGCGCTTCACGCTCTCATCGGTGCGGATCCACACGGTGCGCATGCCCATGTCGCTGGCCGGCTTGAGGTTGACGGCGATGTCGTCGGCCATGGCGGCGCGCGTCGGATCGACGCCATGCTTGACCACGAGCTTGTGGTAGATCTGCTGGTGCGGCTTGGGCCAGTAGTCGCCGGCCACGATGTCGAAGATCGCCTCGAAATGGTGCGCCACGCCCAGACGCTCCATCACCCGCTCGGCATGCGGCACGTCGCCCGCGGTGAAGATGATCTTGCGGCCGGGCAGCGCCTTGAGCGACGCCTCGAGGGCCGGATTGGCCACCACCGGCGAATAGTCGATGTCGTGCACATAGTCGAGATAGCGGCGCGGATCGACGCCGTGCAGGGTCATCATGCCCCGCATCGAGGTGCCGTGGTCGCGCCAGTACGCCTTCTGCACCCGCCGTGCTTCCTCGGCATCGACCTTCAGCCAGTCGGCGATGTAGCGGCCGATGCGCACGTCGATCTGGGCGAACAGGTTGCAGCCCGCCGGATAGAGCGTGTTGTCGAGGTCGAACAGCCAGACGTCGGGATCGTGTTTCGGGGCCATGATGGCCTGAATTAACGGCCCACCGTGCGCTTGTCGAGACGGCGGCTTATAAGGGGAGCAATGGATATCCTGACGATCGTGCTGCTGGCGGCCGTTGCGCTGCTCGGCCTAGTGCTGATTCTGGTGCTGACCCGCCGTGGCGGCGGCGAGGCAGAGACCATGCGCCAGCAGCTCGCTTTGGCGCTCAGCCAGCAGGCCGAGACCGTGCAGCGGGTCGAGCGCTCGCTGCGCGAGCAGGAGCAGGCGCTCGCCAAGGTCGTGGGCGAGCGGCTCGACCGCACCGAGAAGGCGACCGGCCAGATCGTCACCGACCTGCGCGAGCGGCTGGTCCGCATCGACGAGGCGCAGAAGAAGATCGGCGATCTCTCGACCCAGGTCGTCGGCCTGCAGGAAGTGCTGTCCAACAAACAGGCGCGCGGCGCCTTCGGCGAGGTCCAGCTGAACGACCTGGTGCAGAGCGCCCTGCCGCCGCAGGCCTATGAATTCCAGTCCACGCTCTCCTCGGGGGCGCGCGTCGACTGCCTACTGCATCTGCCGAACCCGCCGGGCTCGATCGGCATCGACGCCAAGTTCCCGTTGGAGAGCTATAGCGCGCTGCGGGTCGTGGCCGCGGGCGATACCGCCGCCCTTCAGCTCGCCCAGCGCGGCTTCCAGCAGGCGATCCGCAAGCACATCGCCGACATCCGAGACAAATACATCGTGCCCGGCGAGACCGCCGAATCGGCGCTGATGTTCCTGCCGTCGGAAGCCGTCTACGCCGAGCTGCACGCCAACTTCACCGGGCTGGTCGAGGAATCCTACCGCGCCCGCGTCTGGATCGTGTCGCCCACCACCATGATGGCGACGCTCAACACCGTGCGCGCCGTGCTGAAGGACGTGCGCATGCGCGAGCAGGCGGGCGAGATCCAGAAAACGGTCGGGCTGCTGCTCGAGGACGTGCGGCGGCTGGACGATCGGGTCGAAAAGCTAAAAACCCATTTCGCACAGACCGAGAAGGATCTGCGCGATCTCGACACCTCGGCCGACCGCATCACCAAGCGCGGTCAGCGTATCCTCGACGTCGACCTCGGCGAGGAGCCGACGGCGCTGCCGAAGCCTTAGTCCGCTGATTCAGCCCGCTAAGTTCAGCCCGCTAAATTCAGCCCCACGGCCCGCGGCGGGGCGTTTGCGGCGCGGCGCCCCATGGGCTGGTCTGCGGCCGCGGCGCCGCGGCGGCAGCTGGATGATAGCTGCCCCTCGGATCTGACACTTGGCCGGCCATCGCCTCGAGGCGCGCGATGCGCTCCTCCATCGGCGGATGGGTCGAGAACAGGCCCGAAAGCCCGCCGGCCGACAGCGGATTGGCAATGTAGAGATGGGCCGTCGCCGGATGGGACTCGGCCACCTGGTTGGGAATCTGCTGCGTGCCGGCGTGCAGCTTGGCGAGCGCCGAGGCGAGCCACAGCGGCTGGCCGGAAAGCTCCGCGCCCATGCGATCGGCCTCGTATTCGCGGCTGCGGCTGATCGCCATCTGCACCAGCGAGGCTGCCAGCGGCGCCAAAAACATGGCGGCGATGGCCACGACCGGATTGACCAGCGGCCGGCCGTTCTCGTCGCGCCCGCCACCCATCAGGCCGCCAAAGGTCGCCAGCATGCCGATGGCGCCCGACAGGGTGGCGGCGATGGTCATGGTGAGCGTGTCGCGATGGCGGACGTGGCTCAACTCGTGCGCCATGACGCCGGTGATCTCCTCGCGGCTGAGATGGCCCAACAGACCGGTCGTCGCCGCCACGGCGGCATGCTCGGGATCGCGGCCGGTGGCGAAGGCGTTGGGCTGCTCCTCGTCGATCAAATAGACGCGCGGCATCGGCAGGCCGGCGCGCTGGGCGAGACCCCGCACGATGCTGTAGAGTTCAGGCGCCTGATCGGGCCCGAGCTCCTGCGCGTTGCTCATGCGCAGCACCATCTTGTCGCTGTTCCAGTAGGCGAACAGGTTCATGCCCAGGGCCACCACCAGCGCCAGTAGGAGACCGGATTGGCCGCCCAAGAGGTAGCCGACGACCAGGAAAAAGCCGGTCAATGCCGCCAGCAGCAGGGCCGTACGAAAGTAGTTCATGGCCGGAAAGATGGTCCGCGACTGTGGCGAATCAAGGCGGGGGACGGCATCATGCCGGCATGACCGACGACAAGAAACCTGCCGCTGCAGACGCCGCCAAACCCGAGCCGGCCAAGCCTGTTCCCCCCGAGAAGCCCAAGAAGGTCGAGGAGATCGGTGGCCCGCCCGGCCCCGAGCCGACCCGCTACGGAGACTGGCAGTTCAACGGCAAGGTGACGGATTTTTAAGCCGCTACCGTCATCCTGAGCGAAGCGAAGGATCTCATGGCGTGGCAAACGGCGATGAGGTCCTTCGCTTCGCTCAGGACGACAGATTGGTGATATTGCCTAAATGATTGCGACAAAGGACATCTTCCACCCCGACTTCAAGGCGCAGCCTTGGTGGTGGGAGGCTTGGACACCCAACAACGCACTGTCCCAGGATCCGCCGGCCAGGACCGACATCGTGATCGTGGGCGCGGGCTACGGCGGGCTGTCGACGGCGCTGGAGCTGCGGCGCAACGGCGTCGGCGCCGTCGTGCTGGAGCGCGGCGATTTCGGCGTCGGCGCCAGCACGCGCAACGGCGGCATGATCTCGGGCGGCACCAATCTCGGCAAGGGCCTGGGCGGCAAGAGCCCGATCGCCGAGGAGTTCGAGCGCAAGAAAGCCGAGCTGATGGGCGCCGGTGCGGATTCGCTCACCGTGCTCGAGGACATCATCGCCCGCGAGAAGATCGAGTGCGGGCTGCACAAGAACGGCCGCTTCGTCGGCGCCTGGACGCCCAAGCACTACGCCGATCTCGCGACCAAGGTCGAGACCTACAACAAGTACGCCAATGCCGGCAGCTCGATGGTGCCGCGCGAACGCCAGCGCGAGATGATCGCCTCGGATTACTATTACGGCGGCATGCATGCCCCCCGCGCCGGCCACCTTCATCCGGCGCTCTACTACAAGGGCCTGCTGGAAGCGGCGCACCGCGCCGGTGCGATCCTGTGCGCCAACGTCGAGGCCGAGCGCATCGAGAAGACCACGACCGGCTGGCGGGTGCTGACCTCGAAGGGACCGGTCGAGTGCCGCGAAGTGGTGGTCGCCACCAACGCGTGGTGCCGGTGGCGAGCCACATCATCGCCACCGAAGAGCTGCCCGAGCATGCGAGCTCGCTGATCCCCGAGCTGCGCGCCGTCGGCGACACCAAGCGGGTGCTGACCTATTACCGGCCGTCGCCCGACGGCAAGCGGCTGATCTTCGGCGGCCGCGCCCGCTTCACCGCGGCGCCGCCGGAGGTGAGCGCGCCGGCGCTCTACCAGTACATGATCGATCGCTTTCCACAGCTCGACGGCATCCGCATCACCCATGTGTGGACGGGCAACGTCGCCTTCGCGCTCGACTACATGCCGCACATGGGTACCGACCAGGGCCTGCACTATCTGCTGGGCTGCAACGGCAATGGCGTCGCCATGATGACCTATCTCGGCACCCAGACCGCCAAGAAGATCGCGGGCGGCAGCAACGCGCCGATAAACCCGTTGGATGGCCGCGATTTCCCCGCGCACGCCCTCTACAACGGCGAGCCGTGGTTTTTACCCATGATCGGCGCCTGGTACCGCACGCGCGACTGGATCGACCGCCGTCTGGCGGCGTGATGTCCTCTCTTCCTGTCACCCTGGAGGACGTGCAACTCGCTGCCGCCCGCATCGGCGGCGCGGTCGTGCACACGCCCTGCCTCAGGAGCGAGACGCTGTCGCGTATCGCCAGGGCCGACATCTGGATCAAGTTCGAGAACCTGCAATTCACCGCCTCGTTCAAGGAGCGCGGCGCCCTCAACACCTTGCTGCAGCTCACGCCAGACGAACGAAAGCGCGGCGTCATCGCCATGTCGGCCGGCAACCATGCCCAGGGCGTGGCCTATCACGCCGGCCGGCTCGGCATTCCCGCCACCATCGTCATGCCGTCCTTCACGCCCAACGTGAAGGTGCAACACACGCGCGGCCATGGTGCGCGCGTCGTCCTGCTCGGCGACACCTTGGCCGAAGCCGGCGCCGAGGCGCACCGCCTGGCCGCTGCGGAGAGGCTGGTGTTCGTGCATCCCTACGACGATCCGCGCATCATCGCGGGCCAGGGCACGATCGCGCTCGAAATGCTGCAGGACGTGCCGGATCTCGACACGTTGGTGGTCCCGGTGGGCGGCGGCGGCATGATCGCGGGCTGCGCCGTCGCGGCGCGTGGGCTGAAGCCCGAGGTGAAGGTGATCGGCGTCGAATCGGCCGGCTATTCGGCCATGCACCAGCTCCTGGCCGGCGAGCCGGTGACAGTGGGCGGCGACACCATCGCCGAGGGCATCGCCGTGCGCGACATCGGCAAGCCGCCGATCGCCATCGACCGCGCGCTGGTCGACTGCGTGCTGACGGTCGACGAGGTGGCGATCGAGCGCGCCATCGCCCTTTTCCTCGAGGTCGAGAAGACGGTGGCCGAGGGCGCGGGCGCCGCGGGACTGGCCGCCCTTTTAGCCCATCCGCAGCATTTCACGGGCCGCAAGGTCGGGCTCGTGCTGTGCGGCGGCAACATCGACACCCGCCTGCTGGCCTCCGTCCTGCTGCGCGGCCTGGTGCGCGACGGCCGCATCGTCCGGCTGCGGCTGATGATCGGCGACCTGCCGGGCCAGCTCGCCCGGGTCGCCGGCCTTATCGGCAAGGCCGGCGGCAACATCGTCGAAGTGCAGCACCAGCGCCTGTTCGGCGTCGTGGCCAAGGCCACCGAGCTCGACGTCACCGTGGAAACCCGCGGCCGCAACCACATGCGCGAGCTGGTGACGGCACTGGAAGCCGAGGGATTCAAGGTCCGGGTGCTGGAGGGCGTGGATACCTGATTTCAGAGCGCTCGCTTGAGATCCGTCAGGGCAAAGTCATTGCCTTTGAAGAGCAACGGCAAATCCAGCGACCTCGCGAGCGCGTAGGCGCAACAATCGCCGAAGTTCAGTGAAGCCCGATGCCGGCCCTTGCCAAAACGTCGAAAAGCATCGCGGGCGCCTTCAATGTGCGTCGCGTCGAAGGCAACAACATCGAGGCCGAGCGAGGCCAACAACCGATCGAGGTCGCGGCAGCCCGCCGAACCCTGTCGGGCCTCGGCCACCATCGAGACCTCAAAATAGTTCGGCGCCGTCATCTGGGCGCCGTCGGCCGCCAATATCGCCGCCGCGAATTCCGCTTTCTCGGCCTCGTTCAGCAGAGTGGCAATGAGCGCCGAACTATCGACGACGATCAATCGAACATGCCCTTGTCATTGTAGCCCAGGATCTCCTCCACGCTCATGTCGGTCAGAGGTGGCCGTGAATTGAAGCGCCGCACGATGGCGTCGACCTCCTTCAGCCGCCGCTCGCGATCCTTCTTGGCGTCTATTTCCCTGAGCTTGCCGTCCGCCAGCTCGATCACCGTCGCCGTCATGCTCTTGCCGAGCAGCCGGGAGACCCGGCGCAATTTGCGCTCGGCCTCCGCGCTTTTGATGCTGACACCCATGACCTTCACCGAATTCTAGAAAGCAGGAAGATAATCTAGAAACGGGCGTCTTACAACGCACAGCGGCCCGGGCTATAGAGCCCGCCATGTCCGCCGCCCCCAACCATGCCCCCTCGCCCACGCCCGATCTTGCCCGCGTCGAACGGGCCTTGATCTCCGTCTCCGACAAGGAGGGCCTGGTCGAGTTGGGAAGGGCGCTGGCGGCGCGCGGGATCGAGATCCTGTCGACCGGCGGCTCGGCCAAAGCGTTGCGCGACGCTGGTCTCAAGGTAGTCGAGGTGAGCGACCACACCGGCTTCCCGGAGATCATGGACGGCCGGGTGAAGACCCTGCAGCCCTCGATCCATGGCGGCATCCTGGCGCGCCGCACCCACGCCGGCCACATGAAGGCGATGCGCGACCACAAGATCGCGGGCATCGATCTCGTGGTGGTGAATCTCTATCCGTTCGAGGCCACGGTGGCGCGCGGCGCGGATTTCCCGACCTGCGTGGAGAATATCGACATCGGCGGCCCGGCCCTGATCCGCGCCTCGGCCAAGAACCACGACTTCGTCACCGTCGTGGTCGATCCGGCCGACTACCAGGCGGTGATCGCCGAGCTTGCCAACAACAAGGGCGCCACGACGCTTGCGCTCCGCCGCAAGCTCGCCGCCAAGGCCTATGCCCGCACGGCGGCCTACGATTCGGCGATCGCCAACTGGTTCGCTGGGCAACAGGGCGAGACCTTCCCCGAGCGGCTGACCCTCGCGGCCGACCGGGTGCAGACCCTGCGCTATGGCGAGAACCCGCACCAGCAGGCGGCATTCTACGCCGACGGCAGCAAGCGGCCAGGCATCGCCACCGCGCGCATGGTCCAGGGCAAGGAGCTTTCCTACAACAATATCGGCGACACCGAGGCGGCCTACGAATGCGTCGCCGAGTTCAGCGGACCCGCCGTCGTGATCGTGAAGCACGCCAATCCCTGCGGCGTCGCGATCGCCCAGGACCAGTACAGCGCCTATCTCAAGGCCTACGCCTGCGACCCCGTGTCGATCTACGGTGGCATCGTGGCGCTCAACACGACGCTGGAGGCCGGGACGGCAGAGGATCTTGCGAAACGCTTCCTCGAAGTCGTGATCGCCCCTGACGCCACGGAAGAAGCGCTGGCCGTTCTGGCCAGGAGACAGAATGTGCGCGTACTGCTGGCCGGCACCCTGCCCGATCCGGCGAGCGCGGGCATGACCTTGAAGAGCGTGGGCGGCGGTTACCTATTGCAAACCCGCGACAACGGGCACGTGAAGAAGAGTGATCTCAAGGTCGTGACCAAGCGCGTGCCGACGCCGAAGGAGATCGAGGACATGCTGTTTGCCTTCACCGTGTGCAAGCACGTGAAGTCGAACGCCATCGTCTATGCCAAGGACGGCGCCACGGTGGGCGTCGGCGCGGGCCAGATGAACCGCCGGGACTCCTCGCGTATCGCCGCCATCCGTGCCGCCGAAGCGGGCGAGCTGGCGGGGCTGAAGGAAAGCCCGGCCGTCGGCAGCGTCGTCGCCTCGGACGCCTTCTTCCCCTTCGCCGACGGGCTTTTGGCCGCGGCCGAAGCGGGCGCGACGGCGGTCATCCAGCCCGGCGGGTCGATGCGCGACAAGGAAGTGATCGAGGCGGCCGACGAGAAGGGCCTCGCCATGGTCTTCACCGCCATGCGCCACTTCCGGCACTGAGGCGCCGACCGCGATCAGTCGAGCTCGTAGAGGTCGCTGATGACGTCGGCCACGATGCGGTTGGCGGTGTCCATCAGCAGCACGTCGTTGTCGACCTGGACATATTCGTAGCCTGGCGGCACCGGCGCGAGCTGTTGCACGAGGGGCGGCGGCAGCGGGTAGTAGACGACCGACGGCGGTAGCGGCTGGCCGACGACCCAGAGCTTGCTGGCCTGGCCCGGGGGCAGGCAGCCATTGCCCTTCTTGGCGAGGCCTGGCGGGCAACGCCCGGCCCCCAACTCCGTGCGGTAGTAAGTGTAGACGGTGGTGCGGTCGCGGTCGGGCACGATCACCCGGACCGGCTGCTGCACGATGGGCGCCTGGGCGGGCGGGCCGTGGCCGCGCCCGTGGCCCTTGTCCTTATCTTTGTCCTTGTCCGCCCAGGTTGAGGACGCGAGACCAGCACAAAGCGCCGGTACGAGGACGACGAGAGCGACGCGCATGGTGGCCTCCTCCGCGCCGAAGGAAACGCCGTGCACGCCCGACGGTTCCCTGCGCGGCAAGGGAAGGCTAGTCGGCGGGCTCGACGCTTTCCGCGACGGGCTTGGCGGCTTTCCGCCGGCGCGTCAGCAGGCGGAAGAACAGCGGTACGAACAGGATGGCGATGAAGGTCGCGGCCAGCATGCCGCCGATGACGCCGGTGCCGATCGAATGGCGGCTGGCGGAGCCCGCGCCGGTGCTGATGGCCAGCGGCAGCACGCCGAGGATGAAGGCGAGCGAGGTCATGACGATCGGACGGAAGCGCAGCCGGGCGGCTTCGATCGCGGCGTCGTAGGCCGAGAGCCCCTGCTGGTAACGCTGCGAGGCGAACTCGACGATCAGGATGGCGTTCTTGGCGGCCAGCCCGATCAGCGTCACCAGGCCGATCTGGAAGTAGACGTCGTTGTCGAGGCCGCGCAGCCAGATGGCGAGCAACGCGCCCAGGACGGCGAAGGGAACGGCGGTGAGGACGGCCAGCGGCAACGACCAGCGCTCGTACTGCGCGGCCAGGATCAGGAACACCATGACCAGGCCGAACACGAAGCCCAGCGAACCGGTGCCCGCCGTCGCCAGCTCCTGGTAGGCCGACCCGGTCCAGCCGATGCTGAAGTCGCTGCCGAGGTTCGCGGCCACGACCTGCTGCATGGCGGCGATCGCCTGGCCCGACGAGTAGCCCGGCGCCGGGCTGCCGAGGATCTTGGCCGCCGGGAAGATGTTGAAGCGGTCGACCGTGTCGGGCCCCAGCACGCGCTTGAAGGTCACCAGCTCGTTCAGCGGCACCATGGCGCCGGTGTCGGAGCGCACGAAGACATGGCGCAGGTCGTCCGGTTTCTCGCGGAAGTCGGCTTCGGACGACAGGCTGACGCGATATGTCCGGCCGTACAGCGAGAAGTCGTTGACATAGAGGCTGCCGAACGAGCTCTGCATGGTGTCGAAGATGGTGTTGATCGGGATGCCGAGCGCGCGCGCCTTTTCGCGATCGACGTCGGTGCGGTACTGCGGCACGGCGGTGGTGAAGGTGGTGGAAACGCCGCGCAGCTCGGGCCGCTTGTTGGCGGCTTGCACCACCTTGTTCGCCGCCTCCGACAGGCCATCGAGCGAGCCGCCCGAGCGATCCTGCAGGTAGAACTCGAAGCCGCCGGTGACGCTGATGCCCTGGATCGGCGGCGGGTTGAAGCCGATGACGATGCCGTCCTTGAAGTTGGCGTTGAGACCGCCGAGCGCCGGCGCCAGGTTGCGCGCGTCCTCCTTCGGATCATGGCGCACCGACCAGTCCTTGAGCGTGACGAAGGAGATGCCGGAATTTGTCTTGAGCGCGCGCGATAAAAGATCGAAGCCGGAGAAGGTGACGACATTGGCGACCGCCGGGTTCTTCATCAGCGCCACCGTCGCCTCCTTCGTCACCTCGCGGGTGCGCGTGATCGAGGCGGCCGGCGGCAGGATCGTCACCAGGAAGACGTAGCCCTGGTCCTCGGCGGGGACGAGGCTGCCGGGAATGCGCTGGAACAGGACGGCCACCAGCCCGAGCACGATGACAAATCCCGCGATTCCGA
>WNFJ01370086.1_pt6 | contig 14047 bp, 15 predicted proteins | sample 5400461 | NCBI WGS metagenome assembly WNFJ01 (sample SAMN13153349, study PRJNA577476) | soil metagenome | isolation source: 115 cm saprolite on Douglas fir-dominated hillslope | place: USA:California | collected 2013-09-17 | reverse complement strand
GGTGGGCCGCAGGCAGCGGATACGAGCGCTGCTGCTCCCCGCCTCGACGCTCGCGGCTGCTACCAGGCTGGTCCAACGTGGCGGAGAAATGCTGAGCTGGCTGGAATCGTCCTGGCCGAGCGTGCGCCGACAGCTTCGAACCGCTCTGCACCGGACTGGCTGACGGCTCTGTGGAGCGCCGGGCAGCTGGGCCGGACAATCGGGCACCTGTGAACTCAGCGCCCGATCCGCGTTAGCGGTTGCCTTCCTGGCGACGGCGCCAGCGCTCTTCGATGCGCTCCATCAGCCCCGAACTCGGCGCTGATTTCGGTCCACTCCGCTTCCTGCCGCTGCGGCGGCGTCCGCCTGCTTCCATCCCGACAGGCTCCCGGCTGCGCCGACGGTCAAGCACAATCCCTGACATCCGGCGATAGCTCGAGACTGCCCAAGCGCTGCAGGCCAGCATGACTGCGAACCCAGCCGCCTCAAGCCAGGGGTATTTCAGAATGAACCCGGCGACCACCGCGCCGACTCCGAGGACGAAGCCAATGGCAGCCTCGATCACTCGGCGGCGGTAGTGAACTTTCGGATCTTTCGCCCGCATTCTCCTGGCGAGCCGGGGATGATCGGCATAGAGCGCCTGCTCAATCTGCTCGAGCTGACGCTGCTCGTGCTCAGAGAGCGGCACTGTGCCTCCCGTGGACTCGGCCCTTGCTTACCGCGACGCGGCCCATGCATTACGCCCAGAATACGAGCGCTAGGCCGCACTGTGGAAGGGTACACGGCACCGAGGCCCGAACCAGTACGCCAAAACTACGCTCGGTGACTGCTTTGCCCACTCTGGTACCACTGGCTCCATGTGTTTCATGGTCGCGGACGCGTACTGCCTGGTGCTGAATCGCGAGAAGATCCGGCCGATTCGGCTTGGTCGGCCGACCGATCAGGGTGAACAAGGGTCGCCGGGCGGACCGCGTCCGGACCGAACCGGCCGGTTATCCGGTCCAGCGCACTCTCCGCATCGCGCCACGACGCTCCGCGCTCGCCGAGCGCCAGCTGGGTTGAGGCGGCGGCAGCCGGGACAAGCCCGGATGCCCGCACGCCGACAAGCCGGAGCCGCGTTCGGTCGCTGAGTCCCGACGCCGCGTAAAGGGCGCACGCGGTGGCATAGATGCGCTGGGTTTCGTCGGTGGGCTCCGGCAACGTCTTGGACCTGGTGATCGTGGTGAAGTCAGCCTTGCGTAGCTTCACCACGACGGTCCTGGTGGCGTAGCCCGAGGTCCGCAACGCCCTGGCGGTCCGACGGGAAAGCCGCAGCAACTCCCGCCGGACAACGTCCGGGTCGGCGACATCCACGTCGAATGTCTCCTCGGAGCCGACGCTCTTCTCCTTCACCCCGGACTCAACGCCGCGTTCGTCCCTGCCCCAGGCAAGCGCGTTCAAGTGGGCGGCTGCCGCTTTGCCGATGTCCCGCTCCAGCGCTGCCATGGGCGTGCTGGCGATATCACCAACCGTACGCAACCCGAGCCTGGCCAGCGTCTGCCCGGTCTTCTCCCCGACGCCCCACAGCGCCGCGATGGGCAGCGGATGCAAGAAGGCAATCGCGCCGTCTGCGGGGATGACAAGCAGGCCGTCGGGCTTGCAGTGCACCGACGCGAGCTTGGCGAGGAACTTGTTCGCGGCGACGCCCACCGAGCAGGTGATCTGCTGCTGCTCGGCAACCTGCCGCCTGATCAGCTGACCGATCCCGACGGGCGGTCCGAGCAGGCGGATCGCGCCGGAGACGTCCAGGAACGCTTCGTCCAGCGAGAGCGGCTGCACGAGCGGCGTCACGGCCTGGAAAATCGACATGACTTCCTTGGAGACCGCGCCGTACAGGCGATGTCGCGGCGGTACCACGACGGCCTGCGGGCAGAGCCGGCGCGCCCGCGCCATCGGCATCGCCGACCTGACGCCGTAAGCCCGCGCCTCGTAGGTGGCCGACAAGACCACGCTGCGGCCGGAGAGGCCGCCGACGATCACCGGCTTGCTCTGCAACTCGGGCCGGTCCCTGATCTCGACGCTCGCATAGAAGGCGTCCATGTCGACGTGCAGGATGTGACAGCCCGTGTCGTCCCCGATGGGGCCATTCACCCCGCCACAGCGGGGCTGGACCTGCCTGCCCACCACTCACCCGCCATCGTCACGCACGCACCTGACCTGACTGTAACGCTGATCGCTGACAATCCCCGAGGCGCCGGGAACTCTGCGCGGTTACAAGCGGCCGGGTGTCCGGCTGGCCACGTTCCCCTGAATCATCGGAACTCAGCGGCCATCAGTCACCGTGCCGCTGCGAGTCACAGGGCCAAGGTGGGTTTGAGCCTGAGGAGCCGGCCCAGCAAGCCGTTCACGAACGCGGGCGAGGCGTCGGTGGAAAGCTCCGCCGCGAGCTGGACGGCCTCGCTGATCGCGACCGCGTCGGGGATGTCGTCGCGCCAGAGCAGTTCGTAGGCGCCGATCCGCAGTATGTTCCTGTCCACCGCGGGCATCCGGTCGAGCGTCCAGTCCTGCGCGTGTGTCGCTAGGAGCCTATCGATCTGCTCTTGGTGCTCAAGGACGCCCCGCACCAACTCGGCCGCGTACGGCGCCACCGGCGGGCTGGCATCGGCGGACCGCAGAGTCAGCAGTTCCAGCACCGGTTCGCTGCGGATCTCAGCCTCGAACAGGACGTCGAGGGCCCGTTTGCGTGCCTTACTGCGTGCTGCCATGACCGCGTTTCAGTTAAGTGGCTTCAGGTTGCCGGATCAGGCCCGGCCGAGGTAATCGCCCGAGCGGGTATCCACCCGGACCTTCTCTCCGGTGATGATGAACAGCGGCACCTGGATCTGCGCGCCCGTCTCCAGCGTGGCCGGTTTGGTCCCGCCGGTCGACCGGTCGCCCTGGAGGCCCGGGTCAGTGTGGCTGACCGTGAGCTCGACGGCGGCGGGCAGCTCCACGTAGAGCGGATTGCCGTCATTGAAGGCGATCGTGGCCATCTGCTCTTCCAGCAGGTAATTCGCGGCATCGCCGACGACCGACGCCGGGATGTGCGGCTGGTCGTAGTCCTGGGTGTCCATGAAGACGAAATCCTCGCCCTCGCGGTACAGGTACTGCATCTCGCGCCGGTCCACGTTGGCGACCTCGACCCGCACGCCGGCAATGAAGGTCTTGTCCACGACTTTGCCGGACAGCACGTTCTTGAGCTTGGTGCGCACGAAGGCGCCACCCTTACCCGGCTTGACGTGCTGGAAGTCCACCACTTCAAGTCATTTGTGGTGGCCACGTCGGTGTGTCTCCTGCGCGCATCCGGGACCGTCGTGCCCAGGTCAGAGCACGAGCAGTTCCTTGCTGATAGTGGTAAGTAGCTCCGCTGGTCTCGATGCCCCGGCGGGGGCGCCGGCCGCGCCAGCGCGGACCACGAGCGTGTCCTCGATCCTGACGCCGCCCTTGCCGGGCAGGTAAACCCCGGGCTCGACGGTTACGGGAACCCGATCAGCCAGTCTACCCGTCCGGCCGGGTCCCATCATCGGCGCTTCATGTACCTCCAGCCCGACGCCATGGCCCAAGCCGTGCCCGAAATGTTCACCGTGTCCGGCGGCTTCGATGATGGCTCTGGCGCTCTCATCGACGTCGCCGATTTCCGCGCCCGGCACTGCGGCGGCTATCCCGGCCAGCTGAGCGGCAGCGACAAGGTCATAGATCCCGCGCTGCCAGTCGGCGGGCTGACCCAGGGCAATGGTCCTGGTCATGTCCGCGTGGTAGCCGCCGAACCGGGCTCCGCAGTCGATGGTGATCAAGTCGCCCGGCTCGAACGCCCGGTCGCCAGGGGAATGGTGGGGGATCGCGCCGTTCGGCCCGCTGGCGACGATCGTGTCGAAGGCGAGCCCGTCCGCGCCGAGATCGACCATCGCTCGCTCGAGCAAAGTCGCGTACGCTCGCTCCGTCCTGCCCCTGGCCGGTGATCGCGCAGGCGCGAGCGAGCAGTTCGATCTCGGTATCGTCCTTGATCATCCTGAGATCTTCCACGGCCCGGCCGAGTGGCAGAAAGAGCGTAGGCCCGCCGTCCAGCACAGCCAGTGCCTCGTATCGCTCGACCGTCATCTGCTGCGCTTCGAAGGCAAGAGTCGGCCAGCCGCGCGCGACCGCCAGCTCGGCAAGCCCAGGCTCGAGCTGGCGCGCCACTATCAGCTCAAGGTCGGGGCAGTCACGCTCGGCCACCTCCGCATAGCGAGAATCGGTCGCCAGCACGCCGGGGCTTTCGGCCGGCAGCAACAGCGCCGCGTTGGAGCTGACCAGGCCGGACAGGTAGCGCACATTCGGCGGATTAGTGATCAGCGCCGCATCGGCGCCGGTCTCAGCGATCTTCTGCTGCGCCCTGGCGCGGCGGTCTGCATGAATCTTGGCCATACCAGGACTCTAGAGCCGCCGCCCGGCGACCGCAGGCCGGCACAGGACCGGGGGCAGGCCGCCGCGCCGCCGCCCAGCGACCGCAGGCCGGCACAGGACCGGGGGCGGGCCGCAGCGCCGCCGCCCGCCGTCTGGCCCGGACTCACCAGGCGGTATCCAGCACCAACGGCGCCACGCTCAGGCCGTCGGCGTTGGTCAGGCCCGCGCTGATCGCGGCTCCCCGCACTGAGGCCGCGCGGACCATGGCGACAGGGGCTGCGCTCGCGGACTGGACTATGCCAGGCGGCGTCGACGCCCAGCCGTCAACGGAATAGAACCTAACCAGCTCTGCCTGGCAAAACAGCACGGCGATGTCGGCGCTGCTCTCTTCGATGAGCTGACCGGCCGTGGCGACAATCGCAACCATCGTATTTTACTGCTATTCGTTTCAATTCGATTGATTTACCTCGCCCGGCGGCGGGCCCGCCGGTGACCGGCGAATCTGCTTCGAATCAGGTACGTCGTCGCCGAGGATGACACCGCCGCCTCGGCTCCAGGTGAGGTAACGCCAGGACAAGTTGACGAACGTCACCAGCCGATTCCTGCTGCCAAGCAGGTAGAACAGGTGCAGGCCGAGCCAGGCGAGCCAGGCCAGCGTGCCGCGCAATCGGACTCCGACCGGCAACTCGACCACGGCCGACCTGCGGCCGATGGTGGCCATGATGCCCTTGTCGTGATACTTGAACGGCTCCGTCTCGCGACCGGCCAGCAACCGGACGATCTGCCGGCCGGCATGCCGTCCCTGCTGAATCGCAGGCTGGGCCAGTTGCGCTATTGGCGCTTGCTCATTCACGCAGACGTCGCCGACGGCGAAGACCCGGTCCAGACCAGTGACCTTCAGATCCGGGCCGACCTCAATCCGGCCGCCCTTCCCCCTCGCCAGGCCTGCCGTCCAGTCCGTGTCCGGGGCTGAGATTCCGGCCGCCCACACGGTGATGTCGCTATGGTGCTCGCTGCCATCGCCCAGCAGTACCGAGTCTGCCTTGACCTCCTTGATGGTGGTTCCGAGCTCCACCTCGACGCCGCGGCGTACGAGCTGCTGCCTGGTGTACTCGCGCAGCGACGCACGGTACGGCGTCAGCAGCGCCGGTGCCATCTCGATCAGCCGCACCCTGAACGCGGCCCTGTCGATCTCGGGGAAAGCGGCCGGCAACGCGATGTTCCGCAGCTCGGCCAGCGTCCCCGCCAGTTCCACGCCGGTCGCGCCCCCGCCGACCACGGTCACGTCGAGCTCCGGATCAGCCAATCCCTCGTTGCGGCGTTCGAGCGCGTCCAGCAGCGTGTTCCGCAAGGCGACGGCATCTTTGCGGGTGTACAAGCTGATGCTGTACTCGGCCGCCCCCGCGACGCCGAAGAACGCTGCGCTCACGCCGGTCGCGATGATCAGGTAGTCGTAGCTGAGATCCTCGCCCGAGTTCAGCGTGGCGATGCGGTGTACCAGATCGAGCCTGGCTAGCTCGCCCTTGCGGAATCGAGCCCCGGCCTTGCCGGTCGCGGCCCACAACGGGTAGGCCACGTCCGCAGAGGTGAGCCCTGCCGTGGCGACTTGGTACAGCAGTGGCTGGAATGTGCTGTAGATGTTCCGGTCGACAAGGGTCACGTTGGCCCCCGAGCCAGCCAGCGCCTGCATGGCGGATAGGCCGGCGAAGCCGCCGCCGACGATCAGTACCGACGGCCCGCTGCCTCTCCTGCGCCGCTTTACCCGCATCACACTCCGTTCAACGTTGGCGCTGCCGCAAACCTTGCCCGGCTGAGCGCTCCCAAAACGGACAGATGCCTGCGGCACTGGCCTATCCCATGGCAGCTCGCCCAACAGGACGTAAGTTTCAGTGGCCTAAATCGGGCATTCCCTTCGCAGAAGTCACTGGAATCGACGTTGTGTTGAGCGCACCCAGGCCCCTCCAGCTTGTCAGCCGATGCCGGCGCCGCACTGTCAGCCGGCTAGGTCGCGGATCTGCTCGATCAGGCCGATCCGCTCCGCGTGCGTCGACGCCATGGGGGCCACGTTCAGCGTGGTGACGCCCGACGCCTTCATGGCTGCGACCCGCTCGGCGACGTACGACTTCGGCCCGATCAGCGAGACGTTCTCCAGCAGTTCCTGCGGGATCAGCCCGGCCGCTTCCTCCTTGCGTCCGGCCAGGTAAGCATCCTGGATCGCGGCAGCTTCCTTGGCGTAGCCGTACCGCACGGCCATGTTGTTGTAGAAGTTCTTCCCGCGGGCACCCATGCCGCCGATGTAAAGCGCCTGGACCGGCCGGATCAAGTCGATCAGCCCCTTGACGTCATCTCCGATCGCCAGCGCGGTCTGGGCGATCACGTCGAGCGGGCCGAGCGCCGGGTCGCGCTTGGCGGCGCCCGCGGCCAACGACGGGCCCCAGACGTCCTTCGCCTTCTCCGGGTAATAGAAGATCGGCTCCCAGCCCTCGGCCAGCTCGGCGGCCATCTCCACGTTCTTCGGGCCCAGAGCGGCCAGGATGATCGGGATCCGCTCGCGTACCGGGTGGTTGATCAGCTTCAGTGCCTTGCCCAGACCGGTGCCGCGACCTTCCGGCAGCGGGATCTGGTAGTGCTCGCCGTTGTACTCCAAGCGCTCACGGCGCCAGACGGCCCGGCAGATCTCGATGGTCTCCCGGGTCCGGCCCAGCGGCGCGTCGTAGGGCACGCCGTGCCAGCCCTCGATCACCTGCGGTCCGGACGCGCCGACGCCGAGCGAGAACCGGCCATCGGACACGAAATCAATGCCAGCAGCCGTCATCGCCGTCAGGGTGGGCGTGCGCGAGTAGAGCTGCATGATCCCCGATGCGAGCTGCACCCGCTCGGTCACGGCCGCCAGGTAGCCCAGCTGGCTCACCGCGTCGTAGCTGTAGGCCTCCGGCACGAAAACGATGTCGAGCCCGGCCTTCTCGAAGTCGGCCAGCTCAGCCGCCGTCTCCTTGAACCCGCCCGCGTAATTGAGAGCCATTCCGATGCGCATGCAGTGGACCCTTTCGTGCCGTGACGGCCGCCCCGGCAGGCGCCAGTGGCCGGACCAGTGGCCGGATCGGCCACCTCGTCTATCTAGGGATGAATCGTAACTGCGGCGGTCAGATATCGACAGGCGCCGGCCCCGTTGGGCAGCAAACCTTGTCGCCCCGCTGGGCCTTAGGGCCGCCCAGGTTTTGGCTCAAGCAGCGCGGCGATCGCCCGCAGTGCTAGCTCATAGGACTGCAGCCCGAACCCGGCCACCGTGCCGTCGGCGACGGCCGAGACCACCGACACGTGCCGAAAGGACTCGCGTGCGGCCGGGTTCGACAGGTGCACCTCCACCAGTGGCGCGGTGCGCATGGCCAGCGCGTCCCGCAGCGCGTAGGAGTAGTGCGTGAACGCCGCCGGGTTAATCACGACCGGGATCCTCTGGTCGGCTGCCTCATGCACCCAGGCGATCAGTTCCGCCTCGTCGTCGGTCTGCCGCAGATCGACCTTCAGGCCAAGTTCGGCGCCGACCGAGGTACAGGCGGCCGCCACGTCGTCCAGGGTGGCCGTCCCGTAGATCTCCGGCTCGCGCGAACCAAGCCGGCCCAGGTTGGGGCCGTTCAGGATGAGCACCGTGGTCAAAGGCTCAGTCGTCACCGGTTCAGGACACCTCCGCGTACGCGAGCTCGAGCAGCTCTTCCGGCGGGTCAGCAATGATGCCCGGCTGAGCAAGGCCATCGAGCACCACCAGCCGCAGCTTGGCCGCCCTGGCCTTCTTGTCCAGGCTCATGGCCGCGCGCAGAGCGGGCCAGGCGCCCGGCCGGTAGTGCACCGGCAGCCCAACCGCCGTCAGCACCGAACGATGCCGGGCCGCCGTCACCGCGTCCAGCCGCCCGGCCAGCCGGCCGAGCGCCGCGGCGAAGATCATGCCTACGGCGACAGCCTCGCCATGCCGGATCGAGTAATCCTCGACCCGTTCGATCGCGTGCCCGAGCGTATGCCCATAGTTCAGCATCTCCCGCTGCCCCGCTTCTCGCAGATCGGCGGACACTACGGCGGCCTTCATCGCGATCGCACGCTCGATGAGCTCTCGCTCGTGCGGGCCGCCCGGATTGGCCGCGCCCTGCGGGTCGGCCTCGATCAGGTCGAGAATCACCGGGTCGGCGATAAATCCTGCCTTGATCACCTCGGCCAGTCCGCTGACGTAATCGGCGGCAGGCAGGCTCGTGAGCACGGACACGTCCGCGAGCACGCCGGACGGCGGGTGGAAAGCACCGACGAGGTTCTTGCCGTCGGCCGTGTTGATGGCGGTCTTGCCGCCGATCGCGGCATCGGTCATGCCCAGCAACGTCGTCGGCACGAGAACGACGCGCACGCCGCGTAGCCAGGTGGCGGCGACGAATCCGGCCAGGTCGGTAACCGCACCGCCACCGACGCCGACGATCGCGTCGGTACGGCCGATGCCCGCCGCTGCCAGCCGGGACCACAGCCCGGCCGCGACCGCGATGTCCTTGGCGGCCTCTCCGTCCGGCACCGCCTCGAGCTGGACGGAGTAGCCAGCCTCCGCAAGCGACTTGGCTACATCCGCTGCGAGCCCGCTCAGCACCGCCGAGTGAATGATGACAACGTTCCCCGCATCAGTGCCGATCAGCGACGGAAGCTCGGCGAGCACACCGGTGCCCACCACGACCTCATACGGGCGCTCGCCGCCGACCGCGAGCCGGGTAGCCGTCACTGCCCCTCGCGGCCTGTCACGACCGCTGCGATCTCGGCGGCGATCTCGGCTGGATCCCGGCCGTCGGTGCGCACCGTCAGCCAGGCCAGCTTGTCGTACACCGGCAGCCGCAGTTCGAGCAGCGATTTGAGCTGCGCGCGGGGGTTCGTGCCGATCAGCAGCGGCCGCGGCCGGTCCATGCCGACGCGCTTGGCCAAGTCGCTGAAGCCGGTCTCCAGGTAGACCACGGGCCGGCCGGCTAGCTGAGCCTGCGTCTGCTGATCCATGACGGCCCCGCCGCCCAGCCCGACGACGCAGGCCGGATTTTCGCCGCGGTCGGAGGCCGCCAGCGCCGCTTCGACCGCCGCCCGCTCCAGCCGGCGGAACTCCGGCTCGCCGTCCTGCACGAAAATGTCGCTGACCGGCTTGCCCGCCGCCGCCTCGATGGCCGCATCGGTATCGGCGAAGCCGGTGCCTAGCAGGGCCGCCAGCAGCCCGCCTACCGTCGTCTTGCCGGCGCCCGGCGGGCCGATGAGGATGATGACGGGAACGGGTCCGTCCGTGCCCCCGGCCGCCCGCCACGCCGCGGTCACCGGATCACCAACGCCTTCAGGTAGGCCTCGGCGTTGCGGGCCGTCTCCGCGACATTGTCACCGCCGAATTTCTCCAGCATCACGTCGGCTAGCACGAGCGCCGTCATGGCCTCGGCCACCACGCCGGCCGCGGGTACGGCCGTAACGTCGCTGCGCTGGTTGATCGCCCGGGCCGGCTCGCCAGTCCGCAGGTCCACGGTGCCAAGGGCCCGCGGCACGGTGGAGATGGGCTTCATCGCCGCGCGCACCCGTACCGGCTCGCCAGTCGTCATGCCGCCCTCGATGCCGCCAGCACGGTTGGTCGTGCGCCTGATCCCGGCAGCCGTTCCCTCGATCTCGTCATGCGCCTGCGAGCCACGGCGGGTCGCCGTGGTGAAGCCGTCGCCCACCTCGACTCCCTTGATCGCCTGGATGCTCATCAGCGCCCCGGCGAGGCGGCCGTCCAGTCGCCGGTCCCAGTGCACGTGGCTGCCGAGGCCGGGCGGCAACCCGTAGGCAACGACCTCGACGACGCCGCCAAGCGTGTCACCATCGCGGTGCGCGGCGTCTACCTCAGCCTGCATGGCGGCGCTGGCGGCTGGGTCCAGGCAGCGGACCGGATCCTCGTCGATGCGGGCGCCGTCCTGCGGCTCGGGCACGTACTCGGCCGGTGCGCGCACGCTGCCGAGCGCCACCACGTGGCTGATGATCTCGGTACCGAGCACCTGCCGTAGCAACCTGCGCGCCACCTCGCCGAGTGCCACCCGAGCTGCGGTTTCGCGCGCGCTGGCCCGCTCCAGGATGGCCCTGGCGTCGTCATGACCGTACTTCTGCATGCCCGCCAGGTCCGCGTGGCCCGGCCTGGGCCTGGTCAGCGGTTCGTTGCGCGCTTGCGCTGCCAGGATTTCGGGCTCCACCGGGTCGGCCGCCATGACGGTCTCCCATTTCGGCCACTCGGTGTTGCCGATCCTGATCGCGACCGGCCCGCCGAGAGTGCGGCCATGCCGGACGCCGGCCGTCAACTCGACGTCGTCCTGCTCGAACTTCATTCGCGCACCGCGGCCATAGCCGGCCCGGCGGCGGGCAAGAGCCGCCGCCAGGTCAGCCGTGGTCACCTCGACCCCGGCCGGAACTCCTTCGCAGATAGCCACCAGGGCACGCCCGTGCGACTCACCCGCGGTCAGCCACCGCAGCATGCTGCCGATCCTGCCATGCCCGGCGGGCTGGCGTTTGCCCGGCAGGTCACTGGGGTACGGCCCGCCGTTTTCAGCCGTATTGCGGCGACGACAGGCACTCGCTCGTCGCCGGCGCTCGATCTGGGCGGCGGCAAATGCCACCGTGATAGCCTTGCGATGATCATCTGCGCGGCATTGGTCGTCTTGCCGCAGGCAATCCATAGCACCGCGTCGTGAGTAATCGGTGACCAGACAAGTCATAAAGCTCGGCTCAAGCTCGATTGCCAGCCGCGACGGCCTCGCTCTCGATGTCATTGCCGGTCTTGTCAGCCAGATCGCAGCGGCTCAGCGCGCCGGGCACGAAATCATCCTCGTTACTTCGGGTGCCGCTCGCCTGGGCAGGCGGCTGCTGGCCTTTGAAGGTCCGACTGCAGGCGCGGCGCCCGCCCTGCGCGCTCTGGTTGGCTCGGTCCGGTCGTCGATGGGCGCGGCCCCAGGGACCGCTCGCTCAGCGGGCCCGGAAGACTACGTCCGGCTGGTCGAATCCCTGGACGAGACACTGCGCCAGTACGACAGGCCCGGTTCCGAGGATGCGGGTCACGGGACCACGAACCCCGGCAGGGCCGATGTCGCGGCGCAGGCCGTGGACTTTGCCCTGCCAGCCGCAGTTGGCCAGCCCGCGCTGATGGCGCTATATCGCCAGCTCGCGGCCGCTGTCGGCATCGAGGTGTGCCAGATCCTCGTTTCCCGCAGCGACCTGGAGTCGGCGCGGGCAATGGGTGATCTTGGCCAGCTCCTGCGTGAGGCGGGCAGCCGCGGCCTGCTGCCGATCGTCAACGGCAACGATGCCACCGACCCGCTGTCCAGGCTCGACAACGACCAGGTCGCCGTCGCCGTCGCCGTCGCCGCCGAGGCGTCCCGGCTGCTGTTCCTGACCGACGTGCGGGCTGCCTACCGGGATGCCGCGCTCACTGACCGGATCGTGCGGCTGACACCCACCCAGGCGCGTGCGGTCCGCGTGACGGCAGGCGGCACAGGCCGGGGCGGCATGGGCTCAAAGCTGAGCGCGGCAGCGCGGGCGGCGTGCTGCGGTGTCGAATGCATCATCGGCTCGGCGCGTGAGCCGGACATCGTCAGCCGCAGCCTCAATCCCAGGGCCCGGATCGGCACGGTTGTGCGGTCGGCCACGGTCCAGCTGGAGCCGGCCAAGAGGTGGATCGGCGGCATGGCCCAGTCTGCGGGCTCGGTTTACGTCAACCGCGACGCCGAGGTGAGCCTGCGCACCGGAAGCACCTTGTTCCTGTCCGGCGTCAAGCGTGTCGACGGCGACTTCGCAGCCGGCGCGGTCGTCGAGCTGGTTGATGTCCGTCATCCGGAACGGCTGCTTGGCCGGGGCTCCGTCGCGCTGCCGTCGGGCATCCTCCGGCTGCTGCGCGCCCTATCGCCGCAGGAAGTGGCGTGCGTCATCTCGATCTTGCTACGACTCAGGTACGCCGGCTCGGGGCCCGGCGGTTCCGGCGGCGCCTTCGCTGCCAAGTCCCTGGTGGATCCGCACGTGTACAAGGACTGCCAGGAACTCGCCGACGGCGCGTCGCGCGCTAGCCAGGAAGCGTTCGGCCAGCTGACAAACTTCTCCGCGGAGCGGGTCGCCGATCTCGCGGACTCGCTCATACTGGCCCAGCCACAGCTCTGCACCACGTTCCTCCTGCATAGAGGCTTCTTTCACGGCCAGGTGCCAGCTGAGCCAGCGGCCCGGCGGGTGGTCAGGAGCATTCACGCCGTGCATCGCGAGTCGCTGGTCGTCTACCCGGCGGAGCGCTAGCCGGCCGCGCGCTGGCCGGCCGCGCGCTAGCCGGCCGCCTTGGGCACCACAACGTACTGCCGCAGGTAGAGATCGCGGAACGTCACCGGGCCACGCGGCCCGGGCACGACATCGATGTTGATGCCGGTCTCCGGCACCGACAGCAATTTGAAGCCGTCGAGCAAGCGCGGGGTCGCATTCCAGAACGCGCCCGTACCGGAATAGGAGTCGAGGAACCGGCGGGCAGCCTCGGCATCGGCTGCGACGATCGACGCCGCGAGGCCTGAGGTTTCACGGTTCGCTATCGCGGCCGCGTCCCCGGCGCTCGCGGCCGGCGCTGCCGTGATCGTTGCTTCCGACCCGGCGTGCAGTGCCCACTCATGACCGAGTTCATGGTCGTGCGGGGGCATCGACACCGCGATGCCCAGCCGGCCGGCCAGGTCGCGCACGAGGGGAACGGCTTCCTCCCAGGCAGACTCCTGCACGAGCAGGAGGTTCAACCGGTTGCACACTCCCAGGCGGTCAAGGCTTTGCTCGATGACACGCAAGGCCAGCCCCATATCGGCTGACTGGTCCAGGTAAATGACGGCCCCGCCGTCCGCGTGCGCGAGCGTCCGCACGCCGTGCAAGGCTGCCTCACGTGCGAGCGCTCTCGTACTATCGCCGCTGCCGCGCAGGATGACGAGCGGTATCAACCGCGGCTGTCGCACCAGAGCGAACGCGGTCTCGCGATCGGCTACCCGCAGCAACTGGATTGCCCGCGGGTCAAGCCCGGTTGCTGCCATCGCCGGACCGACGACCTCGTCGACCAAGACGCTCGCGGACCGGAGCGCGCTGGATCCGGTACGCAGCACTCCCGCGTTGCGCGACTTGATCAGCTGCGAGGCAATGTCCACTACCACGTTGGGCCGGGCCTCGAAGTTCGCGCCGATAACACCGACGGGTCGACGCCATTCCGACAGCTCAAGCCCGTCCGGCAGGTCCCTGATCGTGCGCAAGCGCGCAAAGCTGACCACAGATCGACTCGATCCGGCTGTCGGTCAGCGCCAGCCGGTCCACGAACGCGTCTGCCAGGCCGTCGGCGCGGGCGGTTCGGACGTCCTCCCCGTTCGCGGCCAGCACGCTCGCCGCGCGTTCCCGCAACCGGGCCGCCATCGCGACCAGCGCGGCGTCCAGCGTGTCGGCGGATGCTAGCCGCAGCGGCACGGCGCCGGCCTGCGCAGCCCGGCCCGCTGCGGCGACCGCTGCGTCCGCGCTTGCGGCCGGCCCATCCGCCGCTAGATGCCCGTCAGCTGGCTCGCTGCGCTGGATGGCGGCCTGGGCACTGCTCGGCATGGCTATCTGTCTCCCGTGGTGTCCGTGGTCGCCGCGCCTGCGACGCCCGGCGTGCGGC
>WNFJ01720768.1_pt1 | contig 14048 bp, 12 predicted proteins | sample 5400461 | NCBI WGS metagenome assembly WNFJ01 (sample SAMN13153349, study PRJNA577476) | soil metagenome | isolation source: 115 cm saprolite on Douglas fir-dominated hillslope | place: USA:California | collected 2013-09-17 | reverse complement strand
CCCCCCTAAACCAATGAAAGCCTATATCTCTTGGCAACGTTATCTGACGGCTCTAAGCGCCGTTCTTCTGTCGTTTCCGCTCATCGGCGAAGCGAAAAATCTCGAAATCGGTGTGAGTCTGCCTAATCTGGCTTGGGCCGCCACTGCGTTCATGGGACGCTGTGCTCAGGACGAAGGGAAAAAACTAGGCGTTGACGTCGTGGTAGTTGACGCTCAGGGAGACACCAGCAAAGAGGCCAGTGATCTGCGCGGGGTTGTGACCAGAGGCGTCGCCGGTATTGTGATTGAGCCGGTCGACGAACAAGCGTCGGCCGCAATAATCGATGATCTGGTTTCCGAGAAGGTGCCGGTCGTCACATTCTGCAGCGTGGTCAAAGGCACCACAAAACCAACCATTCATTACGGCGCGGACCAGGAGGCGGTCGGGCGAGCAATGGCAGAAGCGCTTGAAAAGAAATTTCCGAATGGCGCGAAGCTGATCTTCCTTGATGGAGAGCCTGGCTCCGGCTCAGCTGTTCTGCGAGCGAAAGGTTTTTTCGACGCGATCGAAAAGGAAAAGGACAAGTATAAGATTGTCGCTCGCCAAACTGCGAAGTGGCAAAGACCAGAGGGCTTACGCGTAACCCAGAATATACTAACATCGCTTGGCTACCAGCCGGATGCCATTGTGTCGGCCAACGATGACATGGCCTTAGGAGCTATTGAGGCGCTCCGCACTGAGAACGTAGCTGCGGGCAAGGTGGCGGTGATCGGATGCGATGCAATGCCAGACGCGCTAAATGCCGTGAAAGATGGATGGCTGTACGCCACCGTCGATCAACGTCTCGGCGGCCAGGTACGCACCGCGCTGGACGCGATGACCGCGTTCTTGCGAGACAAGAAGGCTTTGACCCCGGCTATCTTAGCGCCGGTGATCATTACGAGCGCTAATACTACTGATGCGGAACAAGGTAAGTCCGAATAGTGATGGACGGAAACCGCGCCGAGGAAACTCGCTCGTGCCGAATGGCTCTTTGAGCCGATCGGCACGACGGATTTTGCACAGAGTGGAAACTCCAGGCTAGGATATCTTCCGGGCCAGCGCTCAACTCTCCCGCACCATGCCTACTCCCATTCTCGAACGATTTAAACTAAATGGTCGAACTGCCCTTGTGACCGGTGCTGGTCAGGGAATCGGTGAAGCTTTGGCGCACGCTCTCGCTCAAGCTGGTGCTAGAGTGGCGGTTGTCGACGTAAATGGAGCTAACGCTGAGAAAGTGGCGGCCGCGATCAAATCGTACAACAAAGAGGCAATAGCAGTTACCTGCGACATCCGGTTTCCCGAACAAGTAGAAGGCATGGTCTCTCAAATAACAAGCCACTTCGGAGATTTGCATATCGCGTTCAACAACGCCGGTATTAACCGGAATTCCGCGGCTGAGGAAACTTCCCTCGTCGAATGGAACGAGACTTTTGAGGTGAACTTACGTGGGGTTTTTCTCTGCTGCCAAGCCGAGGGAAGAGTCATGCTCAAGGCGGGCTACGGCAAAATTATCAACACTGCGTCAATGTCGAGCGTCATTGTGCCACATCCGCAGAAGCAAGCCGCCTATAATACGTCAAAAGCTGGCGTCGTAAACTTAACGAGAAGCCTCGCGGCAGAGTGGGCCGACCGCGGAGTGCGAGTAAATTGTATTTCACCTGGCATTCTGCGGACAAAGCTTATCATGGAGTCGCCGGCGCTGGCGCCTCTTGTCGAGGGCTGGATAAGAGATATCCCGATGGGCAGATTGTGTGAGCTTGAGGACCTCGCTGGCGCAGCCGTGTACCTCGCCTCAGAAGTCTCAGATTACATGACAGGCCATAACCTGATCATTGAAGGTGGCCAGACTCTCTGGTGAGCATTAATGATCAGCCTAGCCAAATTTTCTGTTGGTCCTACTGAAGCAGGCGAAGCGCGGCTCGGTAAAGCCACGGCTCGACCCGACGATCGCGATAGGACTACTGCTCATCTGATCGAACTGCGAGAAGAGACTTGTGCCGTCTTCAACGGTGTGACCGTCCATGACAGACTGCTTCCACTGATGACAGTAAACGCAGGCCACGAATCTGCTACCAATCACGAGCTGGCTTCACTCGATCTTTAATGTGAGACGGGAACCCTTCTCCTTCTAATTTATGACGCCTCCTTTTGATGCCAAAAAACTTGACCGATTGCTCGACGAAACCGGAATCGATCTCGTGCTTGCCGTCACCAAACATAACGTGCAGTACTTGCTTGGCGGTTATCGCTACTTTTTCTTTGAACATGCTGACGCAATTGCTACCGGTCGCTACTTGCCTGTTGTGGGTTACTTTCGGGGTAGACCTGAACTGGCGTTCTATGTCGGAGCAGGTAATGAAGCTTGGGGTTTGGATGTTTTTCCGATCTGGACGCCCAATACTCTGACTCGTTCGTGGACAAGTGTGGATTCTGCGATGGCAGCCGCGGAGCTTATTCGAAAGGCCGGGTTCGCCGCTGGCCGCATTGCGCTTGAGCTCTCGTTTTTCCCGGCGGACGCTATGGATACGCTCCGACGCGAATTACCAAATACAGAGTTCGTTGAAGCGCTGCCGATTCTCGAGGAGCTGCGCGCCGTAAAAACTAAACAGGAGCTAGAGTATCTCCAAACGGGCGCTGCTGCCGTTGTTGACTCAATGCTGGCAACATTCGAGAGCGCGAAGCCGGGCATAACCGAGGCGCAACTCGTGAAGCAACTACGACTCGAGCAGTTTCACCGTGGCCTTAGTTTTGATTACGCTCTTATTACGAGTGGACCAACCTTTGGGAGGGCGCCATCGAACCGGCCCTGGAATCGAGGAGAAGTGCTATCTCTCGATACCGCCGGCTATTACCACGGTTACCTCGCCGACATGGCACGCATGGCGGTGATGGGACCACCAACCGAACTGATGCAAGAGCTTCTCAACGAAATTCTATTTGTCCAGGATCAAACGCGTCTCGTAATCGCTCCTGGCCGGCTAGGGCGCGAAGTTTACGAAGCCGGGCACAGAGCGACCGAGCAGTGTAAGTTCGGAAAAAGCTTTGGGTTCGTCGCGCACGGGATGGGCTTGATTAGTCATGAGGCGCCGCGCTTGCGGCACAACGATGAGATCGGTTACGACGGTGTCCACGCCGAACGCGCACTCGAATCCGGCATGGTTCTTTCGATTGAAACCGGCATCAAACATCCGGAAGCCGGCTTTATTAAGCTCGAAGACACCGTTGTGGTCACTGAGACCGGCTGGGAGGCTTATGGAGATTGGGCGCGCCAATGGAACGAAGTATGAAACAAAGAAGCGCTGAACGTTCGCTACGCCAGCGACTTTTGGGCGGCGAAACGTTATACGGGCTCGTTATCAAACCGCCAGCACCCGCGCTGGTAGAGATGTGTGCAGCGGCGGGATTTGATTTCGCATTCATCGATGGAGAGCATGGAAGCGGCGAAACCCTCGAATGGGAACACCACGTGCGCGCTGCCGAGAGCTTTGGCATGCCTGCGGTTATCCGTGTGGGAAGCCACCAACCCGCCGAGATTCTGGGGGCACTCGATATCGGCGCTGACGGAATCATTGTTCCGCATGTGAACACAAAGTTAGAAGCCGAAGCCATTGTGCGAGCAGCCCACTATCCGCCGATCGGCCGGCGCGGTCTGGCGACAACGACCCGCGCGGGACGACACGCGTTTTCCAATCTCAAAGAGCATCTTCGCGCTGCAGAAGAAAACACACTTATAGCCGTACAGGTCGAGGATCCAGAAGCTATTGGACAGGTGGAAGAGATTGCTTCGGTTCCTTACGTTGACTGTGTGTTTATCGGTCCAGCGGACCTGTCGCTCGGACTCGGCTATCCAGGAGAAAGCGATCACCCGGCCGTTGTTGAAGCTTTCACTCAGATCTGCAGTGCCGTTGCCTCTAAGCCGACCATCAACTTGGGGACGTTTGCGCTAGATGCCAAGGACGCAAATGTCTGGACCGCTAAAGGCGCATCTTTTATCGCTCTGGCTTCCACTCTCCTGATTGCTCAAAAATTTCGTGAAGTCGTTGCGGACTTACAGGCCGGCAAGACCTGAGAGCAAACATCTCGGCAGCTGCGGGTTTTGCGCTTGTGACATCCGTTGCCAACTTGGGCGGGTTCGTCGGGCCTTATACGGTGGGTCTCATTCAGCAGAAGACTGGGAACTCATATTCCGGCCTGATTTGCGCGGGAATGTTTTGTCTGGTGTCAGCGAGCCTGGCATCGGTGTTGCCGAAGCGAGCCGTGTCCGCTCCTGATCAATCTCCAGCGCACTCGGCGTAACCTTCGAAAAAGGTACCTAATTCACGGGCTTGCGGCACCAGGCTCCGACTAGCGCGAGCCAGGGCACAACGGTGTTCGAAGATGCAACTTCCTCTTGCAGCCGCTGCTGTAGCGTGTCGAAACCGCCGAGGTGCTCAAGCGGGAGATTGAGCTTTTCAATCCGCGGACGGACGCTGCTAACAGAATCGGAAACCCATCGGGTGAAGTCTGGATCATGTCCCAACTCCATTTCCAAACGCATGTTGGGCGCGGGTAACCCCGCATCCTGGAAAACCTTGTAAAGAGCGGGCCCCATCTCCACATTCACGCCGGAGCGTGCTGCGACTTCGTGGAGCAAGGAAACACCTGCAGACCAAAGCGGCAAGTGCGCGGAAAACAGAACGAAGGGTGCCCAGGACCCTTCCTGGAAGGCGATAATTCCACCGGGCCTTACCTTCTCAGACAGAGAACGCAATGCTCCAACTGGATCGGGAAGAAATTGGAGTATGAACCGGCCAGCCAGTGCGTCGAACGGTGCGTCGCTCGAGAATTGAGCAATATCGGTTTGAGCGAATGTTACGTTATGCAATCCTGCCTCGGCCGCGCGAGTCTGCGCGCGATTGATCGAGCGAGCGTCACGCTCGATCCCTACGACCTCTCCCAAAGGACCTACGAGCCGGCTCAGCAGCATCGCTACGTCTCCGACGCCGGAGCCAAGATCCAGGATGTGCTGCCCAGGGCCAATCCCGGCTTCGCGGAAGAACCTCTCCGTAACTGGCGCGAGGCGTCTGGCCTGTCGGATCAGGCGCTCGTGCTCCGCGTCAGAGCTACCAAGTAGATAATCAGCGTAGCGGTTATCCAACGTTATACGATGGCTCGATATTATCATTGTTTGTTGATAGGTCACGCCTAAATCTAATCTTCAACATTTCTGATGCGCTTCTCGCCGCCGAATCGAGCCGTGGCTCGAGCGCTCACGAATGTGCTCGGTTTGACAACACTTCCAGAAATAGTCCGTTCACTGACATCACGGAGCAAGCGGCTCCACTCCAGGTCGTCCGTTATCGGCTTGATAGCACTCCACCAGTTGCTCGCGGCACTGCGCCAGTACTGGCCAGACTTTTCTTGGCGAAGAGCTTGTACTTATCGTTGTCGGCAAATAAATCCGGAGCGATTGCTCCCAGGCTCTCGAACAACGATCCTTGCACATCGAACTGCGGCAGACTCATCCTTGATGCTCGCTATCTTAGCCGACACCCTTGGCCCTTGCCGATCATAACTTGCAATAATTTTGGTTTTTCAGCAGAATCTACACTACACTCGCTAACGAGGCTGAGTGAGCTTCGGAATCAGAATTGATAGTCATTGGTCACTAACATCTAAAGCGCGGTCGAATACCGATGCGTTCAGACGTTTTGCGCGCTCGACAGCTCGGGGGCGAGCCATCTGTACTTTTCTGACATTGGAAATCAACCATCACTAGGTCGACGTGTATTGTATTGTACAGACGCGACACCTCTTCTTCCGCCCACGCTATCATCGGCATCCAAGAACTCTCACCAGAAGAAATCGATGTTGTTGCTTTTAGCTGGTGATTAAGCGTCGGTTATACTTTTAACACGCGTGTCAAAATTTCGTGCGCGACGAAATTTGAAGCTTAATCTGGCCTCGTGAAAACCTATGCTGTTAAGCCCACAAAGCTATTGCTTGCAGCTTGCGGTTTATTCGCGGCTGTCGCTGCCACTGAAACGAGGGCAGCCACGGAATTAGCTGGTATCACGGTTACAGGTAAGGTCACGCCGCCAGGTGATATTGTAAGCAGAGACCGCGACCAGCGGTCGCCAGATATTCATTGGCCCCCGGGCTTGTCTCTCAAATGGATAGAAGTGTTTGCGCATAACGAGATTGAGATCAATGCGCCTTGCGCCACGGTATGGAATCACCTCGTCCAAGCCCAGCTGTGGCCGCAATGGTGCTCATTTTCTGGCAAGGTCAAGATTAAGGATGGTTCACAGATACTGCAAAAAAACACCAAGTTCTCGTGGAGTGGTCTCGACCTGCCACAGGACGACATAGCAGTGTTTCAACACTCGCCCGAGCCACTGGACAGCCAAGTGATTGAATACGTTCCTGAGCGTCGCATCGCCTGGTACAGTTTTGGGACTCTCACTGAGCATGGGCCTCTTTGTGCTGCATACCATACTTGGCTCCTTACCCCGGTCGGTGCTAAAAAGTGCCGCGTAATTTTCGAAGAAGCCGCGACAGGCCGGGCGGCGCGATATGCACGAGGAGCCTACCCCGAAATAGTTCACCGCAGCCATAGACGATGGCTGGAACAGTTGAAAAACGTTTCAGAAGCTCATCACTGAAAAGCCCCGCTTGATTTGAATCAGACTGAGGGAATCGAACTATCTGCTACCGCTGACCAAGGCGATGCAGGAACATTAAAATTATTGAACCGATCGGCCAATCAGAAAAAGCGACCAGGTCTCGGCTCAGAGATCCCCTTGAAAAGTGCAGTCCTCGACTTTTCATCCGCGACACACGAGGTTTAACCGATTAATCTCGACTTCTATGGGAGCAACTGCCGGAACGCAGAAAGCAAGGGGAGCGGAAATCCTCCTAAATATTTTACGATCGGAGGGCACCCAATTCATTTTTGGGAATCCTGGTACAACGGAGCTTCCGCTGATCGACGCATTAGTAGTTAACCCGGATTTTCGCTATGTTTGGGGACTTCAAGAAGCGACTGCCGTGGGCATGGCTGATGGTTATGCGCAGGCATCGGGGAAACCTGCTTTCGTGAACCTTCACACATCAGGCGGCTTAGGTCACGGAATGGGGGCGATCATGAACGCCAAGATTGCTAGGGTGCCAATGGTAGTCACTGCGGGCCAACAGGATCTCAGGCATATTCTTGCCGATCCGTTGCTCGCTGCCGATCTCGTGGGAATGGCAAGCCCGATAGCCAAATGGTCTTTCGAACCGAATTCGTTAGATGATTTACCCCTGATTCTTCGCCGTGCCTTTCATAGTTCCATGTCTCCGCCACGCGGGCCGGTCTTTTTGTCGCTGCCGATGAATATTTTGGACGAGATCGGCTCACCCCGGATCGTTCCACCAAGCCGCATTGAACTCTCAAACGTCGGGGTTGGCCTCAAGGAACTTGCCTCCGGACTTCTGCGATTTAACTGTGGTCGCACCGTTATTGTAGCCGGAAACGATATCGCCGAACTCGGCTTGGGAAAAGCAATTGCCCGAGTGGCACAACTAATCGGTGCACCTGTTTACGGTGCTTCCTGGCCATCGGTTAATAACTACGCTTCAATTGATCCTTTCTGGCGGGGTTCACTTCCGGCCACCGCCAAGGATATTTCAGAAATTCTGGGTCGTTACGATTGCCTGCTCGGATTGGGTGGAAAGAGCTTGGTCTCGATCGTCTATACAATGCGTGATCCAATCCCTGACTCGATCGAGTTTTACCATATCTCGGAGGATGCAAACGATTTGGGATATAACGATGCTCCTAAGCTTGGCATTTTCGGCAACGTCCGGGCGACATTGGAAGCTTTGGCGCACGAACTGGAACCCAAGGTGCCGTCTGCCATCATTAAACAAAACATCGAATATGCGCAGCAGCAAAAGGACATCCTCTGGCGTGGACTCATGGAGCGGGCTGATGCAGCGATCCGTGGCGATGAAAAGATCGAGCCAATCGTTGCCGCCAGGGAAGTTCTGCGTCCGCTTCCCGATGGTTTTTCGCTGGTGGATGAAGCGCCATGCTCAAACCTTTTCACGCAGGCGATTCATCGGTCGACGGGAGGGCGCCAATATTTCCACAATAGAGGGGGAGCATTGGGTTGGGGAATGCCAGCAGCGATTGGTGTTTCGTTGGCGCGCGATCATGCACCGGTACTTTGTATGGTAGGCGATGGCTCAGCGATGTACTCGCCTCAAGCGCTCTGGAGCGCCGTTCACGAAGAAGTGCCGGTGGTTTTCGTTGTTTTGAACAACCTTGAATATGGGATTCTGAAAAATTTCATGCTAAGCCAACCGCAGTACAATGCAAAAGAGCACGGTTTTCTTGCAATGGATATCTGCCAGCCAAAAGTTGACTTCCAATCACTGGCAAGATCGATGGGTGTCGAGTCCACCTTTGTAGACTCACATCGGAAGATTAGCGAGGCGGTTGAGGCCGCTCTGAACACCGGAAAACCGCATTTGATCGAGATCCCCGTTACCGGCGTTGCTGGAAAACAGTAGATTCGAGGAGCTCCCAGATACCGCCGGGGCGGTCACGGAAATAGCAGTCGCTTCTGTGATGATAAGCCCGCCGTCAGAGGCACGCTGCCCATAGTACTTAACCATCAGGTCGCCGGGAATATCGCCCGGCACTTCGAGAACGAAGTCGGGTTAGCGGAGCGATAACTACGCGATGCGAAACAGCTCCCTGATGCCAAAGCTGGGCAAAGATCCGGCCGCTCTTCGCATGAATGGTATCGGTTATTGCTTTCCAGCCAGCCCTTTGCTCGCGGTTGTAGATTCCGGTTGCGCCGTGCCAACCCTGGCCGTCTTCGCTGATGATGAGTCCTGACGTCGCGCGCTGCTCACAGTATTCGCGCATGAGATCATTGGGCACATGTCCAGAATTGTTTGCTCGCCCGCGGTGTGAGGGGAGCCATCACGACCGGGTCGGGTAGCAAGAGGTCACCGAGCCGGCGTGGTTGCAGCAATGGTTGCGGGATCTGGTTCAACATCGAGAAAAAACCAATCGGTTCAATATGAATGCACGATGCGCGCCGATACGTCAGGAAAGATATTGCACCAATCGGTTCATTAATCGATAATGAAGCCATGGGACGACCGAAAAACTTCAACCGGGAAGGGGTCTTAGCGAAGGCGCTGCCGGTTTTTTGGAGCCGCGGGTTTGCTGAGGCCAGTCTGCACGAATTGGAAGTGGCTACCGGAGTCAATAAGTCCGGCCTCTACTCCGAGTTCAAAGATAAAGAGGATCTGTTTATGCAGAGCCTTCGGTACTACCTTGAAAGCCTTGAGCAGAAGGGACTGTTGACCGCCCAGCCCTTGGGCTGGAATAACATCGAGCGATTCCTCAAGCTGGGACCATGCAGCATGGAGGGACAAAAGGGATGTTTTGCGGTCAGCTCCATGCGTGAGTTGGCGATATTGCCGCCGGGAGCTGTTGGCATCATCACTCGAAGCAGAAGCAAACTAACGCAGCTCATCGCCAAGAATATTGAGGTCGAGCGTCCAAAGATGAATGCGGACTCCCTGGCGGAATTGGTCCTGACCTTTTTTACCGGAGTCAGTATGGAGCACAACCTGAGTTCGCGCCGAGCCTCCATCGTCCGCAAAATCGACGATCTGATGAACATAGTCCGGACCCTGTGACTAACCACTGCGGGAGCCTTCATCTGGCCGGGACGACGTCCCGAACGCTGGTCTCGCAAACCCCCGCTGATGCATAACCCGGAGGCCTCTATGCAGGATCTTATCCCGGTTCGACGCTCTTGGCATTGCCTTACTTCGTTCGTCCATATTGCGAACGATCGCAAATGGTCCTGTCGGACCACTAGAGGCGTGCATATCCGCTCGAGCACGGTTTTTCGATAAATCGTCGCTAATTTAATCGCCCGCACCCGCTCCGGTCGGACAACACTCCATCGGAAATTTCGCATCAGGTCCGCAGCGAAGTCGAGGATCGATAGAAGCGCTTGTGATTCGGCTTGACTGTTCCTAGCGGACTCGGCCCAAAATTTGCTGCCTTCTTCCCAGTGTCTGTGGATTACTGATTGTTAATAGTTATGACATGTCTGCTTTGATGTGATTAGCGATTGTTTGGGAGCAAAGGGAATATGAAATATTGTTTAATTCTGTTATTAGCGGCTACGTGTGCGCATGCAGAGGTCAGATATGATTTGGATAATCTGACTGATACCGAAGAGCATATCCGTCCGTTTATCAATGATGTTTTCCAGGCATATTGCTACGGTTTAGATGCGCAACGGACTCAAATTTACCCATATCTGGTTAAATATTGGACCTATTTAAGAGCCTTCGACACGCGACCATACGATTTTTGCATCAGTTACATTCGTATCATTAAAACGCGGGCAGGATCGGCTTATGTAGAAATTGAAGGCTATCTGCAGGTCGGAGATTTCAGTAATGATCATGCAAGCACGGGTATGATCCAAACGTCCTGGAATATAGTTTTGGACGGTATCTGGTCAGATAAACCAGTATTGCGGACGATGAGAGAAACCGGTCTTTGTGACTTACGCAATCAATTGACCGAGGAGAATGATCCCAAGCTTAAAGCGGTTCCATAGCCCGATCCAATCGACCGTCTGCTCCAACTCGCCGCCGTCGCCTGGCGCGGACGGCAGGTGGCCATCAGTTCGAGCCCTGACCCCGAGCGAGCTTCAATCTCGTGGATTTCTATCACAACGAATCGAGGCTGCTCGGGGTGGATTCGCTCAAGCTCAATCTTCGGGATGCTTCAGTGCGGTGCGGGACACTTACATAAGCAGTCCACGTCCTCTTCGCCGGCTTCAGTCGGAGCGCCAACCGCCTTTTGTTGGCTGTTTACGGGAAGAATGGTGTAAATAGTGGGTGGCTGGAGCCCCGGCTATGACTCAGCTTTCAAGACACGTTCTGGAGACGCTTGGGGAGTACGAGGATTTCGTCCTGTCCCGATCCACTCTGGCTGACGAGACGACATCAGTGCTGGTGCTAGCAACAGCTTCGGAACAGCCGGCGCCTGAGATCATTACACGGCTTGAGCACGAATACTCGCTTCGGGATGAGCTTGATTCAGACTGGGCGGTCCGACCTCTCACCCTTATTCGCCGTGAGGGTCGGCCAATGCTTATACTCGAGGACCCTGGCGGCGAGCCGCTCGATCGGCTCCTGGGACAACCGATGGAATTAAGCCGGTTTCTCCGCTTCGCGATCGGCCTTGCACCTGCGCTGGGCAAACTCCACAAGCGAGGTCTCATCCACAAGGACATCAAGCCGGCCAATATCCTGGTGGACGTGGCGGGCGGCGGAGTCTGGCTCACGGGTTTTGGTATTGCTTCGCGTCTTCCGCGCGAACGCCAATCCCNNATTGCCGGAACACTCGCCTACATGGCACCGGAACGGACGGGCCGCATGAACCGGTCGGTCGATTCTCGGAGTGATCTTTACTCCCTGGGAGCGACCTTCTACGAGATGCTCACGGGCGCGCTTCCGTTCAAAGCGTCCGATCCGATGGAGTGGGTCCACTGCCACATCGCCCGGCAGCCGGTCCCGCCCGGCGAGTATGCTAAGGAAATTCCCGCACCGCTCTCAGCTATCGTGATGAAGCTGCTGGCGAAGACCGCCGAGGAGCGGTACCAGACCGCCGCTGGCGTCGAGGCTGCTCTTCGCAGATGCCTCGCAGCATGGGAGTCGTTCGGACGGATCGACCCGTTCCCGATCGGCACACAGGACGCGTCGGACCAGCTCATGATCCCGGAGCGGCTGTATGGGCGGGAGCGCGAGATCGAGACTCTGCTCGCTTCCTTTGACCGGGTCGTGGCCTATGGTACACCGGAACTCATGCTCGTGTCGGGCTATTCCGGCATCGGCAAGTCCTCGGTGGTGAACGAGCTGCACAGGGTGCTCGTACGGCCGCGTGGCATGTTCGCGTCCGGAAAGTTCGACCAGTACAAGCGCAACATCCCGTACGCCACCCTGGTTCAAGCCTTCCAGAGCCTTGTCCGCTCGTTTCTGGGCCAGAGCGAGACGGAGCTTGGCCGGTGGCGGGATGCCCTGCGCGAGGCACTCGGTCCGAACGGTCAGCTCATCGTGAACCTCATTCCTGAGCTGGAGCTCGTGATCGGAAAACAGCCGTCGGTCGCGGAGCTGCCACCGCAGGAGGCGCAGAACCGTTTTCAAGTAACATTCCTGCGGTTCCTGGGCGTGTTCGCCCGAGCGGAGCATCCCCTGGCGCTGTTCCTCGATGATTTGCAATGGCTGGATACGCCGACTCTCGAATTACTGGAGCGTCTGGTCATCGAGCCTGACGTGCACCATCTCCTGCTGGTCGGCGCATACCGAGATAACGAAGTCAGCCCCTCACACCCGTTGGCGCGGACGCTGGAGAAGATCCGCGGGGCCGGCGCCGCAGTGGAGGAAATCGTGCTTGCACCACTTTCGATCGACGACATTGACCAGCTGGTGATGGATTCCCTTTATTGTGAGCCTCACCGCGCCCGGCCCCTTGCGCAGCTGATGCATGAGAAGACCGGTGGCAATCCGTTCTTTGCAATCCAGTTCTTCACCGCGCTGGCCGAAGAGGGGCTGCTCTCATTCGACCCAGTCGCGGCAACTTGGCAATGGAATATCGATCGCATCCACGCCAAGAGCTATACCGATAACGTGGTGGATCTTAAGGCGGTTCTCTGGCACCACCCAGGAAGCCCTAAAACAGCTCGCCTGCCTGGGCAACGTCGCCGAGATCGCCACTCTGACGCTGGTTCACGGGGAAACAGAGGAGGCGATGCACGCGGCACTTTGGGAAGCCGTCCACGCTGGGCTCGTCTTGCACCAGGATAGCGCGTACAAATTCATGCACGACCGGATCCAGCAAGCGGCTTATACACTGATTCCCGAAGAACACCGTGCCGAAGTCCACTTGCGCATCGGCCGCGTGCTGCTGGCGAGCATGACGGCGGACGAACTCGCCGAGCATCTGTTCGATATCGCGAATCAGTTCAATCGGGGCGACGCACAGCTGGTCGACCGGGACGAGAAAGCGCAGGTGGCTACGATCGAGCTGCGTGCCGGGCGAAAGGCCAAGGCGTCGGCGGCCCATGCGTCGGCGTCCGTGTATTTTGCGAATTAATGTTCAGCCTGTGGCTGGAACGCGCGGAGTGCGAGTTTCTGTCCGGTGACTTCGACAAAGCCGAGCAACTGATTACGGAGTTATTGCAGCGAGGGACCTCGAAAGTCGACAAGGCGGCCGCTTATCATCTCAAGGTCCAGTTGCATATCGTGAAGGGGGAATACCCGCAAGCCGTGGCCAGCGCGCTCACGTGCCTGCGTCTGTTCGGCATTGACATCCCGGCACATCCGACCTGGGAACAGGTCCAGGCCGAATACGAGACGATCTGGCGCAACCTGGAGGGGCAACCGATCGAGCGCCTGATCGACCAGCCGCTGATGACCGATCCGGAACTGCAGGCTGCCATGCGGGTGCTTTCGGCCACGAACCCTCCCGCCTACTTCACCGACTTCCTTTTGTGTTGCCTGCTCCGGTGCCGCATGGTGAACGTCAGCATGCAGCACGGAACAAGCGGCGCTTCCGCGTACGGCTATGCGAGCTTCGGGTTTATCCTCGGCCCGGTCTTTCACCGTTACAGCGAAGGTTATCGTTTCAGCAGGCTCGCGTGTGACCTGGTTGAGAAGCACGGCTTCATTGCCTACCAAGCAAGGATGTACGTATTGATGGGGGGAGTGGCCCTCTGGACGCAGCCGATCACGACGGCGATCGATTTCATGCGGGCGGCCTTTCGCGTCGCGACCGAGACGGGGGATCTTACTCACGCTTGCTACAGCATGTGGCAAGCGGTCGCATACCTTCTCCAGCGGAATGATCCGCTCGACGCGGTATGGTCCGAGTCGGAGAGGAGCCTGGACTTCGTCCGGAGAGCCAGGTTCCGCGACGTCGCGGACATTATCGTGAGCCAGCAACGCTTCATCGCGA
>WNFJ01051653.1_pt1 | contig 14048 bp, 22 predicted proteins | sample 5400461 | NCBI WGS metagenome assembly WNFJ01 (sample SAMN13153349, study PRJNA577476) | soil metagenome | isolation source: 115 cm saprolite on Douglas fir-dominated hillslope | place: USA:California | collected 2013-09-17 | reverse complement strand
GGCACCGGCACGCATGAGCGTGTGCCCAAGGTGCCGATGATTGGGAGGACCAAGCCATGCCTTTCGACGGCAGGGGGTATGAAGAGCGGAGCGATGCCCTAGACAAGATCGATGAGGTGATTGCTCTTCTGGCCACCAAGGGGAAATGGTGTCAGCGGGCAATGCAGACTTGGGACGGCCGGCGGTGCCTTCTCGGCGCGATGAAGGCGGCGGATGCCGAGAGGGTGCTCGTGGCGCCCGTTCTCCGGGCTATCCAAGAAGTGACGGGCATTACCTACCGGCGCATCGAGCAGTTCAATGACCATCCGGCCACCAGCCACGCGCTCGTGTTGCGGGTGCTGCATCAGGCGCGCGAGAACATCCGGACCGCAGCCGTTCGGCGAGAGGCGCCAACGTCGTCGATACCAACACTCGCTTGGTAGGTTGAGGTCCGCGACAGCTCACGCGGGCACTCACGAGACCCGCCGCATCCCCCAGAAACAACTGCGGGGGCGGGGTGAGCGACGGCCCGGTTGGCGAAGGAGTAATCCATGGTTCCTCCGTGGGCTCGGTCGGGCGTCGGGCCCCACACGCGCGTGCCTTCGTCCCCCGCATTGGAATAGATATGGGAGTGGCCGCGCCGGATCATCAATGGTGTCACGCCTCGGGCGGGGTTTTCTTTTCGGTCCTTTGGATTCGATGAGGCCCTAGCGTGCTCCCGCCGTCCAGCCCGAGGACCGGTAGGCACCGACGGCGGACAGGCCACCAAACGCTTCGCGTGCGCGTGCGTCATCCGCCATGCTGGCGTTGAAGCAATTATCGAAGCTCGCCGTTCCCGGCTCGAAGCCGGCACGGCGGCAGTTGTTCGCGATGCCCTGCTGCAAGGACATGCAACCAACGAGCAACAGCACAACGGCGAATCCAAGCGATTTCACCACTATGCGTTTCATCTCCATGCTCCTGTTGGTGTTTGGCGCTCCAAAGGAGCGGTCGATGCGGCGGCTAATCGCCCCGGCGCGCACGTTCAGAATAGAGTTTGGTGGTGGCCCGCGAGCCCCAATGGCCGCGCGGGTTGTGTCGACAGACACCCCGGCGGACGAACCCGTGCGAGCGATCCGCAATGGATAGGGAGGAGACCTCCGACGACGTCACGGTGAGGCAGAAGCGGCCGAGATCGCCGGCTTTGCGACAATCCGGAGCGGCCATGACTCAGCGACCGGGCGGACCGGCGGAAGCGGCATTTGCCGTCGCACCCGCTCCCGCACGGCGTCGCTCCGCAAAGACCGGCACGTCGCGGGCGGGCGAAAAGAAAGCGACCGAGGCGGTGCTCCGTCATGGCGCTAGTCCCGAACTGTTGCCCGAGATGGCCGACCAGCTGTGGCGGGCCAACCCTCTCCACCGGCTGCTGCCGATCTCATGGGGCGAGATCGGATCCGGTCCACGCAACGACGGCAGCCGCCAATTTCGGCCTGACGATGTGGCGAGAAGCGACCGAGACCTGGATCGGCACCGCGGCCCGCTGGTGGGGACTCGCACCGGCCGTGCCGGCCAGGCCGGAAGGCGCCGAGGCCGACCGGCGCTTCGACGCTCCGGAATGGGAGCAGCACCCCTTCTTCCGGCTGCTGAAGCAGAGCTATCTCGCCCTTTCCAAGCAGCTTCTCGAGGAAGCCGAGCGGCAGGCGGTCGATCCCGCCGAACGGCAGCGGCTTGTCTTCCATCTCCGGCAGTTCCTCGACGCGATGAGCCCCACCTCGTTTCTGCCGACCAATCCCGCGGCGCTCCGCAAGGCATGGGAGACGGGCGGCGGCAGCGTCGCCGACGGGCTCCGCAACCTGTTGGACGATCTCCGCCAGGGCCGGCTCAGCATGACCGACACCGCAGCGTTCGCGCCGGGCAAGAACCTCGCCACGACCCCAGGCAAGGTCGTCTACCGCAACCGCCTCATCGAGCTCATCCAATACGCGCCGATGACGGCGCAGACTTACGCCGTGCCGCTGCTGTTCATGCCGCCGTGGATCAACAAGTTCTATGTCCTCGACCTGCAGCCGAAGAACAGCCTTGTCCGCTTCCTGCTCGCCGCTTCCTGCTCGAGCAAGGCTTCTCGGTATTCATGATCAGCTGGAAGAACCCGGACGCTTCGATGGAGGCCGTCACCTTCGAGGATTACATGACCGATGGCCCGCTCGCCGCGAGCGACGTCGTGCGCGAGATCACGGGGGCCGAGCGCATCAACCCCGTCGGCTATTGCGTCGGCGGAACGCTGCTGGCGATGACGCTGGCCTATCTGGCGGCGCGGCGGGACGAGCGCTTCGGTGTGGCCACGTTCATGGTATCGCTCTTGGACTTTTCCGAGGTTGGCGACACGGCCGTATTCATCGACGAGCCGCAGATCGCTTACATGGAGCAGCAGATGCTCGAGCGCGGCTATCTCGACAGTCGCCACATGTCGAACATGTTCAACCTGCTGCGCGCGAATGACCTGATCTGGAACACGGTGATCAACAATTACCTGATGGGGAACAAGCCGCCCGCGTTCGATCTCCTGTACTGGAACAACGACGGCACTCGAATGGCGCGGGCGGCTCACAGCTTCTATCTCCGCAACACCTACCTCGAGAACAACCTGATCAAGCCGGGCAAGATCTCCCTGCTCGGGCAGCCGATCGACCTGCGCCGCATTCGCCAAGACATTTACGCGGTGGGCGCCGAGAAGGACCACATCGTGCCCTGGCGCTCAGCCTGGCGGATCGCGCAGCTGACAAGCGCGCAGACCCACTTCGTGCTGGCTGCGAGCGGGCACATCGCCGGCATGATCAATCCACCGTCCAAAGGCAAAGGCGGGTATTGGACGAACGACACCCTCCCGCCGCCGGCGACCGCCGACGCCTGGCTGGCCCCCGCGCAAAAGCATGACGGCAGCTGGTGGACCGATTTGGCCGGTTGGCTCGGGGCCCGGTCCGGAGAGAGAATACCCGCGCCGCCGGTCGGAAGTGCTGCCCATCGCCCGATCGGCGACGCGCCGGGAACCTACGTCCTGGAAAAATAGGCGCGCAATAATGCACGCCCGGCCCCAGCGAGGGCGGGCTTCCCGGGTCCCAGGCGACTTTCTACGGCTGGCTGCCCGCGGGCTCGTTCCATCGTCCGCAAAGCGCCGGGTCGCGGCGGCAGTGCTCGACGAAATGCTGCAGCACGACCTTAAGCTCCGCGGCGTGGCGGAGGTCGCCCCGGCTGCGTGCTACCGCGATGTCGTCGCGCATCATCACGTTAATTGCCCGTCGTCCGTCGGGGCAATGCACGAGGTAGCACCCGAGCTCGGCGGCGATCATTTCCGGCAGGTGCTCGTGCTCGGCGATCGCGTCGATCTCTTCAAGTGTAAGGTCGCTGAACGCGATACAGTCTTCCAGCGTCAGCATGGCGAGACCCTCCTCAAACCCATGCGCTCCAACCATGATGGCTCTGATCCAGGTCAATCCGACCCAGCGACCGTCGCCTCCGGCGGACACGACGGGACGCTGCCATCGTTGACGCCCTTACCGCGCATCGCCCAGCCTTCTTGCGCGTCCGTGCGACCGCTTTGCCAGCCGGCGAGTCGCTGCTACATGCGGCGGACGTGGCCGCCCGGCCGATAGACGCGCCCGCAGGTCGGGCACATTCGCGATGGACCTCCGGCCTGCGAGAACTTGGCGGCATCTGCTCAGCGTGGCGTGCCTCGGCTGATCTGAGCAACACGCTATCGAAGGCACCGAGTAAACGGGGCGTGCTGCCAGTCAACTCCGAGCAACCGCGCGCAATTGGCGCGCGTTCTCATCAACGCTGCCGTCGGACGGCCCGCCTTTCACAGCCCGACGCGCTCGACACCGAGGCCGACCGCTGTGGGCCACGCGCTCATGAGCATCTCCTCCGTGCCCACTGCGTACGACATGCCGCAAATAAACGGATGGGGAGCCTCTCGACTCCCCATTCGCTGTCAAGGTCGACACCGATTTTATGGATCGGCGCTTCCCAGGCACCATGAGACTAACAAATGAAAAGAACGGAGTCAAAAAATTTGACTATAATTTCACTCGGGCCGGTGCAAACGCAATAACATGTCGCATTGCTATACTACTGGTTTCTTGCCCGACGCCTGCGAGCAACGGCTCGACGATTATCAGGAGCGTCGCGCCCGACGGGGAGTCCAATTGCTGGGGCGATATCCGCCCTAAGCCACGGGCTCGCGCCGGCATACCACTATCCGGTTCGCCCGTTCTCTTCTTCGCCCCCCAGCTCGGATGGCTCGTTTGACATCGCAGACCGTGCTGTGAACGGCGGCATCAGCTTGAGGCGCTGCTTGAGCCAGCCGTTCAAAGGTCCGCTTCACCGTCTCGAGTTCGTCGTCGGTCAAGTCCTCGAGCGTCAGCAAACGGTTGCGCCGCCTTGTTTTGGGGGACATGTTGACCAGCGGGTTCACGCTCGACGGCCTGTTGGCTACTAGGGGGAGCACCGCTCAATCACACGTCAGGGTTGTCGATGTTTCCGCCGCAAAGAATCATCTGCCTGACCGAGGAAACCGTCGAGACACTTTATCTGCTCGGTGAGCAGGATCGCATCGTCGGGATCTCTGGTTACGTGGTGCGCCCGCCGCAGGCGCGCCGCGATAAGCCAAGAGTGAGCGCCTTCACGTCGGCGGATATCGAGGAAGATCCTTGCTCTCGAACCGGACCTCGTTCTCGCTTTCTCCGACCTACAGGCGGACATCGTCGCCGACCTGATCCGTCGCGGGATCACTGTCCACGCCTTCAACCAGCGGACCGTGGCAGGCATTCTCGCCATGGTTCGGATGCTTGGGGCGATGGTGGGCGCGAGCGAGCGGGCCGAACAGCTTGTCAGGTCGCTTGAGGCCCGCCTTATCGAGGCGCGACACCGCAGGAATCGATTAGCCAAGCGGCCGAAGGTGTTCTTCGAGGAATGGGACAATCCGCTCATCTCCGGTATCGGCTGGGTTTCCGAGCTGATCGACACCGCAGGCGGGATCGACATCTTCGCGGATCGCGCAAAGGGTCGCGCGGCAAGGGATCGGATCGTGACCACCAAGGAGGTCGTGGCGAGGGAACCCGATCTGATCATCGGTTCCTGGTGTGGCAAGAAGTTCCGGCCGGAACGGGTCACGGTGCGGCCGGGGTTCGATCAGATCGCGGCCGTGCAGAATGAGGCGCTGTTCGAGATTAAGTCGCCGCTCATATTGCAGCCGGGTCCGGCCGCGTTAACCGACGGACTGGCGGCGCTTCAGACAATCATCGAACGCTGGGCGGAGCCGTGGTCCTAGGTGTCGGAACCGGAGTATGTAGCGCATCGTGTAATGGACCGACCAAGCATTTGGCCGACCTCGACGAAGGCCCTCTCTCCGCGCTTTCTCCGCATCAGCACTGGAACTGTAGCGGTAATGGGTCGATCTCCCCCACCATGACGGGTGGGGGTGGGTCTGATCTTCGACCCATACATATGTCCATATAGAGTAGGGCCCTAAACCCTTTACATGCACGCGCAGGGTTAAATCGACCGCATGAAACCATCGCGACCGATGGGGCGAGAAAACGGGAGTAGCGACATCCGGGGGCTGAATGAAGATCCATGTCGAATGCTATGCGGGCTATCAGGCCGAGGAGACGCCGCGCCTCGCTCCTGAGCTGCTCCGGCGTAATCGGCTTCTCCAACAACTTTTCTAAGCGGAGGCCCGGATATTTTGCGACAGCCTCGGTGTCGACATGCCCGGAAATGTCCGCAGGTCGACGGCGCGCACCACGAGTGGTAGGATCCAGTGGTCATGGCGCGGCAAGGCGCGCCGTGACGACGCATACCCATGAAGGCGCAGCAAGGTAGCCCCGCTTCGGCGGGGTTTCGCGTTTTGGTCGGGCGTTCGCTTTGCCCCGGGGCAATGCCGATGAATGCGGTCAAGTTCGAAGTGAACACGCTCCGCGATTGGCCAAGAGGACCCGAGATCTTGCCCACCGCGTCAGGACGGTGCATCGCCGATATCAGCTCTGGCGCTTGCCGAAGAATACGAGGCCAAGGCCGCCGAGATCGAGCGAAGTGGGAAGCTCCCGAACGCACCCTCGTCCTGGGACCGAGCGGTGTTAGGGAGGGGTGGTATTCGTGGTTGCCGCGCCGCGCCGCGTCGCGCGAAGGTGCGCTGACCCGGGTGATGATTGACCCTGTTGCGCTCTTCGAGCGAAGCTTCGAGGTCGCGGACGCCTACGAGAATTGGCTCGAGGCGCAGGCAGACCTGTTTTGGGCGCTCCACGCATATTCGGTGGCCTCGCTGGGGCTTTTCCGCTCGCTGCAGGGCAAGCGACCGGCCGTGCGTGCCGGAGCGCTGCACCACGATCCGCGCGCGCCCCTCCGGCCTCGCAGGCAGCGCCGGCCCGGTTGAGGCTCCGCGCGCGTCAGGAGGCGCACATGCGGCTCGGCGAGACGCCGCTATCCCGGGCGCTGCGGCACGGGTTCCAGCGGACAGACCACCTGCGCCGCGGCTATGGCGTGGTTTTCGACGCGCTCGGCTTCGGTCCCATTCGAACGCCCTCTCGAATCCTGCGGGAAGAGGCGGGCCTGCGCCTTCACGCCTTCGGCGGCGCATCGGCGTCACCGGCCATGCTCATCGTGCAAGCGCCGATCAAGCGCGCCTATATCTGGGACCTCGAGCCCGAAGTCAGCGTCGTGCGCCGCTGCCTCGAGGACGGGCTCCGTGTGTATCTAGCGGAATGGACGGACGAGGGCGCGGCATCGAGCTTCGGACTGGACCGTTACGCCGGCCGATTGTTGTTGGCCTCCGTCGATGCCATCGCGAACGAGACCGGTCAGCAGCGCATCGTCGTGGCCGGACATTCACTAGGCGGGACATTGGCCGCGATCTTCGCGGCGCTTCACCCGAAGCGGGTACGCGCGCTGGTGCTGCTCGAAGCGCCGACGCGCTTCGGCGCGTCGGCGGGTGCCTTCGCGCCGCTGGTCGCGACCACGCCGGCGAGCCCCATACGCAACGTCTTCGGTGCCATCCCCGGCAGCTTTCTCGACGTGGCGAGCGCCACGGCCTCGCCGCCCAGCTTCATCGGCGCCCGCTGGCTCGACGCGATCGCGGTGGCCGGCCATGGTCCGAGGCTGCTCACGCATTTGCGCGTGGAGCGCTGGACTTGTGACGAGTTCGCGCTGCCGGGCCGTCTTTTCGAGGAGGTGGTAGAGCTGCTGTATCGCGAGGACCGGTTCATAAGGGGAACGCTGATGGTCGGCGGCTGCAAAGCGACCTCGCACGCGCTCGACATGCCGCTTCTCAGCGTGTTCCGGCCGAGGAGCCTCGTCGTTCCACCAGCGACGATCCTGCCGCTTCACGCCGCGGCGACGAATCCGCGCAGTCGGCTGATCCGTTATGACGGGGAGTACGGCGTAGCCCTTCAGCATGTCGGCATCCTGGTGGGCCGCGAGGCGCATCGCCGCATATGGCCCGAGATTCTCGAGTGGATTGAGGGATGCTGTGCGTGAAATGGGCGTCGCCCCATGTCGCAGGCTTCTGATAGGTAAGCGCATGCCTCACCATGAAGCGACGCGCGCAGCTCCGCGTCAGGCCACGCCGTTGTGTATCGCCGCGATCCTGGCGATCTGCGGCTGTGCGCCGTCGCGAACCGATTGGACCAAGCCCGGCATGGCCACGGCCGAACTGAAACGCGATCTCGCAGACCGTGAGCGGCAAACGACGGGACCCGGCCCCTTCCGATTCAAGGCGCTGAGCGAAGACTACGAGAGCGCCCGCGATCAAATCGGCCCGCGAGCGGGATCGATGCATGGAAGTCCGCGGCTGGCGGCCGTCGAGCAAGAACTGAGCACGCGTTTCGCCCCGGGCGCGCAAACATGCGGTTTGCGGAGACCAAGACGCCCGAGCAGCAGCGCTGCCTGATGCTCCATCGCGCGCGCCATCTCTTCATCCGGCAGCAGACCGCCGACTAGCCGCCTGCCATTCCCAGGGGGGCTGGGAGCGCGTACGGTGCTCCAAATATCCGTTGAACTGGGAGGCGATCATGCGGTTCAGGATAACCGGAATACTGGTGCTCGGCGCGGTGGCACTTGCCGCCTCCGCGGCCGCACAGACCACACCAACCCCTTCGGCGATCACCCGTACAGTGATCGCCGCCACCAAACTGCCGACCGTGACAGACGTGCCGCTCCATTTCAGAGCAGTGGGTGTTACCCTTCCGCCGGGCGAGAAGAGCGGCGTCTCGGCGGCCGACGGCATCCTCTATCAGATATCAGGATCGACTGAGGTCTCGATCGGTGGACAGGCAAAAGTGCTAAGCGCTGGAGAAGGGTTGTTCATCGCCGGCGGGAAGACGGCGGCGCTGAAAGCGGGAAGCGGAGGGCCGTCGACCTTCCTCCACTTCTTCCTTGCCCCGGCTGCGGACCCTGGATCGGCCTGCTGAGACGGCATTTGCCACCGTGAGGGAATTATATCGCACAGTGGCACCGATTCCCGACCTGAAGCCGGGCGGTTATGATCTCAATCTGACACGGATCACATTTCCGGCGCAGATGCCCTCCAACCCGCCACACCATCGGTCGGGAGCGGCTCTGTACTACATCATCTCGGGAACGGGGGCTAACACGGTGGACGGCAAGACAGAGGCGAAGGGACCGGGTTCCTTGATCTATGAACCGTTCGGCCTTGTGCACCAATGGGGAAACCCCGGTAATGAGCCGTTGACATTCTTGGCTTTCAACATCAATCCAGAAGGCGTCGCCGCCGTGCTCCCGGGCGCGCCAGCGAAGGTTCAATAGCTAACGGCGAAGGTTGAGTGCGGCCGAGGGGATGGGGGTGCTGCACGAACTCGAAGTATGGGCGCGCTTCATTGCCCTGCTATTGGCGGTCGTGATTGCAGTACTGCAAGCCGTTAGAGCCTACCGCCAGCGACGATGGCGGTCGGCATTGGCAAGCTGCACCATTGTCGTTCTGCTCATGGCCGTCGTCTTGGTGAGCGTTGTCCTGCGGTGATACTATGCGTGGATTGGCGGCCCCATTGCGAGTCTAACCCTCGCGATGTGACCAAGTCCCCCTTGCGGTGGACCGGATCTGAATCTGACAGTTGGTACCGCCAGCGGCCATCTCTTCGCAATGCTCAAAACCTGTCGGACTTAAGTCGTCAGACTACTAGCAGCCCTAGCGTCAGCGGTCAGCGCAAAAGCCAAGGGATCGAACCCTTCGGCTCGTCACGCAAATCCAGAGTCTTGCCGTGATTGGGTGAAGTTGGACCGTTCCAGCGTGACGCGTTGATATCATTGGAAATGCCGCGCGAAGGCGCATAGTCGCCGGAGGCGCAGGCGCTCAAGCCAAGTCCGAAGAGAATGAGGGTCGTATTAGTGAGCAGAATACGTCTCATGGCCGGTACCCACCGCATGCTTGCGACCGGAATTTCATCATCCAACGCCCATTAGCGCGATGGCTGGAGGCTCGCTGAGCAGGGCGTAACGGCGCCACCGGAGCAAATCTCTAAGTGAGCAGGCAGAGATCGGAATCAAGGTCAGATTAGTACCACTAGCACCGCTGGCAGGCCGGCAAGCACTTGTCTGGACCGGTACCATAGCGCTATTCGCCGCCCATGGCCGAAGACGCTTGGAAGCCTCATCAGGGCGACGAGCTTAGCTTTATGGACGGGAGCGACGAATGGCTCGCGCTCCTGCTGGGTAACAACCTGCAAATCGCAACGCTCCGAATGTCTGCTTACGCGGTAGCAACGGCCGCCATCGCGGCAGCCTTAGTGGGCTGGTTGGCATAACGGCGCTCCTCCTTTCGGACACGAGAGTAGCAATGGGCGGTGCCTCGGCACGTTGGCTCGAGCTACGTCGCAGGCGTGCTCGACGAGGCCGCCACAATGGCTGATACGCTCGGATAGGCGCGCGATGTCGTGCTCAAATATCTGCGCGAGCATCCGGAACGACGGAACCAGGTTGCCGCCAGTCTCGTCTTTGATGCGGCCCGCGAGGCATGGCCATGCAAAATGAGCAGGTCAGTAGTCCTCGTGTGCCCGCGAAGCAGGTTCTGGGCGATGGGCCGTCGAACTGAAACCTGAGTTCTTGAATTTCGTGGCTGCGGGCTGGCTGGCTCATGCCTATTGGCGTACGCTCTCCATCATTCAAATGGCGTGAGAGGGGCCGCGTCGTGCTCCCTGCCTGCTGGGCGGGAGCGCGATGTCGCTAAGCATGGTCATTCTCGACTTCGTCGCCCTGATGGTATTGGCGATAGCGGCGAAGCGTAATAATTGGACCGTGTTGAGCGCCGCTTGCGGCACGAGGGCAGGGGTGCTCGCCATCACCACAGCAGGCCGGCCGCACACGGCGCATGGACGCGGGTGTCGGGTTCTGCTGGCGGGGGAGTACTAGCGGCTGGCCGGCGACGTTTCCCTGGGCGAAGGCAGCAGAGCCCCGAGCATCGCGCTCGGGGCTCTCTTGTTTTGGGCGCTGCCGCGTGTGGGGGCTCACCGGTATCGCGCCAGGTGTTATCCCGATATCGCCAATCATTTTGCAGGGAGTATCCAATGACGCGGGAGTTAGGTGGCGCGATCCTGATGGGCGCGTGCATCACCGCGGCGGCCCAGATCATTGCCGGTACGGGCGAGGGCGCTGGAACCGAGACGCGGGGGCGGCACGTGGCAGAGCTCGCTCATGAGATTTATCAGGCATCGATGAAACAGTTCGGCGTGGGGCTGCTACGGTTCGAGTCCTGATTGCCGGGGGAAAGCTCGCCGCCATCGATAGAGCCGCTTCAACGCGAGCGCCGCGACCGCGGCTCCGCCGTCGCCTTCTCCGCCGCTCGCAGCTTGTCCCTGATCTGCCGCAGACGCTCCGTGCGCGGCGCGAGGGGATAGCTCGACTGTGTCTCGTCGGTTAGCAGGCTGAGAAGAGCTTGGCGCTCGTCGTCGGTTAGGTCGACGTCCATGCCCGGCTAACGCCCGCGGTCGCCGGCTTGCCCGCTCGTCTGCAACCCTGCCGATCGCTCAAAGAGCCCTAGGAACTGCAGCGCGGGAGCTTCGGCTATGCGAGATGCTGCAGCCCAGTTCCGTGCAAAGGCGCAGAGATGTCGTCACGTGCTCAAGAAAACTGTAGATCCCGAGAGCATCGTGCAGCTGCAAACCTGGATTCGGAAGTTCGAGGAAAAAGCCGCAGAGGCCGAACAACGCGCACCGGCCGCCACTATCCCGCGTCGACGCTGGCCGGTAGACCGGTCAGCGTCGAAGAAGTTGTGTAACGGGCGCCCAGCTAGCGGCACCGCCGGCAGGTTCAGGTTGGCATCGCCAACCTGAACCTGCCAGCCGATCGGCGCGAACTCGCTCACGTCGGAGAGGAACCGCGCGCCGCCGCGATCTCTTGGGCCGTGGGCGTGTCCCGATCACGGCGCTGCTCGCGCGCATCGCGCGACCGGAGCAGCGACACCCGGAGGGGGTCAAAGTGGAGGGGGTCAAAGTGATGAGTATCGCGGAGCCGCTGCAGCGATGCCCGGACCATTTCGAGGTTATGCTCCGCCTTAGCCAGCACCGCGCGCACCTCGGCCCGCAGCTCGTCCAGACGGAAAGGCTTGTGCAAGTGTCGCCAGCCGCAGGCGGCCAACCGTTGGCTAGCGCATGATTCCCCGGTCATGAGGATAACCGGGATGCCGCGTTGCGAGACGTCAGCAGCCAGCTCAATCCCAGACCTGCCCGGCATCACGGCATCGAGGACGATGACGTCAGGTCGGTCGCTGTCAACAAGGGCAGAGCTTCGCCGGCGGTCACGGCGGAACTCACCCGATAGCCGCTTTCTTCCAGCGCCATCTGCAGCAGTGCGCAGAGCGCGGAATAATCGTCGACGACAAGGACGTGCGGCATGCGTGCCTCCCGGAAGATGGCGCGACGCCGCCGCTTGCGATGCGGTTAAATGATCGTCGTAAGGAAACAACAGTACTCCACCCGAAAGTACGAAGGCACTCTGCGTGGTGATAGAGGCTCCCGCATAAGGGCAACAGCTGCGCCATCGGATCGTAGCCGCGGCGGGCGCCTAGATTTGTCGACAGCGTCTCCAGCGGCGCTAAGCCGCCGTGGTGGCGCGCTCGTCGGTGCGCGTGCTTCCGGTGGTTTGCGTTTCGCGCTGCGGCGTGCTCTCGCTTCCGCTCGCGGCGGTGGTCGCCGGAAGTGTCCAGCGACTGGCGAGGGCCGCCAAATCTGCCTGCAGCCGCTCGACGGCGCCCCGCAGCCAGTCGCGCTGAACATCGACGAGCGTCTCGACATCGGTGGACGTCGACAGACGCTCCAAAGCGTTCAATCCAGCCTGAACGTCCTCCTGGCGCCGCGCGAACCAGCGCATCGCCTCGGGCTCCATCGCNNATCGCCCTGGTAGCGCAGCAAGATATCAAGCGGCCGCATCATGGCGGCCGTGATGCCTGGCTCGCTGGCTGACGGCGCGGAACTGCCCGCTCCCCGAGGTGCAGTCGCCTTTTCAACCTTTATCGTCATTGGTCTCTCCCTTTATTCGACCCTTGCCGAGCGTTGCGCGCCGACGAAGTTTGAGCAACGTGCATTATCACCCTGCGGAGCTTACTTCGCGCGGCGCCGCGCGTATAGCTAGCCTGATGTATGTGCCAGCGCATAGCCGCCATCTGGGGGAAGTTTTACCGGCTCACTGTCGGACTTGCTCGTCCTGATGTTCGACCACACGCCTCGGGCAATCTGGGCGCGCCGAAGCGACCTGCTAGACGACATGCGCCGGGCCAACAACGAACCGGCCTGGCTAACGAAAGCCGCGAAGGACGGCTACTACTGCGCATACCGCTTCGCGAACGGCGACGTGGCGGAGCCCCTCACCTTCTCCGTCATCTCCGGCGGAATCTCGTTCATGCGTGGACGTTCTTGGCATGATCGGCCACCTGCCTCATCAACTCGTCCTCCGTCTCGGCACGAGCGACGAAGTCGCAGCCCGATCCCAGATCGGCACAGTGCAGCCGATGGCGGCTCCTGGCCGCGGGCGTGCCCAGAACCATAGCTCGATGAGCGCGAGCGCGGCGATCGCCGCGAGGGGCTTCATCATGGCGGGATCCAGTTCTGGTCGAGCGCCGGCGCGCGACGCCCGTGAGGTTGAGCGCCGCCGCGCCGAAGCGCCCACCGTCGTCCAGACGACGGCCGCAGGCGGCGGGGACCGCGCAGAGCGCAATCGCCGACAAGGGGCAGCGGTGGAAGGCGGCCGCCTAAACACCTAAAGATGAGAAAGCAACCGAAGGGCCGGGTCCAACCCGGCCCTTTTTCATTGCCATTCTAAGACGTGCCGCGCGTCCGTCGGCGGCGTGCCGATCTCGCCGATGGCCACGATGATCCGCAGCCACACGTCGGCGCCTTCGGTGTCGCCCTTCTTGCGCATCGCCTCGACCATCTCGCGCGCCTTCGTCATGGCTTCCTCACGGTGGAGCTGAAGCCAAAGATGCGCTTGACGCTGAACGTCATGGTCCGAAGTTGGCCTGCGGCGAAGATATGACGAGCGTCAGCAGAAAGAAAAGCCCCGCCGGCTCGGGCGGGGCCGATGAACGTACGCCGACACGAAGATGCGTTGGGCGCAGTTCTTCAGGACGCGCCCATCGGCCTGTAGGCGATCTTTCCCGCCCTTGCGTACAGGTCTTTCGCCTCGGCCGTGGTGAAAGCCTGGGTGGTTACTACCCCCTCCGTGCCGCCGCCGCTCGTGGCCACCAACGAAAGCAACGTGGCGGCTTGCGCGTCCGGCATCTCCGTGACGAGCATGAAATCATAGTGGCCCAGCGTGAAGTAGAAAGAGAGCAACTTGCCGCCCGACTGCTCGCAAAGCCCGGAGATGTAAGCATACCTGTCCTCTGGCTTTTTCAAGCCACCTTTTACGTACTCGCGGGTCAAGCGACCTTGCGTAATGAAGACTGGCATATGAGTCTCCCTGCGCTTGCGCTGATCGCGCGCACGACGGGCGCGATCCTTGGTGAAAAAATTCTATCGCGACCCGCCGTTACGAGATACCGCCCATAGGATCGCTGGTTTTCAACCCGCGGCGGTGATAGCTAGCGGCGC
>WNFJ01387334.1_pt1 | contig 14050 bp, 12 predicted proteins | sample 5400461 | NCBI WGS metagenome assembly WNFJ01 (sample SAMN13153349, study PRJNA577476) | soil metagenome | isolation source: 115 cm saprolite on Douglas fir-dominated hillslope | place: USA:California | collected 2013-09-17 | reverse complement strand
CCACCACCTCTCCCGCCCCTACGGACTATGTCCGCATTTCTTTGCCAAATTCCACCATCGCACCCCTCCCTCACTCCTATACTCACTCCACCCCTTAATTGGCATACTCTCCAAATCCTTCTCCACAAGAGCTTTGACCAGCAGGCGCGCCTGTTTGATTTTGGTGAACAGGGGTATGTTGTGGTCAACGGCGTAGCGGCGCATGGCATAGTCGTCATCGACCTCCTTTTTGACGAAGCTATCGACGATATTGATGGCCAGGTCGATTATGTTGTCCCGGAAGTAGGTCAACACGTTGGGGTACTTCTGCTCGTGAATTTTGTAGAGCATGGTGGCCTCGATGCCGTTGGCCCGCAAAAAGGCGCATGTCTTCTCGGTGGCATACAGCGGGATGCCGAGCGTAGCCAGCAGGCGCGCGCTCTCCAGAAATTTGGCTTTCTTTTCGTCGCCGCCCAGGCTGATAAAGATACCTCTGCGCGGTATCTTGCCACCCGTGGCTAGGATAGCTTTCAGGTAGGCTTCCACCAGGTCTTCACCAAAACAAGCAACTTCTCCAGTCGAGGACATCTCGACGCGCAGGATAGGATCAGCGCCGGTCAGGCGTGAGAATGAAAATTGCGGCGCTTTGACTGCCGTGAATGCCGGTCGCGGCACCTGCACCGCCGGGATATCGTCGTTAAAGAGCGCGTCTACAAAGAGTTCGATGAAGTTGACGCCCGTTACTTTTGAGATGAATGGGAAGGTGCGTGAGGCTCGCAGGTTGATCTCGATCACGTAAACCTGGTTCTCTGTCGCCAGGAACTGGATATTGAACGGGCCGGTAATTTCCAACGCGCTGGCGATGGCGCGGCCCGCGAGCTCAATACTGCGCATGGTCTCCTGGTTGAGTGTTTGCGGCGGCAGCGCAATCGTTGCATCACCCGAATGCACTCCCGCATTCTCGATATGTTCAGAGATGACGAAAGCCTTGACCGAGCCGCGCTGCGCCACCGCGTCCAGTTCGATCTCCTTGACCTTCTCAAAGAACCGGGAGACGGTCACCGGATATTCGGGTGAAACCGCTGCGGCTTCGCGTGTGTACTGCTCCAGTTCTTCCGGCGTATAACAGACCTTCATGGCATTGCCAGAGAGCACATACGATGGCCGCACCAGCACCGGGTAGCCGACTCGCTGCGCGAACTGGTGCAGTTCCAGCAGGTTGACCAGCATCTTCCACTCTGGCTGGCGAATGCCAAGCGTATCCAACAGCCTGGAAAACTTGTTGCGGTCTTCCGCCTGGTCGATGTGCGCGGCATTGGTGCCCAGCAGCCTGAAGCCGTACTTCTCCAGCGCTTTGGCGCGATTATTGGGCGTCTGCCCGCCGACAGAGACGATCACGCCGTTCGGTGACTCAAACTCGCAGATGTCAGCGATGCGTTCAAAGGTCAGTTCTTCAAAGTAGAGGCGATCCGAAGTATCGTAGTCGGTCGAGACGGTTTCAGGATTGCAGTTGACCACAATCGAACGTTTGTGATGCTTTCTGAGCGCCTCAACCGCGCTGACGCTGGTCCAGTCAAACTCGACCGACGAGCCAATGCGATAGGGGCCGGAGCCGAGCACAATCACGCCCTCGTCTCCCAGCGGCGCGACATCGTGATGCTGCCCGTTGTAGGTCATGTAGAGGTAGTTGGTTTCCGAGGGGAACTCAGCCGCCAGCGTGTCGATCTGAAAGACCGAGGGAGTGACGCCGAGCCCTTTGCGCAGCGCGCGCATCTCCAACCCTCTTTTCCCGACCAGCTCCCCGATGCGCTTATCAGACATGCCCACCTGTTTCAGGGCCCACAACTGCTCCGCCGTAAGATCAGTTTCGAGGCGCAGACCCTGCTCGATATCGACGATGTGCTTGATGCGCTGCAAAAACCAGGGGTCAATGCCGGTAATGTGCGCGATTTCATCGACCGTGATGGCGCAGCGCATGGCGAGCGCAAGCGCAAACAGGCGTTTGGGCGTGGGCGTATAGAGGTAGCGTGTGATATTTTGGGCTATCGTTTCGCTGTTGGCAAAGACTTTCTCGGAGGTGGCACCCTCAAAGTCCAGGTCCAACATGCGAATAGCTTTCTGGTAGGCTTCCTCGAAGGTGCGACCTATGCCCATCACCTCGCCGACCGACTTCATGCCCGTACCTATGGTCTCATCGGCCCCCTTGAATTTCTCCAGGTCCCAGCGCGGAATCTTGACCACCACGTAGTCCAGGCTGGGCTCAAAGCAGGCGCGCGTCACGCCCGTGACGCGGTTGGTCAGTTCGATCAAACCGTAGCCGAGCGCGAGTTTGGCGGCAACGTAGGCCAGGGGATAGCCTGTCGCTTTGCTCGCCAGCGCGGAACTGCGCGAAAGACGCGCATTCACCTCGATGACATAGAAGTCCGACGTTTGCGGATCGAGCGCGAACTGCACATTGCACTCCCCCACGATATCCAGGCTTCTCACAATGGCGGTCGAGGCGGCCCGCAGCGTATGATATTCGCTGTTGTTGAGCGTCTGGCTGGGAGCGATGACAATCGACTCGCCAGTGTGGATGCCCAGCGGGTCCATGTTCTCCATGTTGCAGACGGTGATGCAGTTGTCGTAGCGGTCGCGCACTACCTCGTACTCGACCTCTTTATAGTGATGCAGGTATTGCTCGATCAAGACCTGGGGCGCGAAAGCCAGCGCCCCACTGACAATCTTTCGCAGCTCCTCGCTGTCATGCGCGATGCCCGATCCCTGGCCGCCCAGCGCGAAACCGGCGCGCACCATCACGGGAAAACCGATTTCCTGCCCGATATGCAGCGCCTCGGCGAGCGTTTCCGCGCTGCGGCTCTGCGGCGTCGGTATGTCGATGGCGCGCAGGTGCCGCGCGAAGGCCTGCCTGTCCTCGGTCAGCATGATAGCAGAGATGGGGGTTCCCAGGATACGCACATTGTATTTTTCCAGCACGCCGCTCTGGAACAGTTCAATACCGCAGTTGAGCGCGGTTTGCCCGCCGAAGGAGAGCAGGATGCCATCCGGGCGTTCTTTCGCGACGATCCTTTCCACGAAAAAGGGCGTGACGGGCAAAAAATAGACCTCGTCCGCCAGCAGCTTCGAGGTCTGGATGGTGGCGATATTGGGGTTGACCAGCACGGTCTTGATGCCCTCTTCCTGCAACGCTTTCAGCGCCTGCGAACCCGAATAGTCGAACTCGCCGGATTGCCCGATCTTGAGCGCGCCCGCACCCAGGACTAACACTTTCTGTAGCTTATCCACGCTGTTAGCCTCGTACCTTCTGCAGAAAGTAGTCAAAGAGCCATTCGGTGTCCACCGGACCCGGCGCGGCCTCCGGGTGAAACTGCACCGAGAAGAAGGGATACTCGATATGGTGGATGCCCTCGTTGCTGCCGTCGTTTGCGTTGACGAACCAGGGGACAAAATCGGGCGGCAGCGTTCCCACAGCGAAGCCATGATTCTGCGTGGTGATGTAGCAGCGTTTTGTACCATGCAGCACGCAGGGCTGGTTCTGGCTGCGGTGCCCAAATTTCAGCTTGTAGGTATCGCCGCCAGCCGCCAGGGCCAGCAACTGGTGTCCCAGGCAGATGCCGAAGACAGGGATGCGCCGCTCCATCGTGGCCCGGATGGTCTCTATAGTCCGCTGCGCCATCTTCGGGTCGCCGGGGCCATTGGAAATCATAATGCCATCAAACGTGAAATCCACCGGTGGCGCGAAGAGGTCATAGTCCCAGGGCACGGTGATGACGCGCGCGTTCCTGGCGAGCAGCGAGCGCGCGATGTTACGCTTGGCCCCGCAGTCAATCAGCGCGATGGTGCTATCGCCAGTCCCCTGTTCCAACACCCGCTTCGTAGAGACGCGCGCCACAAGGTTCTCCACGTTGGGATCGTGGAACGGGATGTCCGCGTCAAAAATGATCTTGCCGAGCATGACGCCATGCTCGCGGATATGCTGCGTCAGCAGGCGCGTATCCTTGATTTCAAGAGCCGGTATCTTTTCGCGCTGCAGCCACGTTGCAAGATTCATGGTACTCTGCGCGTGCGACGGGATATCGATATAGTTCGAGACGACCAGGGCCGAGACATGTATGCGATCGTCTTCCCAGCAGCCCTGCTCCGGCACGCCGTAGTTTCCTATGATGGGGTAGGTCATGACGAGTATCTGGCCGCTAAACGAGGCGTCGGTGAGCGCCTCTGGATAGCCCACCATGCCGGTGCCGAACACCACCTCGCCAGCCGTCGGCCCCACGTAGCCGAAGGATGTGCCCTCAAAGATCGTGGCATCTTCCAAAACCAGTTTGCCCCGGCGCGGGTAAACGCTGCTCAGCATTGTTTCAAGTGTAGCTTGCTCTTCGACGAGGACGTTTCGCGCTGCCATGTTACTCTGTCCAGTCATGTTACGCTCTCCCCAGTACCAGGGCCAGCAATGCCATGCGTATGTATAAGCCGTTGCGTATTTGCTCGCGGAAGTACACCGCCCGCTCGTCGGCATCGACGGCAGGGTCAACCGTGCTCACCCTGGGCAGTGGGTCCATCACGATGGTATGCTTGCCCGCGCGCGCGTGCAGCAGTTCCGGTGTCACAATAAAGCCGCGCTTCATCACGCTTTCATACTCTTGCGGCGAGGCGAAACGTTCCTTCTGGATGCGCGTCCAGTACCAGAGGTCGCAGTACGCCGGGATGTCCCTTTCGTGATCGATCTCCACGATGTTGATACCCCGCTCGCCCCAGTAAAAGAGATCGCTCCGTTTGAGGCGCAGCTGCTCCGGTGAGAGCAGGTATACCCGATTGTTCTCAAACAGCGACAGCCCGCGCATCATGGAGTGGATGACGCGGCTATTGAGCGGGTCGCCCGCCAGCAGGCAGGTGAGGTTATCCAGCCGCCCAAAGTTCTTATAGATGGTATACAGGTCCAGCAGAGTCTGCGTCGGGTGTTCGTTGTTGCCATCGCCTGCATTCAGCAGCGGGACGCTCGCAGTGTCAGCCGCGACCTGCGCCGAGCCTGGCCGGTAGTGGCGCAGCACAATGGCATCGGAGTACGCCTCAAAGGTGCGCATGGTATCCTCAAACGACTCCCCTTTACTGACCGATGAAACCGTTTCGGGGTTCTGTATCTCGATGGTCTCTCCCCCCAGTCGTTTGACCGCCGAGGCAAACGAGGCGAAGGTGCGGCTGGATGGTTCAAAGAAGAGCAGCGAGACCACGTACCCCGCCAGCATGGATGATGGCCGGTGATAGAGTACGAGTTGTTTCATCTCATCGGCCAGCCCGAAGAGTGTATGCAAATCTTCAACGGTGAACTGATCTAGCGAAAGAATATCCTTATGCGTAAAGTCTCCATTTATCTTGCTCTTATCAGGTGCAAACACAGGCGTATTCAGTTGTGGATAAGATGTTGTTAGTTGCATATTTTCCTCCCGCTATTATAAAGGACATCCTGTTGACAGGTCATCCATTCCTTCCGGCCCGGTACCACAGTTCGCACAATTATCGAACTATGATAAAGGGCCGCGGCGCTCAAGACCAGTATGCGCCAGTCATGCCACCTGAAACAGGTTAAAAAAAATTCCTCACCCCCGAATCAACGGGGTGAGGAAGGAACGTTCACCGGTAAAACAACGCCGGGTCCCCCAACGGGATGATGAAGGCGACCTTTCCGCCTCTTCAATACCTGCTTGAGCTGATCCCAACGCATGAATACCATAACTGTATACTACCTTTTCCAACCAGTGGAACGCCTAAAAACCTGTCTCAAATTGTTAGAAGTATACCCACTCATTTCCAAAAAGTCAAGGAAAATTGCGAGCAAATTTTTGGTGTATGTGAATGACGACCGTAAATGCTGCAATATCCGTAGGGGCGGGGGTTGGGAAGTGCGGTGTGGGGACGCTTGGCGTCGCCCGCGTCCCTTTCGCATCATCAGGATAGGACTACGTCATTTTGCGGGCGCGCACAAACGCGCTGACAAATTTGCCCTCAAGCTCTGCCCGTTCCGCATCCGTAAGCACGGCTACCGATGCGCTCGCTCCGCTTGCCGCCACATCCTGCATGGAATAACGGCGCGTGACCTCGATCTCAATATCGACAAAACCCGCTTCGCTCAACAGGCGACGATAGGTGTCCTCTTCCAGCGCGCCAGCGATACACCCGGCCCAGGCTTCAAGATCAGCGCGTATCGCCTGTGGGAAGTGACCCATGAAGACAACATCTGAAACGGCAAAGCGCCCGCCAGGGGCAAGCACGCGATACGCCTCGCGCAGCACCTGCCCTTTGTCCGCCGAGAGATTAATTACGCAATTGGAGATCACCACGTCAACACTGCCTGCTTCCAAAGGGATATTTTCTATAACCCCTTTCAAAAAACGCACATTCTCTACCCCGGCCTCGACGCGGTTGCGCTCGGCCAACTCAAGCATGGCATCAGTCATATCCAGGCCATAAGCAAATCCCGTTGGTCCGACACGCCTGGCCGAGAGCAAAACATCGATGCCACCTCCACTGCCCAGGTCGAGCACTCTCTCCCCTGGTTTGAGTTCTGCCAGTGCCGTTGGATTGCCGCACCCCAACGAGGCAAGAGCAGCTGCCACCGGCAACTCACCCAGTTCTGCGCTATTGTAGAGATCGCTGGTTATGGCATCACTGTTTGCAGTACCGCAGCAATCACTACCGCTTGTACCACAGCATCCCTCACTCGCTGGCGCATCTGTACCTAACACTTGCAGTGCCGTACGTCCGTATCGCTCACGCACTTCTTCACGCAGCTTTTCTCCGTCTTGAGGAACCGTACCCATATCATGTATCCTTTCTGTCTTTTTATACTTCGCATTCTATCATGCGATTGTGTTGCTTTATAGACGGGATTTCGCCCAAAAGGACGCAACGAAATACAACTCAACCGAGTAAATTTGAGTTTCAACGCCAGCATAACCCAATCATGTGGATGAAATGATTAACGCTCTCGAACAGGAAATAGAATGGGAGAAATTCAAAACAACCGACGAGTCGTTAGATCAAAAATCTTACTTTACCTTCTCGGTGCGTTGAGCAAATATACCTATATTGACAGTAGGTGTACAGTACAAGAGATAACATTCCGCGAGGATGCGTCGTAGTATCATATACAACTCAAGCCCTATGAAAGGAGCTTCTTCTATGTCAGCAGAAGACAACAAAGCCACCAACCGCCGCTTCTATGAAGAGGTCATCAACCAGAAGCGCCTGGCCGTCGTCGATGAGGTGGCAGGTGCCAATTACGTCAGCCACTCTTTCCCCCCTGGACTCCCTCCTGGCCGCGAGGGTCTCAAAGCCTTTGTCAGCGCTTTCCATGCAGCCTTCCCTGATGGACACCTCAGCGTCGATCAGATGATCGCCGAGGGGGATACCGTCGCCACTCGTCTCACGTTTCGTGGCACACACACGGGGAATTTTCTGGGCATTCCTCCAACGGGCAAGCAAGTAGCAGTACCAGCACTGGATATGGCCCGTTACGCAGACGGCAAGCTGGCGGAGCATTGGGGCGGCCCTGACCAGATGAGTCTGATGCAACAACTGGGCGTTATTCCCTCGATGGGATAAGCTGGTAGGTCATCCAACAGCCCAGTCACAACGTATTTCAGGAGCTTGATTGCATGACGCAATGAAGCTCTTCCTTATTATATGTCGGAAACGAACTTGTTGAGTCTCATACGAATGTTGCTGAGGGCGAGCCACTATGGTTCGCCCTCAGCAACATTGAGAGAGGAAAGAGTGTTTCTTACACCGGCCTGATACGGACAGCTAAGACGTTAAAGGCGGCTCCATTGGAAATCGCTATTCCATCCTGGTTGAAGATGGACCACTGAGACCCGTGGTACCACACGCCTATCGGGTGGTTATTGTACACTCCTATACCTCTGCCCCCGGGGTTCCAGTTCGGCGTGATGAACACGAGGGCATTTGGATTGTTGTCCGTAATACGATTGGAGATGTCGCTGTAGTCCCCCGCGCTGTTTGTGGCATTCGCGGTATGCACGAAGGACTGACCGCCTCCACCAGAGAGTACCATCACGTTGAAGGCGGCTCCGTTAGGGATCGCTTTCACATCCTGGTTGAAGATGGACCATTTGCCAGCGTGATACCATACCCCTATTGGATGGTTATCGTAGATGCCTCCCTTACCTCCTGGATTCCAGTTCGGCGTAACGAGTAATAGCACATTTGCGTTACCGTTAATTCCCGCATAGTTTATATCGGTCCAGTCTCCTGCGCTATTCGCGACTGTTGCTGTATGAACAAACACGCCGCTAGAAGAACCGGGCAGGGCATAGACGTTGAAGGCAGCCCTATTGGGAATAGCCGTTTGATTCTGATTGAAGATGGACCATTTGCCAGCGTGATACCATACCCCTATTGGATGGTTATCGTAGACGCCTCCGCTGCCTCCTGGATTCCAGTTCGGCGTGACGAACACGACGGCAGCTGGCTGATTATTCGTGGCCGGGCTATCTAAATCAGTCCAATCGCCGGCGCTATTTAAAGGTGTAGCGATATGTGTGAAGACGGATGCGCCACTTCCACTATGGGGCAGGCGTGTTTTTGCGAATGTGGGAGTGGCGCCTGCCAGGTATGCTAACGAGAGCAGCAAGAAGACAGGTAGCGCAACCATGCTCACAATTCGCATGATAGATGATCGCATAAAACCTCCTGAAATGTGCATTCTAGAGTAGGCCTCCTTTGACCGGAGGATCCCTCCTCAAACATCTCCTCCTGATCGCTCGATACGCCAGCCTTAGAAGGCTCCCGTCCCGTCTGGAGTCCCAAGACCAGTTGGTCCGTCAAATCCCGCTGTTGCGGTACACAAGTAGGAGCCGCTGCACGACCCATTACTACCGCTGGTAATGTCGAACAGGTTATCCGCGTGGTAGTAAGGATAGGCTCCGTAGCTCACCCCATTCCCGTTGCCGGCCAGGGCATAGACACTGGCGATGATGGGTGATGCAACGCTCGTGCCGCCGAAGACAAGCCAACCGCTTTGTTGATAGCTGTCGTAAACGGCTACTCCCGTGTAAGGATCTGCTACAGCCGAAACATCGGCGACGGTTCGCCTGCTGCATCCACTATCTTTCTGCCAGGCGGGTTTAGGTTCGTATGCGCTACATCCGCTGCCTGCACCTGACCAGGCACTTTCGACCCAGTAGCCATTGACGATGCTCAATGAGGTCCCACCTACAGCCGTCACATACTGAGATGCGGCGGGGAAGCTGGCAGTGATGGGGACACCTGGATGCTTGTAAAAGGCATTCTCATAGGTGGCCTCCGAGGAGAATTCACCACCGCCGTAACTGTTGCTCACCTCGGTCGCACCTAGCCTGACCGCCGTGTTGACCGCCGTTCCCAGATTCGCCAGGCTATTAGTGGTTGCCTCAACCAGCAGGATATGACAGTTCGGGCAGATAGCGCTGACCATGTCTAAATCAAGCGAGATCTCCCCTGCCCACCCGGCATCCGGGGTTGGATAATTGGCCCCACCATTCTGATCAACCTTTCTGAAACAGCCGCCGGCTGTTGTACACGGGGACAGACCAAAGGTGGAACGGTACACGGCCAGGTTGGCTTCAGCATTTGGATCATCAAACGCATCCACGATGGCAACGGTCTGTCCAGTGCCTGCGGTACCCGAGGGGAGGACATACGCATCCTGCAGATCAGCAGGGCTATATCCCGATGGCAATCCGCCCAGGCGCGGGCTACGGAGTGCATGTGCAACCAGTGATAAGCACCGGGCATAGCCTCTGGCGCTTTGCGCGCACACCGGGTGGTAGTCCATGTTCCGGTTGTACGATAATTGGACATGGGCAGCACGCATCCGGGGGAAAGGACGCGTTTGCGCCGAAGCCTTCAATCCCGGTACTGCAATCAGGATAAGAGCCACTAGCAGGACAAGGCTTACAATCGATGTCGCTTTCTTCAAGTAACCTCCTTACCGATCAGACAGGTAAATTGATGCGAACAAGGTCAAGGCAGTGAAACATAGCAATGTATCAATGTCTTCTCGTTCCGGCAAGGCACTCTTTCCCTGGGGGGTGTAGTGCTCACTATTAGGCTTTCGGCTCTTTTTAAGATTACTTAAATGCCTGTTGTGAAATAGAATCGAACACCCACCAGGCTTGCTGGTGGGTGTTCTCCGTTTTAGAAGAGGTCTATACATCATCCTGTTTTTCAATCACAATCGCACTCCTGATTGGTACAGCAGGCGCAATTGGGCTGGTAATCGATGATCTTTCCCAGGCGATCAAACTCAAAGTGGCAGCAATCGAGCAACATCGTCTTTAGCTTCTCGCGCGCTCTCTGTACTCGTGATTTTGCGCCAGACAGGGAAAGCCCAAGCCGGTCCGCCAATTCCCTCTGGGTCAGCCCCTCGTACTCTGTCAGAATAAGAGCCTCTCGATAAGTATCAGGAAGACTCTCAACCATCGCTTTGACGCTGGGAATCAAATCCCTGATGACCTCGTTTTCAAAAACTGGCTCTTCTGGCGCGAGCAGTAGTCGGGGCAGTTCTACAGTGGCTTTCTGCTCGCGATAGTAATCTGCAATGGCATTGCGGGCAATCTGGTACATCCAGCTCTGCAGCTTCTCTTCATCCCGCAGCGTAGCAATATGCGTGTGGATTTTCAGAAAGGTTTCCTGCAGCACATCATCCGCGCTTTGTTCATCCGGTATGCGCTTTAGTATAAAGTGTTTGAGACCTGCATGAAAGGTCTCCCAGAGGCTCTCGGTCGTCATTAGCATAAGCAATCATCCTTGTACTGATTATCTCTCGTATAGACGGAGAATCCCCCAAAAGGACGCAATCTTACTTCACTAGCTCATCCTCAATTCTTGAACGAAGTTCATCACGCACGCGGCGATACACCGCCAATTGCTCTTCTTCACTGCCTGTAGCTTTTGAGGGGTCTTCAAATGACCAGTGCCTGCGTCTCACAGCGCCTGGGAAAACAGGGCAGGCTTCCGCGGCTGTATCACACACGGTAATCACCTCGTCAAATGGCTCGTGTAAATAGCGGTTCAGCGTTTTGGATTGTTGCCCTGAAATGTCGATACCGAGTTCAGACATAGCCCTGATAGCCAGAGGACGCACAAAAGTAGCCTCGGTTCCGGCGCTAAAGACCTCGAATGTATCTCCTCCCAAAAACCTGAGTAACCCCTCCGCCATTTGCGAGCGCGCGGAGTTATGCGTACACAGAAAAAGGACTCGACGTTTCATTTTAATTTCCCTTAATCAGGTCCAGGAAGCACCAGAAGTAATATAACATATAGTTGTATCGACGTACATTCACAAGTCTACCATAAACTGTAACCTTTTGCGTATGTATCATTGGCGCGCTAGTGCTTTGTGGGGAGCTCCACAGGTAATGTTCATCCTTTTTTCAGAGAACACTGGTTCAGGCCAGGGCCCGTGTGCCTCTGGAAGAATCCATCACTTTTATGAGGAGATCATGGATCAAAAATCGCAACCATCTCAGGAGGGGACGGTTATGGAACAGCACGCGCAACAGTCGAAAAATTCTAGCAGCCGTCGTTCCTTTATGCGCAAGGGACTCGCGGTAGGTGGAGCAGGAGCCATCGGCGCCGGGCTGCTGAGCGCCGGAATACCGGCCTTCGCCGAAGAAGCAAGTGGCGGTCTCACCAGGGGAGACGCGGCCATCCTCCGCTTCCTGTCGGCAGCCGAAATCCTCGAAACCGATCTGTGGCAGCAGTACAACGAACTGGGAGGCATCCAGGACAGCGAAGTCCCTGGGGGGAGTGGGAGCCCCGCCTACATCAACGCCCTTCAATTCCTGGATGGGGATATGCCCCAGTATATCCACGACAATACCGAGGATGAGTTCACCCACTTCACGTTCATCAACGCCTACCTGGTTTCGAAAGGCGCGGACCCCGTCAACCTGGATAAGTTTCGCACGTTGCCGAGCAGTAAAGCCACCGGCGCGCAGCAAATCGGACGCCTCACCAACCTCATGCAGCTCACCGTGGACACCAGTTACTGGACGAAGTATCGCAGTCGCACCAGGAACCCCGATTTCGGTGACACTTTCCCACCAGCCATCCCGGATTTGCTGAATGGGCAGTTTCCGGCTATACCCAGAAGCGATAAGGACCTTCCCCCCGGTGACCACATCCAGGCCATCGCCAACACTGCGGCATTCCATTTCGCGTTTATCGAGCAGGGTGGCCCCAGCCTCTACCCATCGCTGGCTCAGCGGGTCACCCATCCGGAAGTGCTGCGCATCCTGCTCAGCATCGGCCCCACCGAGACAGCCCACTTCCAGACCTGGCATGACAAGGCCGGCAACTTCAAAGTTCTGACCGATCCCACCAATGGGTTGAACTTCCCGGATCTCAATGCCACTGGCAGTGAGGACACTCAGACCAACCTGATTATGCCCGAGCCGACCATCTTCCTCAGCCGCAAGTTCCCGGTCGTTTCGATCATTCGCCCGACCGAGACACTGGGGGCTGCCATGGGCGCGGCCAGGGCCTTGACCGCCGACGGGCTCTTCAGGGGCCAATCGAAGGAGTTCTTCGCGGTCCTCCAGGAGCTGGCAGAGCAAGCAGATGAGGCCCGACGGGAGTCATAAGCGAGGCGAGATCCAGCGTATTGTGCATAGTAAAATGCTGCCTGCCCTTGAATGGGCAGGCAGCATCAGTAACCTTGCGCTAAAGTTCAGCCGCTATCACCCCTTGACCGCGATCATCTGTATATCGAAGATGAGATTGGCGTTGGGCGGAATCGTGGGAGGTCTGCCCTGTGCCCCATAGGCCAGCGCAGCCGGGATAATGAGGCGGCGTATTCCGCCCTCCTGCATTCCAAGCATCCCCTCGTCAAAGCCTTTGATGATCTGGCCTTGCCCCACCACAAAGCTTAACGGGTTGCCGCTGCGGTCATAGGAGCTATCGAACTTCTTACCGCTGCTTTGCAGCCAGCCGGTATACTCAACCGAGACGCCGCTGCTGCTCGCCACCACAAGGCCGCATCCCTTCTGGACATCGATATATTGCAGGCCATCAGGCAATGTTACCACCTGCCCGGTCAACGTTGGCGGCTTCACCGGCCCGGCAGTTGCCGTCGGGGGCAGATTCAGTTTAGACAGGCAGTTATGCATTGCGACTGCCGTCGCGGTGGCCTCCTTTTTTGCTATGGCCGACGCGGTGGCTCTCGCGCTAGCTTGCTGCCTCACCAGATTCGCAGCGCTGTAGTTCTGATATTCAATAATACCCACCACAGCCAGCGCGATGATCGCCACGCTCACAATACTGCTCATCCATATACGCTGGCGGCGGCGGCGGCGCGCCTGTCGCTGTAGACGATCTTGCTGCCGCTGCCCTGGCCTGCGCAGTTTCTGCGAATTTCCATCATTCCTGTTCCCATTCACGGTTTGCGTCATACGAATACCTTCTCCTGGAGAAATACGATTGTCACGTCAAAGAATTGCAAAAAGAGAGTACCATTACCGGCGCAATCTGGCAAGGGGTAATAGGCTCATCCTGTCATCCTGAGCGCGTGAGCCTTTAGCCCTGAGCGTCAGCGAAGGGGAAGCATCTCGCGGCCCATCGAGCCAGACCCTTCGCTGCGCTCAGGGTGACAGGCATTAATATTCATGCTATAATATCATTCACCATCGTCAAGACTGTACCACACGTCACGTTCCTATACTCATAATGCAGAAAATCTGCCACTTATACTACAAAGTAACAGCTACGAGGAGTAAGTATGCCGACTCAAGGATATATTCGCTTTCCCAGCATTCACCAGGACGACATCGTCTTTGTCGCCGAAGACGACCTCTGGCAGGTTTCAAGCGAGGGCGGGCGCGCCGAACGCTTGACTGCCGGAGTGGGCCAGGTAAGCGTACCGCGTTTTTCGCCAGATGGCGCGCTGCTGGCATTCGTTGGAGAAGAGGAAGGCCCGGACGAAATCTACGTCATGCCATCAGCGGGCGATGTTGCGCAGCGCCTCACCTTTCAGGGCGCGTCCTGCAAGGTAGTTGGCTGGTCTCCAGACGGCGAT
>WNFJ01550889.1_pt1 | contig 14053 bp, 16 predicted proteins | sample 5400461 | NCBI WGS metagenome assembly WNFJ01 (sample SAMN13153349, study PRJNA577476) | soil metagenome | isolation source: 115 cm saprolite on Douglas fir-dominated hillslope | place: USA:California | collected 2013-09-17 | reverse complement strand
TGGTCACACACTATCAGCGTCTGCTCGAATACGTGGTGCCGGACATCGTGCACGTGCTGGTGCGCGGGCGCATAGCGCGCAGCGGCGATCGCACCCTGGCGCTCGAGCTCGAGCGGCGCGGCTACGACTGGGTCACAGGCGAAGCGGCGTGAGATTTCCATGAGCACGCCACTCACCGCCCGCATCGTCGAGGAACACGCGAACGCCGCAGCCGCACTGGCGACTGCCGCGGCCACCGCGGCACGCCGGCGCACGGCGATCGCCGCGCTCACGGCGAGCGGACTGCCGACATCCCGCGACGAGAACTGGAAGTACGCGAACCTGCGCCCGCTCGAGCGCCTGCGCTTCATTCCCGCGACGGGCACAGCGGCGCTCGCTGCCACGGATCTGCCCGCCGCGATACCCGGCTTTGCCCGCTACGTGTTCGTGGATGGTGCGTTTGCGCCGGCACTTTCGGCGGCGCTGGATTCAACCGCCGCCGCGGTCACACCGCTGGCCGCTACGCCTGATGCCGGCGAGGCGCCCGCCGCCATGCCCGCGCCGGCTGCGGGCGCGCCGGCGGATGAGCGCTTCGCGCTGTTGAATGAGGCGTTCGCCACCGACGGCGCCGTCATCCGCGTTGCCGCGCACAACGCTGAGCCGGTGCGCCTCGAGCTGGTGTTCGTGGCGAGCGCGGATGCGCTGATCGGCGCCTCGTATCCGCGCGTGGAGCTGCAGCTCGACCGGGAGGCGCAGCTGCTGCTCATCGAGCGGCACGTAAGCGCCGGCGCCGAGGCGAGCTTCGTGAACAGCGCCGTGACGGTCGATCTCGGCCCCGGCGCGACGCTGCACCACTACCGGCTGCAGGAGCTGGCGGCGCGCGCGATCGTGTTCGACACGCTCTCCGCCGTCGTCGCGCGCGACGCCCGCTACCGGCTGTACGGCATCAACACCGGCGCGCAGTCGGGCCGCTCCACCCTCGCGGTGCGACTCACCGGGGAGCGCGCCGACCTCACGCTCGCGGTCGTGGCGCTGGGCGAGCGGCAGCAGGTCCAGGATACCTACGCGCGGGTCGAGCATGCCGCGCCCGGCGCGCGCACCGAACAGGTGTTTCGCGGAATTTCCGCCGGCCGCGCGCGCGTCGCGTTCAACGGCAAGATCGTGGTGGGGCGCGAGGCGCATGGCACGGACTCACGACAGTCGCTGCGCGGACTGCTCGCCGGCCCGGAAGCCGAAATCGACGTGCGGCCGCAGCTGGAGATTTACACCGACGAGGTACGCTGCAGCCACGGCGCCACCGCCGGCCAGCTCGATGACAACATGCTGTTCTACCTGCTGTCGCGCGGCCTCGAGCCCGAGGTCGCGCAGCGGCTGCTGAAGTGGGCATTCCTCGAGGACGTGGTCGCGAAGATCGAGGTTGCGGAGCTGCGGCGTCAGATCGAAGCGCGCCTGGCGCAGCAGGTACCCGAGCCCGCGGCGCGCGTGGAGTCAGGCTGATGGCCGCCAACCTCTCGCTCGCTGCACTGCCGCCGTTCGATGCCGAGCTCGTACGGCGCGACTTCCCGATCCTCGACACCCTGGTGAACGGGCATCCGCTCGTCTATCTCGACAGCGCCGCATCCGCGCAGCGCCCGCTGGCGGTGCTGCGCGCGGTCGAGAACTACGAGACGCACTCGCACGCCAACGTGCATCGCGGCGTTCATGCGCTCAGTCAGGCGGCCACCGCTGCGTATGAGGGCGCCCGCGAGCGCGTACGGCGCTTCATCAATGCCCGCACCACCCGTGAAATCATTTTCGTCCGCGGCACCACCGAGGGGATCAACCTGGTCGCGCAGGCCTACGCCCGCCCGCGCCTGCGCACCGGGGACGAGATCCTCATCAGCGCGCTCGAGCATCACGCCAACATCGTCCCCTGGCAGATGGTGTGCGAGCAGACGGGCTGCACGCTCAAAGTGGCGCCGATCAACCGCCGCGGCGAACTGCAGCTGGAGGAGTTCCTGAACCTCCTCAGCCCGCGCACGCGCCTGGTGGCGGTGGCGCACGTGTCCAACGCGCTCGGCACGGTGTTGCCGGTGAAGCGCATCATCGAGGCTGCCCACAGCTTCGGTGCGGTGGTGCTGATCGACGGCGCGCAGGCCGTGCCGCACTCGCGCGTGGACGTGCGGGCGCTCGGCGCCGATTTCTACACCTTCTCCGGCCACAAGCTCTACGGGCCCACCGGCATCGGGGTGCTCTATGGGCGCGAGGAGCTGCTCGCGGCCATGCCGCCGTGGCAGGGCGGCGGCGACATGATTCTGGCGGTAGCGTTCGAGAAGACCACCTACAACGAGCTGCCGTGGAAGTTCGAGGCCGGCACGCCCAACATGTCCGGCGCCGTCGGTCTCGCGGCCGCCATGGACTACCTCGAGAGCTTAGGCATCGAGGCGATCGCCGCGCATGAGCAGCGCCTGCTGCAGCTGGCGACCGCGGAGCTCGCGCGCCTGCCGGAGATCGAGATCATCGGCACCGCGGCGCACAAGGCGTCGGTGCTGTCGTTCACCATGAAGGGCGTGCACGCGCATGACCTCGGCACGATCCTCGACGCCGAGGGCGTTGCGGTGCGCACCGGCCACCACTGCGCCATGCCGGTGATGACGTTCTTCGGGCTGCCGGCGACGGCGCGCGCCTCGTTCGGTTGTTACAGCACCGAGCGCGACGTGGCGAGTCTGGTGCAGGCGCTGGGCAAGGCGCGTGAGGTGTTCGCCTGATGGACCTCAAGGAGCTGTACCGCGACGTGATCCTGGATCACAACCGCCACCCGCGGAACTTCGGCCGTATCGAGCCGGCCGACAGCCGGGCCGAAGGCCACAACCCGCTGTGCGGCGACCGGCTGTCGGTGTTCGTGCGTATGGACGGCGAGCGCGTCGCGGACATCCGCTTCGAGGGCGCGGGCTGCGCCATTTCCACCGCCTCGGCCTCGCTCATGACGGAAGCGGTCAAGGGCAAGGACCGCACCGCGATCCGCGCGCTGTTCGATAAGATGCACGCACTGCTCACCCGCCCCGACGCCGCACCCGACGGCGCGCTCGGCAAGCTGGCCGCGTTGTCCGGAGTGCAGGAATTTCCGGCGCGCGTGAAATGCGCCAGCCTGTGCTGGCATACGCTCAATGCGGCGCTCGAGCACGGCGTGGCGACGGTGTCCACCGAGTAGCACGGCGATGCGCAGGCACGAGAACGAGCCCTTCGTCGTCAACCGCGAGGTGCGCGCGGTGATCGTCCCGGCCGGCCAGGAAGTGAAACTCAAGCCCGGCCAGGCCGGTTACATCACCCAGGCCCTCGGCGGCAGCTTCACGGTGTACCTCGAAGGCAATCTGTTCCGCATCGCCGGCGAGGATGCCGACGCCATCGGCCAGGAGACAGTCAAACCACCCGAGTTGCCGCCGAACGCCACCGAAGAGGACGTGCGCAAGCTCGCCTGGGAGCAGATGCGCGCCTGCTACGACCCGGAGATCCCGATCAACATCGTTGATCTGGGTCTGGTGTACGCATGCGACGTGACGCAGCACGACGACGGCACCCGCACGGTGGAGGTGCAGATCACCCTCACCGCCCCCGGGTGCGGCATGGGCGAGATTCTGGTCGACGACGTGCGCGACAAGATCCAGCGGATCCCGACGGTGCGCGAGGCGCGCGTGTCACTGACCTTCGATCCCCCCTGGAACCAGAGCATGATGTCCGAGGCTGCGCGGCTGCAGACCGGGATGTTCTAAGGAGATCTCAATGGCCAACTATGTTGACGGCATTGTCGTGCCGGTTCCGAAGAAAAACCTCGCGGCCTATCGCCGCATGGCACAGAAATCCGGCAAGGTGTGGCGCGAGTATGGCGCGCTCGAGTACCGCGAATGCGTCGCCGACGACGTCAAACCGGGCAAGTGGACATCCTTTCCCCAAAGCGTGAAGTTAAAGGCCGGCGAAACGGTGGTGTTTTCCTACGTCGTCTACAAGTCGCGCAAGGACCGCGACCGGATCATGGCGAAAGTGATGCAAGACCCGCGCCTGACGAAGATGATGAAGTCGATGCCATTCGACGGCAAGCGCATGTTCTGGGGCGGTTTTAAGCCCATCGTCTCCCTTTGAGTTCCCGATGGATCGACATTGGGGGCGCGGACACCGTCAGCGAGACGGCGCCCCTCTCGGTAGAGGTCGACGGCGTGGCGCTGGTTGTCGTACGCTGCGGCGCCGAGCTGTACGCGGTAGAAGATCGTTGCACGCACGACGGCGAGTCGCTCACCGGAGCGCAAGTGGAAGCCTGTCAAATCATTTGCCCGCGGCATGGTGCGCACTTCTGCCTGCGCACCGGTGAGGCGCTGACGCCGCCCGCCTACGAGCCGCTGCGCACCTATCGGGCGCGCGAGCAGGATGGCCGCGTTCTGCTGGAACAGCCGGCGTGAGGCGCGGCGTATGAAGCGGCTGACTCTCATGCGGCATGCCGACCTGGAACGTCCGCTCAACCGGCGCGGCACCGCCGCGGCGCAGGCGATGGCGCGCCGGCTCCTGGACCTGGAGCTCATCCCGGACCTGCTGCTGGCGAGCCCGGCGCGCCGCACGCAACAGACCGCCGACATCGTGGCACGGGAACTCGCGCTTCCTGCCAGGCGCGTGCTGCGCGAGGATGCGCTGTATCTGGCGAGCGCACCGGACATGCTGAAGCTGGTGCACGGCACCGGCCCGCGCGTCGCGCACCTGCTGGTGGTCGCTCACAATCCAGGCGTGTCGGAGCTGGTGCAGCTGTTGATCCCGCAGCGCAGTACCGCCGGGCTCGCCACCGCCGCGCTGTGCTCGATCGCCTTCGATGCGGCGCACTGGAGCGCCATCGGGCCCGCCACGGTCACCGACGTGCAGCGCGAGAAACCTCCGGCGCGGCTGTTCGGGCTACTTGGCTGAGGCCTCCCTCAACACTCCGGCACGTTGACCGCGAGTCCGCCTTGCGAGGTTTCCTTGTAAATGGTGGACATGTCGGCGCCGGTCTGACGCATGGTGGCGATCACCTGGTCGAGCGACACCTTGTGCGTGCCATCGCCGCGCATCGCCAGGCGCGCGGCGTTGATGGCCTTGACCGACCCCATGGCGTTGCGTTCGATGCAGGGAATCTGCACGAGACCTGCGACCGGGTCGCAGGTGAGACCCAGGTTGTGCTCCATGCCGATCTCGGCGGCGTTTTCGATCTGCTCGCTGGTCCCCTGGAGCGCGGCCACGAGGCCCGCCGCGGCCATCGAGCAGGCCACCCCCACCTCGCCCATACAACCCATCTCCGCTCCGGAGATGGAGGCGTTTTTCTTGTAGAGCATGCCCATCGCCGCCGCCACCAAGAGGAACCGCACCACGCCGTCATCATTCGCGCCCGGCTCGAAGCGCAGATAGAAGTGCAGCACCGCCGGGACGATGCCCGCAGCGCCGTTGGTGGGAGCCGTGACCACGCGGCCGCCGGCGGCGTTCTCCTCGTTCACCGCGAGCGCGTAGGCGTTGACCCAATCCATGACATCCAGCGGTCCCGCCCTGGCGCTCTCGGTCAGCATGCGGTACAGGCGCGGCGCCCGGCGGCGCACCTTGAGCACTCCCGGGAGGAGTCCGGTCTGACGGAAGCCGCGCGCGACGCACGCCTGCATCACTTGCCAGAGGTGCAGGAGCCTGGCGCGCACCTGCCCCTCGCTCGCCCAAGTGAGCTCGTTCGCCAGCACCAGCTCGTACATCTCCAGCCCGTGTTCACGGCACAGGGCGAGTAACTGCGCGCCCGAAGCGAAGGGGTACGGCGGCGCCGCATGACTACTCGCCTCGCGCGCCTCGGCCTCATCGGCGCGCACGATGAAGCCGCCGCCGATGGAGTAGTAGTCCTCCTCGCGGAGCCGGCGGCGATCGGAGCCGAGCGCGGTGAAGCGCATGCCGTTTGAATGCCCCGGCAGGCGCTCGTGGTGCATGAACAGCAGCTGCATCGGCTCATCGAAGGCGATCTCGTGCTCGCCGGCTAAGCGAATGCGCCCGCTGGTGCGGATGCGCTGCACGGTGGGTTCGATGCCGTCCGGGTCGATCGTCTCGGGCTCCGCGCCTTCAAGGCCTACAAGAATCGCGCGATCCGTCCCATGGCCCACCCCGGTGAATGCGAGTGAGCCGTACAGGCGCACGGCGATTTCCTGCGTCGCGCCGAGCAGGCCATCGCGCTTGAGCCCTAAGGCGAACTCGCGCGCCGCCCGCATCGGACCCATGGTGTGTGAGCTCGACGGCCCGATGCCTACCTTGAAAATGTCGAAAACGCTTAAGGTCATGTATTACCCCGGCATCAGTCTGCAGCGTAACGCGCAACCCCACATGCTTTGTGGCGACGTGCGGCGGCTCAAATGCGACCGCGCAGGCGCCGCAGCAGCCGGCGCTCGCGTTTGTCGGGCCGCTCCGCGGGACGCGGCGTGAGCCCGGCAGCCAGCTTCATGCGCGTTGCGAACTCGGCGCTGCGCGCAGCGCTGGCGGGCGTCTCCTGGTAGCAGCGCGCCGCCGCCGCCGCCAGTCCCCGGCGCTGTGGCACGCTAGCGACCGCACACTCGAATTGCAGCGAGCCGCGCGCGAAGCTCACCCGGTCCCCGGGACGCACTTCGCGGGCGGGCTTCACGCGCTCGCCGTTCACGTGCACTCGGCCGCCAGTGACCGCCTGGGCGGCCAGCGAGCGTGACTTGAACAGGCGCACCGCGAACAGCCAGCGGTCGATGCGGCTGCTCCCGGGATGGCCGCTTGCTGCGGGCTCGGACATTGAGGCTCAAGTATAATTGCATGTCATGAATCAGGCTGTCATCGAGCGCCTGCGCGGCGAGCTCAACGGTTTGCGCGAGCAGGGCCTCTATAAGAGCGAGCGCGTGCTCGCCGGCCCCCAGGGCGGCGTAGTGCGCGCTGGCGAGCGCGACGTCATCAACCTGTGCGCCAACAACTACCTGGGTCTCGCCAACCACGCGGTGGTGCGGGCGGCGGCGCAGCGGGCGATCGATGAGTACGGCTACGGCATGGCCTCGGTGCGCTTCATCTGCGGCACGCAGGCCACTCACAAGGCGCTCGAGCAACGCCTCGCCCGCTTCCTCGGCACCGAGGACGTGATCCTGTATTCGTCCTGTTTCGACGCCAATGGCGGCCTGTTCGAGACACTCCTCGATGAGCGCGACGCGGTGATCTCGGACGCGCTCAATCACGCGAGCATCATCGACGGCATTCGGCTGTGCAAGGCGCAGCGCCACCGCTACGCCAACAACGACATGGCGGAACTCGAGCACTGCCTCCGCCAAGCGCGGGGCGCGCGCACGCGCCTCATCGCCACCGACGGCGTGTTCTCGATGGATGGCTTCATCGCGAGGCTCGGCGAGATCTGCGAGCTGGCGGCGCGCTACGACGCCTTGGTGATGGTCGATGATTCGCATGCCACCGGCTTCATGGGGCCCACCGGCCGGGGTACGCCGGAGCATTGTGGGGTCGCCGCGCGCGTGGACATTCTCACCGGCACACTGGGCAAGGCCCTGGGCGGGGGGAGCGGGGGCTACGTTGCCGCGCGCCGCGAAGTCATCGAGTGGCTGCGGCAGCGCTCGCGCCCCTACCTCTTCTCCAACAGCATACCGCCGGTGGTGGCTGCCGGGAGCCTCGCGGTGCTCGAACTCCTCGAGCACACGCCGCAGCTGCGCGCGCAGTTGTTCGAGAACACGCGCCTGTTCCGCACCGGGCTCACGAAGGCCGGCTTCGATCTCAAGCCCGGCGAGCATCCGATCATCCCGGTCATGCTCGGGGATGCGGCGCTCGCCGGCCGCATGGCCGACCGGCTGCTCGAGCGCGGCGTGTACGTCATCGGCTTTTCCTATCCGGTCGTGCCCAAGGGGCAGGCGCGCATCCGCACCCAGGTGTCCGCGGCGCTGACACGCGAGCAGCTCGAGCGCGCCGTGGACGCCTTCACCAGCGTGGGCCGCGAGCTCGGCGTGCTCAGCTGACGCGCCGCCCGCAACCTCCCAAGAGATCAAACCATGAAAGCACTGGTCAAGCAGCGGGCGGCGCCCGGTATCTGGCTCGAGGACATCGCCGAGCCCAAGGTCGGCCCCAATGACGTGCTGATCGAGATCGCCAAGACCGCGATATGCGGCACCGACATGCATATCTACAACTGGGACGCCTGGGCGCAGAAAACCATTCCGGTGCCCATGGCCGTGGGGCATGAGTATTGCGGCCGCATCGTCGAGCTCGGCTCGGAGGTGAAGGGCCTGAACAAGGGTGATCGCGTTTCGGGCGAAGGCCACATCACCTGCGGTTACTGCCGCAACTGCCGTGCCGGCCGCCGCCACCTGTGCCGCAATACCGTCGGCGTCGGCGTCAACCGTCCGGGTGCCTTTGCCCAGTACCTGGCGATTCCGGCCGACAACACCTTCAAGCTCCAGGACTCGATCCCGGATGACATCGCCGCCATCCTCGATCCGTTCGGCAATGCCACCCACACCGCACTCGCCTTCAACGTGATCGGCGAGGACGTGCTGATCACCGGCGCAGGCCCCATCGGCATCATGGCCACGGCGATCGTGCGCTTCACCGGCGCGCGCCACGTCGTCATCACCGACGTCAACGACTACCGCCTGGAGCTGGCGCGCAGGATGGGCGCGACGCGCGCCATCAACGTGCAGCGCGAGTCGCTCGACCAGACCATGAAGGAGCTGGGGATGCAGGAGGGTTTCGACGTCGGCCTGGAGATGTCGGGCAACGCGACCGCGTTGCGCGAGATGCTGCGCACCATGCATCACGGCGGCTCGATCGCCATTCTCGGCATTCCGCCCGAGGACACGGCTATCGACTGGAATCAGGTGATCTTCAAGGGCCTCACCCTCAAAGGCATCTACGGCCGCGAGATGTTCGAAACCTGGTACAAAATGGCGAGCCTGCTGCAGAGCGGACTGAAGCTCGAGCCGGTCATCACGCACCACTTCCCGGTGCAGGAATACCTCAAGGGCTTCGAGACCATGGGATCGGGCAAGTCCGGCAAGGTGATCCTCGACTGGTCGACGCTGTAGCGGGCTACTGCGTTTCGCAGAAGCAGTAGGCGTACAGTCGGTTCGGCACGCTGAAGCGGCTCAAGCGCGCTACTTCGCGCGTCAGCGGATCGAAACGCTGCGCGAGTCCGCGCAGGGCGAGCTCGCCCGGGCCGGCGCGAAACAGCGCATGCGCCGCGCGCGAGGTCAGTTGCAGCGCCAGCTCCTGCGCCCAGGTGTGCTCGGGCTCGAGGAACACGGGTGCATAGTCGCTGAGCTTGGCGCGGCGCGCGGCGGCCTTGACCGCGTCGTTGAAGGAACCGAGCTGATCGACCAGCCCCAGGCGGTGCGCATCCGCGCCCGCCCAGACCCGCCCCTGGGCGATGGCATCGATCTGCTCGTGGGTCTTGTTGCGGCCGCTGGCCACGCGCGCGAGGAACTCGTCGTAGCCGCGACTGATCTGCGACTGCAGCAGCGCGCGCGCCTCCTCGCCCAGCGGACGATCGATGCGCAGCTGGCCCGAGAGCGGCGTCGTGCCGACTCCGTCGACGCTGACGCCGATCTTACCGAGGGTCCGGTCGACGGTCGGAATGATGGCGAAGATACCGATCGAGCCGGTGAGCGTCGCCGGGCTCGCCCAGATCTCGTCCGCCGGCGCCGCAATGTAGTAGCCGCCGGAGGCGGCGTAACCGCTCATCGACACGACCACGGGCTTGCCGGCGGCGCGCAGCGCCAGCAGTTCCCGATAGATCTGCTCCGAGGCCATGACGCTCCCACCGGGGCTGTCGACGCGCAGCACCAGCGCCTTCACGTCCTTGTCGAGGCGCGCTGCGCGGATCAGCCGCGCGGTGGAATCGCCGCCCACGGTGCCCGGGGGCTGATCGCCGTCGAGAATCTCGCCGGCGGCCACGATCACACCGACGCGCGGCTTGCCGTCTGCGTGCACTTTTTTCTCGGCGCGTGCGTAGCGCACGTAATCGGCCGCCGACACCGACTTGAAGGAGCCGCTCGTGTCGTCCTGACCGACGAGCTCGATGAGCCGCCGCTCGGCCTCGAGGCGCGACTTGATAGCGGTGATCAGACCCGCCTGCAGTGCGACCCGCGGGGCATCGCCGCCCGCGGCGGGCACGGTCTTCGCGAGCGTACCGACGTACTTCGTCAGCGCATCGGCCGGCAGCCGGCGCGCGCGGGTCACGGCCTGCTGATAGCTGCTCCACAGCGCGTTGAGGTAAGTGCGGCTTTCCTCGCGATCCTCGGGCGACATGCTGGTGCGCGTATAGGTCTCGACGGCGCTCTTGAAGGCCCCGACGCGGAACACGTTGATGTCCACGCCGAGCTTGTCGAGTGCGTCCTTCAGATAGGTGCGGTAGCGGTCATAGCCGTCGAGCAGCACGAACCCCATCGGATCGAGGTAGATCTCATCGGCCTGAGCGGCGAGGTAGTAGCGCTCCTGGGTAAACTCCGTGCCGTACGCGATCACTTTCTTGCCGCTGGCGCGGAACTCGCGCAGCGCGTTGGCCAGCTCTTCCAGCGTGACCTGGGTCGCGCCCTGGAATTTCTCCAGGTCCAGCGCCAGCACCTGGATGCGCTGGTCGCTCGCCGCCGCGTGAATCGAGTCGGTGAGATCCCACAGCAGCGTCTCCGCGTGACCCTCGCCGCGTGCCTCTTCGACGGCGCGCTCCACCGGGTCGCCGGAGAGCTGCTCCACCAGCTCCCCCTGAGGAACGACGAGCAGCGCGGCCCGCGCCGGGATGCGGGGCACGCCGGCGCGCAGCAGCCCCACGACCACGGCAAAGATCGCCAGCAGCACGATCAGATGCAGGACCTTGCGCACGCCGTCCAGGCCGCGCCACAGGCCGGAGAAGAACGAACGCGGCGTCATGATTGCTTCAGATCTTTTCCTCGATCCTCGCGGCCTTGCCGGACAGATCGCGCAGGTAGTAGAGCTTGGCGCGGCGCACGCTGCCGCGGCGCTTGACGGAGATTTCGCTGATGGCCGGGCTGTAGGTCTGGAACACGCGCTCGACGCCCTCGCCGTGAGAGATCTTGCGCACGGTGAACGAGGAGTTGAGTCCGCGGTTGCTGCGCGCGATCACGACGCCCTCGTATGCCTGCACACGCTCACGGTCGCCTTCCACCACCTTGACCTGCACCACCACGGTGTCGCCGGGCTTGAAGTCCGGGACCTGGCGGGTCATGCGCTGCTTGTCGATTTCCTGGGTTATCTTGCTCATATCAGTCACCTCGATCTTCGCTTCCAGCCGCGCGTGCGGCCAGGAACTCATTCAGTGCGCGCCGCGTCTCGGGCGCGAGCTGCGCGTTCGCCAGCACGTCGGGCCGGCGCTCCACGGTGCGGGCCACCGCCTGCGCGAGCCGCCAGCGGCGGATGTCAGCGTGGTCACCGGACAGCAGCACCGGCGGCACGCTGCGACCTTCAAACACTTCCGGCCGCGTGTAGTGCGGCCCCTCGAGCAGGCCGTGCGCAAACGAATCCTCAGCGCTCGAGCGCTCGTCGCCGAGCGCTCCGGGGAGCAGGCGCGCCAGCGCGTCGATGATCACGAGCGCCGGCAGCTCCCCGCCCGAGAGCACGTAATCGCCCAGCGACAACTCGCGATCAATGCCGAGCTCGACCACGCGCTCGTCCACACCCTCGTACCGTCCGGCCAGCAGCAGCATACCCGGCAGCGCCGCAAGCTCGCGTGCCTGCGCCTGGCCAAAGGGTCGACCCTGCGCCGACAGGTACACCCGTGGGCTCCCCGGCGGCAGCCGCGCGTGCGCCGCGCGAATCGCAGCCAGCAGCGGCTCGGGTTTCATCACCATGCCCGGTCCGCCGCCGTAGGGACGATCATCGACCGTGCGATGCGCGTCGCTGGCGTGCAATCGCGGATCTTCGGTCCCCACGCTCAGGAGCCCGCGGGCGATGGCGCGCCCCACGATGCCAAACTCGAGCGCTTCCGCGATCATGCGCGGAAACAGCGTGACAACCTCGATCTTCATGGAGCCTTCTATTCCAGCTCCGCCGGCCAGTCCACCACAATCCTGCGCGCCGCCAGGTCCACCTTGCGCAGGTGGCGCGGCACCGCCAGCACCCAATGTTCGCGCCCGTCCGGCGCCTGCGTCACCATCACCGCGCCGTGCGGCAGATCCACGAAGTGGCTCACGGTGCCGAGCTCCGCACCCTGGAGGTTGCGGACGCTGAAGCCCACGAGATCCGCGCGGTAGTACTCGCGATCACCCGGAGGCGGCAGCGCCGCGCGATCCACTTCCACCACCGCACCCGTGAGTGCAGCCGCCTCGCCCCGGTCCGCCACGCCTTCCAGCAGCGCGACCAGCCCGTCGGCGTGGGCTCGCCCCTCGGTGACGCGCCGCGTGAGGCGTTCGCCGCTGGTGAGCCTCAAGACCCACTCCCGGTACTCCAGCAGCCGACGCGGAGGATCGGTATGCGACTGGACGTGAACCCAGCCCTTGAGCCCAAAGGGCGCACCCAGGCGACCCAGTTCCACCCACCCCACGGCTACCCTCGCGGGGCCTCACCCGGCTTAACGTCAGGCCGTCGCCTGCTTCCGGTAGGAAGCCACCAAACTGCGCACCCGGTCCGAAGGTTGCGCGCCCTGGCCAACCCAATAGTCGATGCGCGGTAGATCGAGCTTGAGCTTCTGCTCGCCGCGACGGGCAATGGGGTTAAAGAACCCCACGTGCTCCAGGCTCGGGCCGCCCTGGCGCTTGCGACTGTCGGTTACGACGACGTGATAGAAGGGCTGGTTGCGCGCCCCGCGCCGCGTCAGGCGAATGCTTACCATGATCGTATCGCTCTCGTTCCGGCGGGCGACCGCGAAGGGGCCGCCCAAAAAAGAGCGCGGATTCTACGCAACCTGCGAATCCTGCGCCAGTTTTTCCACTTAAGCCTAGCCGCCGCCGGGGAAGCCGGGGGGCATGCCACCTTTCAAGGCGCCCATGAGCTGCTGCAGCCGCCCGCCCTTCATGCTCTTCATGACGCGCTGCATCTGCAGGAACTGCTTCAGCAGCCGGTTCACGTCCTGAACCTGCACGCCCGAGCCCCCGGCGATGCGCCGGCGCCGCGAGCCGTCGATTATCGCCGGGTTACGCCGCTCGCGGGAGGTCATGGAATTGATGATGGCGATCTGGCGTCGCAGCTCCCGGTCCCCCTGGTCAGCCGACATCGCGCCCTTGCGGGCCGCGGCCCCGGGCAGTTTGTCCAGCAGCGCGCCGACACCCCCCAACTTCTGCAGCTGCTCGAGCTGACTCTTCAGATCCACCATGTCGAAGCTCTTGCCCTTGAGTGCCTTGCGGGCCAGGCGCTCGGCTTCCTGGGTATCGACCTGGCGGTGAACCTGTTCGACCAGGCTCACGACATCGCCCATGCCGAGAATGCGCGAGGCCATACGCTCGGGGTCAAAGGGCTCGAGCGCCTCGGTCTTCTCGCCGACGCCGATGAACACGATCGGTTTGCCGGTAACCTGCCGCACCGACAGCGCCGCACCCCCGCGCGCATCCCCATCGGCCTTGGTGAGGATGATGCCGGTGAGATCCAGCGCCGCGCCGAAGGCGCGCGCGGCGTTCACCGCGTCTTGCCCGGCCATGGCGTCCACCACGAACAGCCGCTCGGCGGAGCCGACGGCGGCGTCGATGTCGCGCACTTCGGCCATGAGACTCTCATCGACATGCAGCCGTCCGGCGGTGTCGACAATGAGTGCGTCGAACACCCCGCTCCTCGCCCGCGCGAGCGCCGCGCGCGCGATCAACGCCGGCGCCTCGCCGCCGCTCGCGGCGAAGTACTCGGCCTGCACCTGGCCGGCGAGACGCTCGAGCTGCAGCATCGCGGCCGGCCGGCGCACGTCGGTGCTGGCGAGCAGCACGCGCTTGCGCTCGCGCTCGATCAGCCAGCGCGCGAGCTTCGCCGCGGTGGTGGTCTTGCCGGCGCCCTGCAGGCCGGCCAGCAGCAGCACGACCGGCGGTTGCGCGCGCAACTTCCAGGGTGTGCCCGTGCCTCCCATGAGCTGCACCAGCTCGGTGTGCAGAATGCCGATGAACGCCTGCCCCGG
>WNFJ01088074.1_pt1 | contig 14058 bp, 18 predicted proteins | sample 5400461 | NCBI WGS metagenome assembly WNFJ01 (sample SAMN13153349, study PRJNA577476) | soil metagenome | isolation source: 115 cm saprolite on Douglas fir-dominated hillslope | place: USA:California | collected 2013-09-17 | reverse complement strand
TCAATTTCTGGCTTGGTCTTAATTGTAGAGTGCTTAGAAAGAGAAAAGTTACGTGTATTTCGATGCAAAAGGCCGGTGGGCGGACTTGTAACTTTGTTGCGGTAAGCACATCTCCTCTGTGCGGCGGTTCGCGCCAGATCGAATTTCAAAACAGAAAACCTAGGAGAATCCATGAGGAAGATGATCAGCAAGTTGATGGCTATGTGTTTCCTGGCAGTGTCCCTTGCGGCGTTTGCCCAGTCCGGCGACAACATGAAACAAGACGACAACATGAAGCACGATGACATGAAGCAAGACCAGATGAAAAACGATCAGATGAAGAAGGACGATAAGAAAAAGTCCGGAAAGACCAAGAAGACCAAGGTCAAAAAAGACGACATGAAAAAAGACGATATGAAAAAAGACGACACCATGAAGCACGACGACAATATGGACAAGAAATAATCTGTGATGGGCGAGGCTTGACCTAACGCGGCCTGGTCCGATTAGGTCAAGCGCTTTTGCGAAAAGATCGTAAACTCCGCTCGAACTGAAGCACTACAATCTCGGGATTCGATCCCAACCGCAGCGGCGGTCCCCACGTCCCTGCTCCGCTCGAGGCGAGCCGTGCCGCGAACTCCTCTTCTAGCAGCCTACGACAGAAGCCGCGGCGATCCACCGGCGGGCGCTGGTGCCGCACCCCGGCTCGCGGTTAAATATTTCTTCATGCATCTTACGCACGGCGCATAACCTTGCTGCAGGGCGTCGTGCGCGGCGATTGTTCGAAGGTGAGCTTTGTCGTGGATGAAGGGACACGTGGGCGCGTGAAATGTCTTCCCATCTGGATAGACCACTACCATGAGGTCCGGGGGGACGCCGCTCCCGGCCTGGGCATGTTCTGAACGCAGGGCAGGCTGGCTGAAGGGGGAAGAACGGGCCGCTTCGAAGCCGCCGACAATGACTACGGTCGCCGCTGCCGCGACCATCCATCCGAGAAAACTTCTTCGGCTGCCGGGCATATTATCCTCGAGTCTTCGGTGGAGGCGGTGACTGAATCCCAGAGGAACCTCGAGCATTCGTTCGTCCCCATACAACTGGACCACATTGCGGGTACCGTTGAGCACCGCCGTGCAATGCTTGCATCCTTGTACGTGCTCCTCGATGGCAGCGCGCAAGTCTAGGGTAACTTCGCCTTCGAGATAGTTCGAAATTTCACGCCACACTTCCTCGCACTTGATCACCATGGCTTGACTCCCTTCTCGAAAGACAATTTGCTGCTCCAACTGCCGCCCAGTCCTGGCGCCAGCAAGTCGCGCAACATCAGCCGTGCTCGCAGCAGGCGCGTTTTGACCGATGCGGTTGAAATCCCAAGCGCCTTGGCCGTTTCTTCAATGCTCAATTGCTGCATGTCTCGCAGCAGAAAAACTTCGCGATATATCTGCCCCAGCGAGGCCAGCGCCTCGGTCAGCTTTTCCCGGATCTCTTTCCGTTCCAGGGTCTCCGAAGGAATCTCTCGCCAGTCAGCAAAGTCGCGTGGCGTGTAGTTGCCCTCCTCGTCTTGCTGATTAGCGATTGGTTCAATCATGTGAGCGTGTTCTTTCCTTCTCCGCATACGCGCCTCATTGACGGTGATCTGGATCAGCCAGGTGCTGAATCGCGCCTCCGCGCGGAACTGCCGAATGTGTTTAAACGCTTTCAGCACCGCCTCCTGGGCTGCGTCTTCGGCGTCTTCCTGATTACGTAAAATGGCGAAGGCCGCATAGTACAAGCGCTGCTCGTAGGGTCGAATGAGCTTGTAAAAAAGATCATGTTCGCCGTCCCGAACGCGCCGGATCAGCATCTCTTCGTTGAATTGTCCGGCTGGATTCTCCAGCGAAGTCGCCTCTTCCGGCATCTCTCCTCACGGCAACACTGAACTCACTGCAATCGCCAACTACAATTCTTTCGGTGCGTATTCCGGGTCCTTTTTCCATCCCGTCAACATAGATACAAAATTATTCCAACCATGCAGAACCACCATCACCAAATGGCCAAACACGAATGCCAAGATCGCCCACATGATCAGAAAATGCCAGAGTCGCGCGTAATGGAAGCCGCCCATCATCCACGCCAACCAGGAAAACTGTACCGGCTTCCATATCGCAATCCCGCTTAGGACTGACAGCAGTCCGAGCCCGATTGCAGATGTGTACGCATGTTTCTGCAGCGGGTTGTAGGCTTCCTTGACCGGCGGCTTGGGGCCGAAGAAGAAGTAATGGCGGACCATCGGCCAAACGCCGGGAACGTCACGGGGCACGAACAGGACTTGCTTGTAATTCCCACTAAAGACTTGATAGCCGACGTAAACCAAGCCGGTGACGATGTAAATCCACATAAAGGTGAGGTGCCATTGCAGCGCGCCGCCCAGCCATCCGCCGATTGCGAATGCTTTGGGCCAGTGGATCAGGTCTTTCTGCGGGATCTTTGCGCCGAAACTGGGGAACGCACGGAAGATCTGCAGCCCGCTGCCGACTAACACGAATAGCGAAATGGCATTCACCCAGTGGCAGAGGCGCACAATAAAGGGATGCTCGTACACCGCTTCCGTCACTTCGTCAGTCTTTATATTTTCGATTTCAATCGCGCGGGTGGCCATTTCACCTCTCTTGGCAGTTACAAACCGTAGAATTCCGAGTAGCCCTGGTCTTCCCAGTAGCCGACTTTCTGGAGAACGTTGGTCACTTTCAAGTCAGTCAGATACTTCGCCTGTTTGTAGCCGACTTTCGTTGGAATAGTCAGACGCAGTGGTGCTCCATGTTCGCGAGTCAGCGGTTGGCCGTACATTTCGTAACACAGGAGGGTCTGAGGATGCAGCGCCGTGGCCATGTCCAGCGACTCATAGTAATCATCAGCGCATTCAACGGTGACGAAGCGCGCGTTTAGATCGGCGCCAATCATCTTCATAAAGTCGGAGAGGCGCACGCCGCTGAAGTTGCCAATCACATCCCATCCTTCGACACACACGTGTCGAGCATTTTGGGTGATCTTCGGGAGCGCTTGAATCTGAGCCAGAGTGTAATCGCCCGGTTTCTGTACAGCGCCGGCAACGGTCAGATTCCACTTGTCGAAATCGACTTGGGGATCGTCCACGTCGTAGTCGTTGATGGGAAACTTATTGAAGGGGGTGAGTTCGGAGTCGGCAAACGTGGATGCCAAGTGGCCGGAACGAAAAAGCGTTGCCGAAGCCCAGTCGCTGAAACCAAGCCCGGCCTTCAGAAGTGGCATCCGGAGCTTTGGAATAGCAAACGCGCCGAGCGCTACCACCGGTGCCAGCTTCAACAACTCACGCCGGTTGATGCTCTTAAATTTGCGGCTGTCAATTCGCGAGCTCATAAACGGTGTCCCCGAAGAATCCGATATGACGCAGATGAGATTCGCCGAGTGGCAAAAGGTTGCAGGTTGTCGACCGGACGCGGCTATTGTACAGCTGGGAATTGCGGCGCCGCTCTCCGCTAGGGCAGGCGAGACCCAGACGCGCTTTTCTGGGCGATGATGCTGGACTCCCGATACGATGTTAAACTCCCGCTTTGTGTTCAAAGATATGTATTTGAGGAGTTTGCTATGAGCTGGGCAAGCAAGCTGTCCAAGCCTTACCGAATCGATCATGGAAAGAATTTCCGGCTAAAGGATTTCGATCCCGCGACGACCGGCCACCTTCGCTCGAAGGAACATGCAAAAGAGTTGTTGGAGCAAAGCATCACTGAAATGGCCGAACTGCAAGACAAGCTCTACGCGCAGGACTGCTGGGCGCTGCTCCTGATATTTCAGGCGATGGATGCGGCGGGAAAAGACGGCGCTATCAAGCACGTAATGTCGGGGGTCAATCCGCAGGGATGCCAGGTGTACGCGTTCAAGGCGCCGTCATCTGAGGAATTGAACCACGATTTTTTGTGGCGCACAAGTAGAGTTCTGCCGGAGCGCGGACACATCGGCATTTTCAATCGGTCTTATTACGAGGAAGTGCTGGTGGTGCGAGTGCACGCCGATATTTTGAAAAATGAACGGATGCCAAAGTCGCTGGTAGGCAAGAATCTGTGGCAGGAGCGCTTTGAAGACATTGGAAACTTTGAGCGATACCTTTCGCGAAATGGAGTTGTGGTCCGGAAATTCTTTCTGAATGTTTCAAAAAAAGAACAGAAGCGGCGTTTTCTTGAGCGATTGGAGACTTCGGAGAAGAACTGGAAATTTTCCGCCGCCGATGTGCGCGAGCGCGAATGCTGGGACGACTATATGAAGGCTTATGAAGAAATGATCGCAGCCACTTCGACGAAACACGCGCCCTGGTACGTCGTCCCTGCGGACAACAAGTGGTATACGCGGCTGGTGGTTGCGGCCGCGATCGTGGACACGTTGAAAGAGCTGAAGGTGGCGTATCCGGTAGTTGACCCGGAGAAGCGCAAACAGCTTGAGGCGGCGCGAGCTGAACTAGAGCGCAAGAAGTAGTTCTGTGGGGCCCGAGCCTCCCCGAGAAAAGAAAGAGGGCGCCATCAGCATTTTGTCATCTGGCCAATCTTCATGAAGCATCTGCCAACGGTCGTGGGTTTGGGCGAGATCTTGTGGGATCTTTTGCCGTCAGGGCGGCAGCTCGGAGGCGCTCCGGCGAATTTTGCCTACTGCGCCCATTTGTTAGGAGACCGTGCGGTTGTCGCCAGCCGGATTGGAGACGACGACCGGGGAACGGAAATTCGCGAATCGCTTCTGGCGGCTGGTATCACGGATCAATTTGTGCAAGTTGACCCGGTGCATCCCACGGGGACGGTGCAGGTCCAGGTGGATCAGGAAGGCCAGCCAACGTTTCAGATTACGTCTCCGGTGGCGTGGGATTTTATGGAATCGACGGACATCTGGACAGCGCTAGCACATTCCGTCGACGCGGTCTGTTTCGGTTCTCTCGCGCAACGGACCGCGGAATCCCGCCGAACCATCTTAAATTTCCTGGATGCGACCTCGCGAGAAGCTTTACGAATCTTCGACGTAAACCTTAGGCAAAATTTCTATTCGACTGAAATTATTAAAGAATCGCTGAAGCGGGTGAATGTGCTCAAGCTGAATCACGATGAAGTATCCCGAATCGGTGAATCACTTGGCGTGAATGCGAGCGAAGGATTTTCATTTTGTGAGGAAGTGCTGAGAAAGTTCGATTTACAGTTGATCTGCGTTACGCGCGGAGCCAACGGGAGCCTGCTTTGTGATCCAAAAAACGCGCACGAACATCCTGGATTCCAGATCCAGGTAAAAGACACAGTCGGTGCGGGCGATGCTTTTACAGCCGCGCTGGTACACGGACATCTTCAGGGACGCTCACTGGCAGAGATAAACGACTCAGCCAACCGGCTTGGTGCGTGGGTGGCGTCATGCGCGGGCGCGATGCCTTCGCTACCAGAATCTGGATTGGAGCAGGCACTGGCAAGGCTTCAGATGAAGTAGTACGGAACGACCCGTTACCAGGCGAACACATCGCTTCGAGCCGGCTGGAAGAAACTCTGATGCTTTAACAGCACCTCGATCGCTTTCACGACTTCGCTACCAGTGCTCTTTGAGACGGCGCCTTTGAAGCCGGCGTGAACGGCTTCGTTGGTCAATTCCTTCGAAACCTGTTGTACCGTTAGCAGTAGCAGCGGGATTTCGGGTGTGCTCCTGGATATTTCCCGCGCCGCTTGCAGGCCGTTCATCTGCGGCATAGCCAGATCAAGGACAATGATGTCGGGACTGAGTTGCGCGGCCTTGCCAATAGCATCCTGACCATCTGATGCATCGCCGCAAACGCTCCAGCCCTCGTGGCCTTCAATCAGGCGGCGGAGAAGGCGCCTGATGGCGGAGTCGTCGTCGGCGATAAGAATGCGTACTGCCATAGGCCGAGGGAGGGATGAGCCTACGCGATTCGGGCCGCTCGTGGCCAGCGCTGGAAATGGTCAAGAACTGCGTAGAATTCAGACCCGAGCACCCTCATTATGCGCTGGAGCAATATCTTAGCCGCAATACCGTAGATACCGGATTACCGTAGTGGTTACTTGAAAGTCTGAGGACGGCCGATGGCGGGTTTATGGTTGCCTCTTTTCCATGAAGCCTAAAGTCCGAATATCGAATCGAATCTGCTTGAACCGTAGCCCAGCACGATGAGCTCGAGTCCACAAGCCCTTCCCGAAATTAATCCCTGGCTGATAGCCATTGCCGTTATGTCGAGCACTTTTATGGAAGTGCTTGATACAACGGTGGTGAATGTGTCATTGCCACACATTGCCGGGAACCTGTCGTCCACCGTGGATGAGGCGACCTGGACCTTGACCTCGTACCTGGTGGCCAATGCCATCATTCTTCCGATGACGGGATGGTTGGCTGGGCGCTTCGGGCGGAAGCGACTACTGCTGCTGGCGGTCTCTGGATTTACGGTGTCGTCATTCTTCTGCGGCCTGGCGCCGTCGCTGGGGTTCCTGATCGTCTTTCGCGTCATTCAGGGGGCCTGCGGAGGAGGACTACAGCCGCTCTCCCAAGCCGTGCTTTTGGAGTCCTTTCCGGCTGAAAAGCGTGGGCAGGCAATGGCATTCTGGGCCCTAGGGATCGTGGTGGCGCCTATGCTCGGCCCAGTTATCGGCGGCTGGCTCACCGACAACTACAGTTGGCGTTGGGTTTTTTACATCAATGTTCCGATTGGTGTACTCGCAATTCTTCTGACCCAGGCATTTATTTTCGATCCTTCATATTTGCGTCGCGAACGCACGGGAATCGATTATTGGGGAATTGGATTGCTCATAGTCGGCATGGGTTCGCTGCAAATCATGCTCGACAAAGGGCAGGAGGAAGATTGGTTCGCCTCGCATTTTATCGTCGTTCTTGCGGTGCTAGCGGTAGTAGGACTCGGCGGGCTAATTATTCGCGAGCTCAAGACTCCGCATCCAGTGATGGATCTCAGCATATTTCGTTACCGCTCGTATGCTGTGGGGACACTCCTGATGACAGCGGTTGGATTTGTGCTTTATGGAAGCACTGTGTTGTATCCGCTGATGATGCAGGAATTGCTGGGTTACACCGCGACCCATGCCGGAGTAACGAACTTTCCGCGCGGCACTGCGTCCTTCCTATTCATGCCATTTGTGGGATTTCTTACCGGAAAAGTTGACGCGCGTAAGATGCTGGCGGCAGGTCTTCTATTGACCGCAGCCGCAATGTTCCGGGTCTCATTCTTCAGCCTGGATGTTGGATTCTGGGATTTCGCCTGGCCGTTGGTTTTGCAGGGTGTTGGCCTAGGACTGATTTTTGTTCCACTAACAACCGTGAGCAACGACCAAATTCCTCGAGAACGTATGGGGAATGCAACCAGCATCTTCAATCTCATGCGCAATATCGGCGCTAGCGTGGGAATTTCAAGCGTGCAGACGCTGCAATTCCGGAATATGCAGACCCACATCAACTATCTGGGACAGCACGTGGCCGAAACCAGCCCGCGCACGCAGCAAACGCTGGCGGGCCTTCGCCAAACTTTTATAGCCAAGGGAGCGGATGCGGTAACCGCAACTCACCAGGCGCACGGAGCACTGTGGGGCATCGTCCAGAGGCAGGCTAACATGCTGTCTTATAACGATGTTTTCCGCTTCCTGGGATGGATGTTTTTGGTCATGGTTCCCCTGATTTTATTGATGGAAAAGCCCAAAAAGAAAGGTCCAGTCATCGCTCATTAACGGCCAGAGCTGGTTTTTCGATGGGCCTGATTCAAAATTTGAATGGACACTAGGTGTCGGTAACATTGACAGAACCTTAGTTGAGTCTCTAGCATCTTATGAACAATGAATCTTTCCCGGCAAATGCGGTGCCAGTGTTGTACTTGTTGTTGTACGTGTGCCCACACTGGCGCGGGAGAGCTGCTGACCTGAAAATTTTGTAAAACCGGTACAGAAAAGCCCATCGCCAGTGCAATCTGGCGATGGGCTTTTGCTTTTTGCGCTGAAACAAACGACGGATATGTTTCCAATTTTCCTAAAACTCGATGGCCGACGCGTCTTGGTAGTGGGAGCGAGTACGGTGGCGGAAGGAAAGATCCGCGGGCTTCTGGAGGCGCGCGCGTCGATCCAGGTGGTCGCGCCAGAGGCTGTCCTTCAGGTCCAGAAATGGGCTGGGGAGGGAGTGGTCGCCTGGAAAGCACGCGGTTTTCAGCCGAGCGATCTCGATCAGGTCTCGTTGGTCATTGCTGCGACTTCTTCCTCCGAGTTGAATGCGCAAGTGTTCAAAGAAGCGCAAGCACGCAAGGTACTGTGCAATGCGGTTGATGATCCAGAGAATTGCGATTTTTATTACCCGGCAGTGGTAAGGCGAGGCGACCTGCAAATTGCGATTTCGACTAATGGCCGCAGCCCCGCGTTGGCGCAGAGGCTCAGGCAAGAATTGGAGGAGCAATTTGGGCCCGAGTACGAACAGTGGGTCGAGGAACTCGGCCGGGCGCGAGAGCAATTGACGCTGAAAAAGTTGGATACGGAACCCCGACGCAAGTTGCTGCACGAGTTGGCTAGCCGCGAGGCATTCGTGAATAGAGGCAACGCCAAAGTCCAGGGAGGAAGCCAGTGATGGCAACCGGCACAGTCTTTCTGGTGGGCGCAGGTCCGGGCGATCCGGAGCTGCTGACGCTAAAGGCGGCAAAGGTGCTGCGCTCAGCGGATGTGGTGCTGCACGATGAACTGGTTAGCCAGGAAATTCTGCGGATGATTCCGGCGCGAGCGCAGCTTGTGAACGTGGGAAAACGTTGCGGAAAGAAGAGCACGCCGCAGGAAGAAATCAACCGGATGTTGGTGCAATACGGTTCACTGGGTTTGCAAGTGGTCAGGCTCAAGGGTGGCGACCCGTTCATCTTCGGCCGCGGCGGCGAAGAATTAGAAGCGCTGCGGCAGGCGGGGATTCAGGTTGAGGTTGTCCCTGGAATTACAGCTGCCCTGGGTGCGGCTGCGGGAGTTCAAATCCCCCTCACCCATCGCGAAATCTCCTGCACGCTGATATTCGTCACCGGCAACAGCAAAGATTCAAGTCATGTTGCGAATTGGCCTGATCGCCTGCCGTCGAACGCAACAGTCGTCGTCTATATGCCAGGGCACGATCTAGCAGCTCTTCAACAACGCCTGCTCCGTTCCGGACTGTCGCCCGAAACTCCGTGCGCGATCATTTCAGGCGCAACCAGCGACTCCGAGCAAATACACATCACCAAGGTGACCAGCCTCTCTGGATCGCCGCATCTTCCGGCGCCGCGATTGCTGGTGGTCGGGGAAGTTGTGCGGCTTGCGGACCACGCGGGCCTAAAACGGCAGTTCAGCGAATTGTTCTCAACTGGGTATTTGGTCAACGTCAGTACTAGGGAGAATGCCGAGTGAAAGCCGATTTGGAGCGAGTCAAAGTTCTTGCCGAAAGCTGGAAGCCTGAGCAAGTGCTGTCCTGGGCTTTCGCAACCTATGGGAACAACGTCGCGGTCGCCACTGGACTAGGCATCGAAGGCATGGTGCTGGTCGATATCGCCTCGCGCGTGAATCCCAATGTGAAAGTTTTTACCGGCGACACCGAGTTCCTCTTCCCGGAGACATATGATTTGATTGATCGCGTGGAAGAGCGCTATGGAATTACGATCGAGAAACTTTACTCGGAATTGACGCCGGAAGAGCAGGAGCGAGCCTACGGGCCGGCGCTGTGGAGCCGCGATCCGGACACGTGCTGCAGCTTGCGTAAAGTCGAGCCATTGCGGCGCAAGCTGGCGACGCTCGATGCATGGATGACGGCCATCCGCCGCGACCAGACTTCCGAACGGAGAAGTGTACGTAAAGTGGATTGGGACGCTAAATTCAATCTGGTAAAAATCAGCCCGCTCGCCGATTGGACCAGAGACATGATCTGGAAACATGTCCTCAAGCACAATGTGCCGTACAATCCGCTGCACGACCAGAATTTTCCCAGCATCGGTTGCACCCATTGCACTCGTGCCATCCAGCCCGGCGAGGACCCGCGTGCGGGGCGCTGGTCAGGCTTCGGCAAGACTGAATGCGGCTTGCACACGCCCAGTCCGCTTCCGGCCCAATTGGTGCAGCTGGTCCCGGCCGGTTGCGAAGAAGGCTAGGCTGAATCGCTGCGCACGAAAAATCGTGACGTGAGCCGGCTCTCCGATATAATTTCGCACACCGATGGACTTTGATCAGCTAGTCACGTTCATGGAAGTGGCGAAGCTCGGCAGCTTCTCGCGCGCCGGACAGAAAATCTTCCGCTCGCAATCGGCGGTCAGCGCGCAAATTCGGCAACTGGAACAAGAATACGGCGACCGGTTGCTCGACCGCGCCGGCAAAGACGTAACATTGACGCCTGCGGGCCGGGTGTTGTTCGCTTACGCCGAGCGCATGTTACAGATCAAAGACGAGTCGCTGCTGGCGGTTGCCGACCAGGGCAGCATGCCTCGCGGGACAATCTCGATCGGCGCTAATGAAGCTACCTGCCTCTACGTGCTGCCCGATGTATTCGCCAAATATTGCAGCCTGTATCCGGGCGTGCAAATCAGTATTTACCGCAATTTCAGCTACAAGATTGTAGAGAAACTCGAGAACGGATCGATCGACGTCGGCATCGTCACCATGCCGGTAAAAAGCTCAAGCCTGAAGGCGCATGCAATTTTTCGCGATCAATTGATGCTGATGGTTAGCCCGCAGCATCCGCTGGCGCGCCTTGAAGTTGTGCCGATAAGCGAGATCGCGAAACATCCCTTGTTAATGCCCAAGACGGGATTCAGCCGCCGAATCATGGACAAACTGTTCCGGGCGTACGCCGGGAAATTGCAGATCCGCATGGAGCTGCCGAGTGTAGGCATGATCAAGAGCTTTGTGGCTGCGGGGCTGGGAGTCTCCATCATCAGCGCCAGTTTCGCCCGCGACCAGGTGCTGGCGGGACGCGTGAAGCTGATCCCCATAAAAGGCGAAGAGCTGTGGCGGGAACTGGGCGTGGCCTACCGGCGCGACCGAACTCTGACCCGGGCGACAGATACGTTTATCAATACTGTCCGCCAGCTGGCGGCAGCGTCGAAGTAAGCCCGCAGGAGGAAAAATGGCCAAAGGATACTGGGTAACTTTCTACCGTTCGGTTTCCAATCCGTCAGCTTTTGCTGAGTACGGGAAACTCGCGACCCCAGCGATTGAGGCTGGCGGCGGACGCTTCCTCGCGCGTGGCATAGCCGCTAAGGCTTACGAAGGCGGACTGGAAGAGAGAGTTGTCGTTATTGAATTCGATAGCGTAGAGAAGGCGATCTCCACAATCGAGAGCGCCGAATATAGGGCCGCACAGAAGCTTCTAGAGGGCGCGGTAGACCGGGACGTCCGCATCGTCACAGGGGTATAGCGGGCGATTTGTTTTCCTAATACTCTCCATCACAATTTCTGATTTCTACTCCGCCGCCGCAATTGTTAACTTAGAGATAGCAGCCTGAGGTTTAGCTCCCGCGCCGGGCGAGGCCTGAAGGTGAGTCCAACGCGGAGGTCTTCCAATGACAGAATTGGAGAACAAGATCAATAACATTTTGGAGGAGCATCAGCATGAAAGCGGGCTGCACATGATTGGCGGCCGCCGCCGGCTGATCGACCGCCTGGTGCAGTTCTTCGAAGAGGGCCAGCAAACACAAGGCCAAGAAAAGGTGCAAGCTGGCTCGCGCGAGAATTAGCCGTCATCCCTCCTCTGAGACAAGTCCGCTGCGCAAGCAGCGGGCTTTTGGTTTTGGCTTCCGCGCCTATAATTGCTCCTCGACTTCACTTCTAAGGGGAAACGCATGTTTCGTAGCTGGGCGATCGCCCTCCTCCTGCCGGGCGTCTGTCTTGCGCAGGAAAATTCCGTGCGAATGGAGGAAATAGTCCATTCGTACGTTGCTAGCAAGCAATTCATGGGTTCCGTTCTGGTCGCGCAAAATGGCAAAGTTCTCTTCGATAAGAGCTATGGTTTCGCAAACTTGGAATGGGACATTCCAAACGCACCATCGACGAAATTCCGCCTCGGTTCAGTGACGAAGCAATTCACGGCCGCCAGCATCCTGCTGCTTGAGGAACGCGGCAGGTTGAAGACCGACGATCCCGTAAAGAAATACATGCCCGACGCTCCACCGGCCTGGGAAAAGGTGACGATTTTCAACCTGCTGACACATACTTCTGGCATACCGAACTTTACTAGATTTCCGGATTATGCTCCCACCGAGACGATAGCTACCACTCCGGAAAAATTGGTCGGACGTTTCCGCGACAAGCCACTTGAATTTCCCCCAGGAGAGAAGTTTAACTACAGCAATTCGGGATACGTTTTGTTGGGTTACTTGATCGAGAAAATCAGCGGCCAAAGCTACGCCCAGTTCGTCCAGGAAAATATTTTCAACGCTTTGAAGATGAAAGACTCAGGTTACGATTCGAATTCCGCCATCATCCCGCATCGCGCCTCTGGTTACATGCCCAGTGATAAGGGCATCATCCATGCGGGGTACATCGACATGACGATCCCGCTTTCCGCGGGAGGCCTGTATTCGACAACGGAAGACCTCGTGCGCTGGGAAGAAGGGCTGTTTGGCGGCAACCTTCTGTCCGCCTCGTCCCTTCAAAAGATGACGACACCTTTTAAAGACGAATATGCGTTCGGCTTGGCGGTGCATCAGGCGAATGGGCACAAGTTGATAGAACACTTTGGCGGTATCGAGGGCTTCAACACGGAGCTCGCTTACTATCCGGAGGAGAAACTTACGGTCGTCGTGTTGGCGAACCAGAATGGACCAGTAGTCGGAGACATCGCAGCAGAGCTAGCTGCCTTGGCGCACGGCGAAAAAGTCGTGCTGCCGTCGGAAAGAAAAGAGATCTCGGTTTCGCCAGCAATTCTGCAAGCATATGTAGGGACATACGAACTGGCGCCCGATTTCGCCATTGTTATGACTATCGAGGGCGGTCAGTTGATCAGTCAGGGAACGGGGCAACCAAAAGCTTCGCTATTTGCAGAGTCGGAAACGAAGTTTTTTCTGAAGACCGTAGACGCGCAAGTGGAGTTCTTCAAGAACGATAAAGGCGAAGTTATGTATCTCATCCTGCGTCAGGGCGGGCATGATACCAAGGGTGTGAAGAAGTAGTGCTCTGGAAAAGTTTCGCTGGCTCGGACTGGGCCGCCCGCCTGAAAGTCTGGTGTCAAATCCTGCCTTGGCACCTGTAGTCACCTGAAAACAATCGTTCTTCCCGCAATTTCCTCTTGACATGTGCGCCCAATCCTTTACACTTGATGAATAATTATTCACTCAAGTGAATATTCATCCATGAGCAAGTTGTCACGGCACAAAACGATTCTAGAACTGCTGGACGAGGGCCCAGTTACGAGCCAGGAGGAACTCCAGCGTCTGCTGCGCCGGCGCGGGCTTGAGGCCGGTCAGGCCACGCTTTCGCGAGATATCCGCGAACTAGGTTTGGTGAAGACCGCGGACGGATATTCGCTGCCGAGCAGGGAAGCCGGCCCTGAGAGTGACTTGCCGTCGGTATCGCGGCTGGTGCGGGAGTTCGTGACCAGCGTTCGTGCTGCGGAGAACCTGCTGGTGACCAAGACCAGCGTAGGCAGCGCACAACCCGTGGCCGCAGCGCTCGATGAGGAAAACTGGCCGGAAGCCATTGGCACGATCGCAGGAGACGACACCATCCTGATCGTCTGTCAGGACAGGCGGGCGGCTGGGCGGCTGGCCGTCCGCATTCAAGGAATGCTGGCTTAATGTCCTCGAAACTCAAAGTCGCTGTGCTGGGCGCAACCGGCTACTCCGGGATGGAGCTTACCCGTTTGCTGCTGCGCCATCCGCGTGTGGACAAGCCTGCGCTGTTGCGGCGGCGCTCAGAAGGTTCGGAGAATTCCCACCCTTCGAAAGCCACGAAGGGTGGGCCACCCTCGGTTTCAGGGCGTGACGAACCTCAAGTCAACTTGGCGGATATTTTTCCTGCGCTTTCCGGCAATGGAAGCTACCCACTGCAGCCCCTTTCCTGGGATTCACTGAAGCAGCAAGGCGTTGGACTTCTGTTTCTTGCCACACCACAT
>WNFJ01215057.1_pt1 | contig 14060 bp, 14 predicted proteins | sample 5400461 | NCBI WGS metagenome assembly WNFJ01 (sample SAMN13153349, study PRJNA577476) | soil metagenome | isolation source: 115 cm saprolite on Douglas fir-dominated hillslope | place: USA:California | collected 2013-09-17 | reverse complement strand
ATGGGTGAATACGGCCTCGTGAAATTGCGCCTCCACGGTGTGGAAGTCGACGTCCTTGACGAACAGCATCGAGCCCTGCCGCAGCGCCGACATCGACTTGTGCGTCGAATTGGTCTGGTAGACGCGCAGCCGCACCTGACGCGGGTCAGGAATAAGGCGGGTCTCGAGCAGCACCTCGTCCGACGGATTCGCGCCAAGTTCGGAGCGCTGCTTTTCATAGGCCGCGACCGATTTCGGATCGTGCAGCCATTCGTCAATGTCGTTGGCGGCGCCCATGGCGGTACGCGGGCGAAGGAACGGCGAGAACCGTGCGAACCCGAACCATGCTTCATCCCACAGGAAGATCAGGTCGTGCTTGATGGCAAGGCATTCCTCCATCACCCGCCGCGTGTTGTAGATGTGGCCGTCGAACGTGCAGTTGGTCAGGTCCAGCATCTTGACCCGGTCCAACCTGTTTTCGGCCTTCAGGTTCAACAGCGCCTGCTTGATCGTTCGCAGCGGCACCGCGCCATACATCGAATATTCCGTCATCGGGAACGCCTCGACGTAAAGCGGCTGTGCGCCCGAGAGCACCATGCCGTAATGATGCGACTTGTGGCAGTTGCGATCGACGATCGCGATATCACCGGGTCCGAGCAGTGCCTGCACCGCCATCTTGTTGGACGTCGAAGTTCCGTTGGTGACGAAGAAGACGTGGTCGGCCCCGAAAGCACGTGCCGCTTTTTCCTGAGCGACCTTAATATTGCCGGTCGGTTCGAGCAGGCTGTCCAGACCGCCGGTCGTGGCGCTGCTCTCGGCCAGGAACAAATTGGGTCCGTAGAATTCGCCCATATCGCGGATCCAATCCGATTTGAAGACGGATTTTCCGCGAGCGATCGGCAACGCGTGGAAGGTCCCGATCGGACGCTGCGCGTATTTCTTGAGATTGTCGAAGAATGGGGTGTCGAAGCGATCCTGCACCCCTTCCAGCACGGCAAGGTGCAATTCCAGCAATTCCTCTACCGAATAGAAGATCCGGCGAACGACATCGGCTTCCGGATTTCCGGCCAGTTGCTCGACACGGCGGTTGGAGACCATGTAAAGGTCAAGCTCCGGCCGGACGCGCTTCAGCACGTGCGCCAGCTTTAGCGCCGAGACGTCGGAGTCCTCCTGCTGATCCATCGACGCCGTCAAGCTCCGCAACACAGGCGCATCGTGCCGCGAGCGGAAGGTAAATCCCTCGTTGATCACGACAGCCGCGATGTCCGGATTGAGGATGGTGGCGCAGAATGCGTCTTCGAAGCTGCCGACGAACACAGGTTCATAGATGAAAGAGTCGATTGGACGCCGCAGCCTTCGCCACTCGGCGCAAAGGGTCGACCAATTTTGGCAAGAGGTCCGGCGCCGTGCCCTCGCCTTCATCATGAAGATTCCAAACGTCGGCGTGCTGGCGGAACGATCTCGTTTGCAGCGCCTGCGTGATCCGAACTGCCAGCGACGACGTACCTGTAGCGTCGTCTGACGATGCACTCTCCTTCAGCGCGGCCATCAGATGAGGGCCTGGATATCCGTGATATTCCTCGGTCACCGCCAGTTGAGCGAGCAGCGCGTCAAATCTGGCGTGATCTCCCGGACTCCTCGACCATGCCTTTGCTGCGTCCACGAGATCGCGCCAGTTATCCGCCCGCGCCCCGGGTCCGGAAAAGAACTGATCGATCCGGCCATCCTGATTCTTCGTGTCCTTCGACATGCACTCCTCCCGATGCGGTGATTGTTATGCTTGATCGTATTGGGCTCCATCCGCCGAGTCGCTTACGTTGATCCAAATCAAGCCGCGAAGATTCCTTTCCGGCCGACGGCTGTGTGTCCGGGAGACGAAACTGGTCGCGCGCAACGCAGCAAGGCGATCACAAGCAGCGTCACCGTGACAAGGCACGGTCACGGCACGTGGCCAGCTTGATCTGGATCAAGCGACACTCCGGATTCTGACAATCAGATCGGCACGCGACCCGAGGACACGCAACAATCGAAACCATCGATTGGATCATTGCCACAGACCTGGAAATCTTCCTGCTACCGTCGATCGCGATCGGGACAATTCTTGGTCGCTTTCGGATTTTCGGGTTCTTATCGGTACGTCCGCATGCACGCTGATCGTCGGCTGAAAGCCTCCAAGGAGGCATGACACCAGGAGCGGCAAGATGAGTCTTCAACGCTATTTGCAAGTCCTGGCGGCGGCTTTGCTGCTCGATTTCCTCAGCCAGATTCCGGCAGCCGTTGCGGACGACCAGACGTCCTCTCCGCGCATTCAGGAGGAAGTCTGGGCCTTGCCTCTTCCACTGCCGATGTTTGCCTATCTGGTCCGGCCCGTCGGCGACGGTCCCTTCCCGCTGGTGATCATGAACCACGGGGTGTCGCTCAATGCGCGGGAGCGCAGCTTCTTTCCGCTGGTCGAGTTCAGGGACGCGGCGTTCTGGTTCGCGCGCCGCGGCTATCTGGTCGTGGCGCCGATGGATCTACGGACCCTTCTTTTCCAAGGTGGGCAATTGCACCAACCCCAACTTCCGCGACCCGGGCCTCGCGGTGGCGCAAGTCGATTCCTGGATCATCGACTACATGGCAGCGGAGAAGCGAATTGTTCCGAAGGACGTCATCGTGGTCGGCCAGTCCGCCGGCGGCTGGGCGGCGATCGCGCTTTCAAGCCAGAATCCGCCGCCGGTGCGGGCCATCATTACCTTTGCGGCGGGCCGCGGCGGTCGCGTCGATAGCAAGCCGAACAACAATTGCGCGCCCGACAGACTTGTCGACGCCGCGAGCGAATTCGGCCGTACCGCCCACGTGCCCATGCTGTGGATCTATGCCGAGAACGACACGTTCTTCGGGGCCGCTTTGTCCAAGCGCATGCACGACGCGTACACCGGCGCCGGCGGCAACGCCGAATACCACATGCTGCCCGCGTTCGGCAGCGATGGGCATTTTCTGATCGATTCCGCCGACGCCATCCCGCTATGGGCGCCGTTGGTCAGCCAGTTTCTGGAAACACACCGATAGGCCTGAGACGGAAGCCTAAGAGGGAGGCGAACGATGACCAGCCCACATTGCATACGACGATCCCAATCGTTGTTGGGTTTGACACTCGTCCTTGCGGCAGCATTTTCGTCGGCATACGTCGCCCATCGGGCTCTCGCCCAACAATCGCCCCCGGCCACCGACAAGGCATCTGCCGCGGCCGAGGTCGGGCAGCGCGGCCAACGTACGGCAAGAGAGATCAAGTACGGCGATTGGCGAAAGCTCTGCTTCAAGGCGGCGGGAACCAGCGTGATGTGCCGCTCGACCATCAGCGGTACCTGGGAAACCGGCCAGACCGCCGTCCGTGTCGACCTGATCGAGCGCGAAGGCGACGGCACCGCGAGGCTCCAGATCTTCCTGCCGGTCGGCTTGTATTTGCAGGCTGGCGTCAAGCTCACCGTCGATCAGGGCAGCCCGTATCGGATTCCCTATGTCTGGTGTCTGACCAATGCCTGCATCGCGGCCGATCTCGCCGACCCCAAGGCGATCCGCGAAATGGAGTCAGGCCAAACGCTATTTTTGGAAGTCGTCGATTCCAACGTCCTGGCGATAACGACGTCGCTGCCGCTCAATCAGTTCGCGGCCATTCACCAGGGCGCACCGACCCAGATATTCGATCAGGCGATCGACGAATGATCGCCGCTTTCGAAAGGGCGCGCGTGTTACGCGACACTGGCTGATGCCAGCTCGATTGGCTCAATCAGCGATTTCGCCGGGAATGGCTTCGTCAGATAGGCGATACATCCGGACTGCAGCGCGGCCAAGCGCGTCGCATCGTTGTCATTACCGGTGATGAATATTACGGGCAGCAAGATACCAGTCGCCTTGAGCTGGTTTCGCAGATCGATGCCGGACCCGTCGCTCAGATTGATATCGAGAATGATGCAGCAAGCATCGTCGAAATCGCCGTGATTTTGCAGGGCTTGCGCGGAGTCGAACAGAACGGCTTGGAAACCATGTTCCCTCAGTAGCCGTTTCACGCCTCTCAGCATGGAAGGATCGTCATCGACGACAAAAACGGCTCTTCGATTCGGCAAGTTAGGCCTCTGATTTCTGTCTGAACGCATTTCAACCAGCAACTGAAAGGGACGGCAAAAACCCGCAAGCAGAAGCAGCCAAATATCACGCTGGCCAGCAGTTCACGTGCGGCAACACGTCCGTTCACTCAGCTAGGCTTTTCCGGTCGATTTGCATATTGTCCCTTGTGACAAGCTTATGTCAGGAACCGGACGTCCGCTCAACCGCTGTCACCAACCTCAGGGGTTTGTGCGAGGATGCCGAGGTGCTCCGCGATCGAAACGAGTTCTGCCAGAGATTGTATTTTCGCCTTCTCCATCACCTGCTGCCGGTGCGCCTTGATGGTGCGCTCCGTTGTTCCCAATTCATGTGCGATCTGTTTGTTGATCTTGCCTCGGACGACAAGCTCGAAGACTTGCCGCTCGCGCGGCGTCAAGGTCGCGATTTGGGCGCGCACGACGTCCAGCTTGCTCCTTTGGGCGCGCAGGGTCTCGTGATGCGCCAGCGCCCGCTCGATCGCGCCGAGTAGTTGCTCGGACGACACCGGCTTGGTCAGGAAATCCTCAGCGCCGGCCTTGATCGTCCTGACCGTGGTCTGGACATCGGCATAGCCAGTAAGGAACACGATCGGCAAAATAGAGCCGAGTTCGTTCAAGCGACCTTGCAGTTCGGGGCCGCTCAGCCCCGGGATCCGAACATCCAGCAGGATACAACCCGGCTCCTTGTCATCCGGCAGATGGATGAGCAATTGTTGGGCGGACGAATAGGTTGCAACCGTATAGCCGGCTTTCTTCAACCGGCGCTCGATCGCCGTTCGGAACGACGCATCGTCGTCCACCACATGAACCATGCCAGGCAATCGTCTCTCCTCTCAGGCTACTGACAATGGCAATGACAGATGGAACACCGCGCCGCCCTCGGTCTCGTTCTCTGCCCAGATTCGGCCCTGGTGCGCCAAAACAATGGTGCGCGCGATGGAGAGCCCGATCCCCATGCCCTGCTCCTTGGTCGTGAAGAACGGGTCGAAGATCTGGGTGAGCCTGTCCGGCGGAATTCCAGGACCGGAATCAGAGATCGAAACTACAGCCGACTTTTTCCCGTTCAATTCCGCGCGACCGATCACAGTCCTTCCGTAGGGTATCGAAGCCAGCGCATCCATGCTGTTCACGATCAGGTTGATGATCACCTGCTGCAGCTGAACCCGATCGCCCTTCACCCGTATCACTTCCGGGGATGCCTTCAGGTATAGCACGACGTTGCGGGCTGATGCCTGCACCGAGAGAAAATCAAAGACTTCACGCATCAGCTCGTTGAGATCGATATCCCTGGTCTCGAACGTCGTCCGTTTCATGAAACTGCGCAAGCGGCGGATGACTTCGTTGGCGCGCAGGTCGTCGCGCCTGATATCGGCGAGGATTTCCCTGACCTCATCCAGGTCGGGCGATTGACCACTCAATATCAATTCCGCGGTCTCGGTATTCGTCAGGATCGAACCCAAGGGCTGATTGAGCTCATGCGCAATCGATGAAGACAATTCTCCAGCGGTTGCGCTCCGGTTGACATGGGCCAGCTCCGACATCCGGTGCTTGGATTCGACTTCGGCGCCGTGCCGTTTCTTTCTCTCATGCAGCAGGATCGCGATCAACGCCGCCTGGAGCAGAAGGACAGAGATAACAGTCACGCTCTGCCAGCGGTACTTTTCGAACAATGTCGGCTCGCGAAAGCGGATTTCGCTGCCGGCGGGCAGGTTGGACTCGCTGACCTTCCAGCGCTGCATTTGCTCCCAGTTGAAGATCGGCTTCACACCTCCCGCCGCCGGTGCAATGTTTGACGGAGCTTCACCGTCAAGAATTCGGAGCGCCGACCTCGCCGCATCGGCGCCGATCAAATCGGGGACCAAGACAAACCCGCCGATCCCTCCCGGTGCAAGGAAAGTCTCGGCGCCCACCATGATGGGCCGGTTGGCTTTCTCCGCGATCAGCGCAAGCGCGGTCGCGGGCGGATAGAAGGTGCCCTCCCCATCGGAATACGTTGCCGAATAGATGATGGCACTGTCGTCAGGCAATTCGGCAACCTTCTTGCGAGTCTCCGCCATCGTCAGGCCGATGATTTCGACCACCTTGAAACCATTAGCGGCCGTCGAGATTTCGTCGTCCCAGTTGCGAAAGGTCACCTGCCGATCCCATGCGTCACCGACAAAGACGATCGTCTTGAGATCCGGCACGACAGCACGCGCCGCAGCGATCGTGTCTGCGAGACCCAATTTGACAATCCCGCCGGTCACGTCGGGTGGAAGCTTCAGCCGCGCATAGTCCATCTCGTCGACCATCGCAAACACGATCGGGATTCCGGGCCATAATTCTGCGCGCCAGCGCAACACCAATTCGAGTGCCGCTGCGCCCACGGCGACGATGACGCCAATCCGCCTGTCGCGGTATTTCTCCTTGAGGTACCGTTGCAGGCTCTCCTCGTGCGCTGGCCCCTCGAAGCGGCTCAAGTCGAGATTCTCGGCGTAGAGCGTGGTGTGCTCATGGCTATCGGTCGCCACCACGGCGCGTAGTCCCGAAAATACTTGATAGTAAAATGGCCCACGGAGATCCGATTGATCGAGGACCAGGATTGATCGCGGACGCATTTCCTGCGCCGAAAGACCAGCCGGCGCCATCACCGCGACCAGAACAACTATCAGGTCCCTGATCCGAAACAATCCGACCATAACACGCGGGCCCCAGGCGGACTTAACAAGAAATTAGCACCCGACACTGCTGGCGAGAACCTCAGATCGTACAGAGCGCCAAATTTTCTCACCATCCACCTGTCCTTTGGGACAATGTCCCTTGAGCCAATGGTCTCGGCGGCGCCTCCGTCGTAGACCACCTCCAGTGGAAATGGGGCCGCTCCCACTGTTCCACATAATCGTGCATATAGGACCGGCCCAGACGCGAATAGCTCGATCAAACAAGGAGTTGATCTATGCTTTCCCGCTCCAGCACTCCCCCTGTCAACGCCTCCTACATTCGGGCGTTGAGTGCGGCCGGCGTGCTTCACGCCCGGCTCGCAGCGACCGAATTCAACTATCGAAAAGGCGTGGAAATATACGGAGAGAAGGAGCCGGCGGACTACGTCTACCAAGTGACATCAGGCGCAGTACGTACCTACAAGCTGCTATCGGACGGTCGCCGTCAGATCGGCGCCTTTCATCTGGTTGGCGACATCTTCGGCCTTGAGAACAGCGACGTCCATCGGTTCACCGCCGAAGCGATTGTTGACACCGCGCTGCGCCTGGTCAAGCGACGCAGCCTGGAGAGCGTGGCGGAGTACGACGTGCTGGTCGCCAACAACCTGCTTGGTTTGACCACCAACAACCTGCGGCACGCCGAGGACCATATGCTGCTGCTCGGGCGCAAGACCGCGCTGGAGCGCGTCGCCGCCTTCCTGCTCGAGATGGACAGTCGCCTGAAACCCACCGATACCCTCGCGCTGCCAATGTGCCGCCGCGATATCGCAGATTATCTTGGGCTGACGCTGGAGACGGTTTCGCGCGCGCTGTCCAATCTGCACGGCCGGGGAATTCTCGGCTTCCTCGGCCCGAGTCAGCGCCAGATCGTGCTGTTGGATCGGCCGCAGCTTGCTAGTCTGGATCTGCAGAATTGAAGGGCGCATCGGATGGAGCGATCAATGCGAGATGCTCGATCGTCTTTCGCAGCACCTCAAATAGCACCGCTGTCGACCAGCCAAACATCAGGATGCCGTTCATTGCGGTTATCGGTCCAACCAGCCGCCATTCTTTCAACGGCGTCACATCGCCGTAGCCCAGCGTGGTGTAATTCACGAATGCAAAATCCAGGAGATCGCTGCCGGCCGGCGCCGCGCCAACCACGGCATAGGCCAGAGACCAAACGATGATCTCAACTGTATGCGCGATCATAAGTACCAACGCAGTGACGACCATCACGATCATCAGATGCAACCGCGGCCGCGATGTGCGTTGCAGGCCGGCCCGACGTGCAATTCCGATAGCAACAAGCGTAATCAGTGCATGGATCATGATATTGATCACGCTGACGCTGCCCCCGACCAGAAATTGAAGCGGCATCAACAGCCTCCGAACCACGCACCGAAAAATCCCGCATAGAGCGACGGCATCTCGAGGTTCATCGAGTGCCCCACGTCGGGCACAATGACGAGACGACATCACCCTTGCCTTCCGACTCTTTCAGGACCCTTGATGCAGATCAAAGCAAAGGGTGATCGGCCGGCACCAGATGGCCGAAAGGCTCGACCTTTCCCCGGCTGACGATCGGAGCCCCATCATGAAGGCCGTTTCCGCAGAAGAAGCCGTCGCGATGATCCCCAACGGCGCAACGGTCATGGTTGGTGGATTCATGGGGGTAGGAACGCCGGAGCGGCTGCTTGAAGAGTTGGTGAGGCAGCGGAAATCCGGCCTGGTGCTCATCTGCAACGACGCGGCCGTGCCGGGCAAGGGTATCGGCAAACTGATCGATGCCGCGCTGGTTTCGCGCATGACCGCAAGCCATATCGGGCTCAATCCAAAGGCGCAGCAGCAGATGATGGCGAACCAGATCGCCATTGAACTTATTCCGCAGGGCACGCTTGCGGAACGGATACGCGCCGGGGGCTGCGGTCTCGGCGGCGTGTTGACGCCAACTGGCGTCGGTACGACCGTCAGCGAAGGCAAGCGTCAGATCGAGATCGATGGAAAGCAATTCCTGCTGGAGACAGCGCTGCGCGCCGAATTCGCGCTCGTTCACGCCTTCCTCGCCGACTATTCCGGAAATCTGGCCTACGCACTCACCGCGCGCAACTTCAATCCGATCATGGCAATGGCCGCCGACACCGTCATCGTCAGCGCGGACAACATCGTTCCGATCGGCGTCATCGCGCCAGACCACGTGGTGACGCCGGCGCCGCTGGTCGACTATCTTATCGCGAACGGGTGACGCATGGACGCACAGATCATCATCGCCCGTCGCGTGGCACAAGAACTCAGGTCTGGAAATCTCGTCAATCTCGGCATCGGCATCCCCAGCCTGGTGTCGAACTACGTTCCCGCCGGGCTCAAGGTATTCTTCCAGTCGGAGAACGGATTGATCGGCACCGGACCTATCCCGGAGCAAGGCTTGTCCCACCCGCTGCTGACCGATGCGGGCGGAAACCCGATCAGTGCCCTTCCCGGCGCATGCACCTTCGACAGCGCGATGTCATTCGGACTGATCCGCGGCGGCCATGTCGACGTGACCGTACTCGGCGGCCTCCAAGTCGATGCGGCGGGTCATCTCGCGAACTGGACCATCCCGGGCAAGATGGTGCCGGGAATGGGCGGCGCGATGGATCTGGTGAGCGGCGCCAAGCGCGTGATCGTCGCCATGCAACATGCCGCGAAGGGCAAATCCAAGATCGTTACCAAATGCAACCTGCCCTTGACGTCGTCGCGGCCGGTCGACCTGGTCGTGACCGATATGGCGGTGATCGGTTTTCCCGGCGGCAAGGCGACTTTGCTGGAGACCGCACCGGGCATCAGCGTCGCCGAGGTGATGGCCGTTACCGAAGCTGAACTCGTCATCCCCGACGATGTCCCGGCCATGACGCTCTGACACGATCAAACGAAGCAGAAAACCAGGCGGCTCCGATGCGGATATTCAACGGCTTCGACGAGATCAAATCCGCTGTTGGCACCGAGGTCGGCGTCAGCGACTGGATCGAGGTGACCCAGGATCGCATCAGCCGGTTTGCCGATGCGACCTGCGATGAGCAATGGATCCATGTCGATCAGGAGCGCGCCAAGCGCGAGTTACCCGGCGGCACCACGATCGCGCACGGCCTGCTTTCACTGGGCCTGACGCCGATGTTCATTCGTTCGGTGATGGGCCTCAAAGGTCTCAAGAACACCTTGAACTACGGCGCGGACCGCATCCGCTACTTGGCGCCCGTGCCGGCGGGTTCACGGCTGCGAGGCCGCGTGAGCATTGCCGAAGTCGAGGAAGCTCCGCCCAACGGCTTGCGGGTCAACTATCGCGTGGGGATCGAGATCGAGGGCGGCCAGCGACCGGCCTGTGTTGCCGAGCTAATCGCCCTGCACTACCGCTGATCCGCCCCGAGGCGCTGCCGTCCTCAATCGACGATGTGGTATCCGCCGTCAACGTAGGTGACGCCCCCGGTGATCAGCTTGGCTCCATCCAACGCCAGGAAGGCGGTCGCTCTTCCGACATCGTCGATGTTCACCAGGCTGCGCGTCGGCGCCTGCGACTGCGCCTTGTCCATCAGTTCGTCGAATTCGGGAATTCCCGATGCCGCCCGGGTCGCAAGCGGCCCCGGCGAGATCGCATGGACACGAATGCCTTTCGGACCGAGCTCCGCCGCGATGTAGCGGACGGCGGCTTCCAGCGCCGCCTTCGCCACGCCCATCACGTTGTAGTTCTTCACGACCATCTGGCTGCCGTAGTAGGTCATGGTGAAAAGCGTACCGCCATTCTTCATCAGCGGCTCGGCCAAATGGGCCATGCGCATGAATGACCAGCAGGACACGTCCATGGTCTTGAGAAAGCCGTCGTGGTCGACATCGACCACGCGCCCGTGCAGGGCCTCCTTCGGCGAAAACGCGATGGAATGAAGCAGGAAATCGAGCTGGCCCCATTCCTTCTCGATCCGCTCGAAGACCTGCTCGAGCTGTCCTTCGGTGTTGACGTCAAGCGGCATGAAGATTGGAGCTTCGAGTTCCTTGGCGAGCGGCTCGACATGCTTTTTGGCGCGATCGTTAAGATAGGTGACGGCGAGATCCGCGCCCAGGGCCCGAAACGCCTTAGCGCAGCCCCAAGCAATAGATTGATCGTTGGCGATCCCGACGATCAGACCCTTTCGTCCTTTCAAGGCGACCTTGGTTTCGGGATAGACCGGTATTGTCATGATACCCTCGTCTGTTTCTGGCCGGAAGATTTGCTATTCATCAGCAGTGACAAGGTGTGCTGCGCAATCATCAGTTCCTCGTCAGTCGGCACGACGTAAACCGGCACCTTGCTGTCGGGCCGAGATATTTTCAGCGCATGAATGGAATTCTCGGCTGGGTCGAGTGCAACGCCGAGCCATGCCAGCTTCTCGGCGATCCTTTCGCGGATACCGACCGAATTTTCGCCGATGCCAGCGGTGAACACGAATGCGTCGAAGCCCTGCAACGCGGCAGCAAGCATTCCCGCATTGAGACCGGCGCGGTAGACGAAGTAATCGACAGCAAACGCCGCATGCGGATCCTTACTGGCCTCCAGTTCCCGCATGTCGTTGCTGACACCGGAGAGGCCCTTCAATCCGCATTCGCGATAGAGGAAATTCTGTACGTTCGAAGCCGACATTCCCCGTTCAGAAATGAGAAACAGCACGACGCCGGGGTCGATCTGTCCTGGCCGGGTTCCCATCGCAAGTCCGTCGAGCGCCGAAAAGCCCATCGTGCTCTCAACGCTATGTCCGCCCTTGAGGGCGCACATCGAAGCACCACTGCCGAGATGGGCGACGATTACTCGTCCGCCTGCGATATCGGGCGCAACATGGGGCAAGGTTCTGGCGATGTATTCGTAGGATAGACCGTGAAAACCGTAACGCCTGATTCCTTCGGCATGGAGTTGGCGCGGAATTGCATAATAATCTGCCAAATCACCGTGACTACGGTGAAACGCAGTATCGAAACAAGCGACCTGCGGAAGCGTCGGGAAATTGGCGAACAGCGAACGGATCGGCGCCAGATTGTGCGGCTGGTGCAACGGTGCCAGCGAACTGAACCGTTCCAGACGCGTCACCACGGCATGATCGACCAGAATTGGCCGATCGTAGTCCGGTCCGCCGTGAACGACCCGATGCCCGACGGCCAAAGGCCTCACTTCGAGCTCGTCGCGGAGCCAGTCGCCGGCGACGGATAACGCAGCCGTGACATCCGGGATTTTTTCGATCGCATAGGCCCGGTCGGCCAATGGACCGCCATCGCTTCCGGTCGCGCGTAGCCGCGGACGGCTTCCTATGCCATCCATCTGACCCTTGATCTGCCGGCGAAGCCGACCGTCGGCATCAACCGCGAAGATCTGAAACTTGACGCTTGAGGATCCCGCATTGACGACAAGGATGCTGTCCATGGCGGTCACGCAGCGGCGATCGACGCGCGCCGGCGCCGTGCATCCGCATAGAGCGACGCTATGGCGCAGGAGGCCATGCGCGCCCGCGGTGAATCCGCTCGCGAGGTCAGCACGATCGGCACGCGGGCGCCGAGCACGATTCCCGCGCCATCCGCTTTGGCGAAATAGGCAAGGTTCTTAGCCAGCATGTTGCCCGCCTCGAGATCCGGCACGACCAGGATCTGAGCCTGGCCCGCCACTTCCGACTTGATGCCCTTGATCCTTGCCGCCTCCATGTCGATCGCATTGTCAAACGCAAGCGGTCCATCAAGTACACCGCCGGTGATCTGGCCGCGATCCGCCATCTTGCAGAGCGCCGCCGCCTCGATCGTGGAGGGAATTTTGGACGTCACGGTCTCGACGGCCGACAGGATCGCGACCCGGGGCAACGTGCCGAATCCCGCTTGCGTGTAGAGGTCAATTGCATTCTGGATAATGTCTCGCTTGCCATCGAGGTCCGGGAAGATATTGATTGCGGCATCGGTGACGAAAATGGTGTCGGCGTAGGCCGGCACGTCCATGACGAACACATGGCTGATGCGACGCTCGGTGCGCAATCCCGTCGCCTTTGCGGTCACGCTGCGCATCAGTTCGTCGGTGTGCAAACTGCCCTTCATCAGCATTTCGCCCCTGGCCGCATGGATCAACCCGACGGCCTTGGCGGCAGCGGCTTCGCTGTGCGGGGCATCGACGATCTCGAAGTCAGCGATGTTGAGGCCGTATTTGGCCGCTGTGTCCCTGATCTTCGCCGTGGGACCGACGAGGACCGGCTTGATGATACCGGCTTCCGCGGCCTCGACGGCACCGCGCAGGGAGCTCTCATCGCAAGGGTGTACGACGATGGTCGACACCGCTGGAATGGCCTTGGCGGCCGCGATCAGGCGTTCATACTTGACGCCGGGCCGTTTCTCGTTCGCATCTGCTGCCATGACATTCATCCTGTCACTGCGGATTTCCCCAGATGGCGCTACGACGCCTTCGCTTTTGAATCGAAAGGGACGATGCCGGCTTGCCCTTCCGGAACTGACGACGTGGCGCCGCCAAATAGCTGACCAACCTGCTTCAGGCGCCTGGCTACTTCACCGGAGATTTCGGCGCTGGCGGACAGGACTTCGCGGATCGCCGCGAGACCAGCGTGGCGTTCATCCGCGCTTTCGGGAAGCAGCTTCGGAATGGCTGCCAGCGCCGCGTCCTGGTCGAGCAACAACATGAAGAACTGCTCGCGCACCATCGTCTTGAACTGCGCGAGCGTGAGGTGCGTCCCGCCGTCATTCCTTCGAACTCGGCGCAATGCCTCGAGGCTGCGCTCATCCACCATTCCCCGCGCCATGCCGACATACAGCAGGCCGCGAATGGTCGCCTCCCTTAGGCCGCCATGGCCGATCTGTGATTTCAACTCGGCGATCCGCGCTTCGAGGCGCTCGCGATATTGTGCGGACATCTCCAGCTTTCGCGACGGCGTCGACTGCGGGTCGATCCCGACGGCGGCCTGAAGTGCCGGCGATCCGTAGACTGAAAGGAACAGCGCTTCGCTGAGAGCCTCCTGTGAGTCACGCCATTTATCGAGTGCACTGACGATCTGCTTCGACATCGTCTCCTGAAAGACGACGAAGGGATTGTCGGACGCAGCCGGCTTGCGGTGTTCGCGAACCTTCTCAGCCGCGGGCTCCACCGCCTTCATCATTGAATTATCGCCACCGAACGCTTCATATTGCACGCGCAACGGATGCCGGTTGCGCATCAAGTCAGCCATCTGCGGCGTCACCATGGACTTGATCCAGGGTTGGACGAATTTCCGATAGGCGGAGAGATTGATTTCCG
>WNFJ01063014.1_pt1 | contig 14062 bp, 16 predicted proteins | sample 5400461 | NCBI WGS metagenome assembly WNFJ01 (sample SAMN13153349, study PRJNA577476) | soil metagenome | isolation source: 115 cm saprolite on Douglas fir-dominated hillslope | place: USA:California | collected 2013-09-17 | reverse complement strand
GTCCTCGCCGAAACAAATCACCCCTCGGGCAAAATGGAAGTCGCCGTCGCCATCGGCACCGATCCCGCCGTCACTTTCTCCGCCATCGTCCCTGCTCCTCCCGACGTCGGAGAATACCTAATCGCCGGATTCCTCCGCGCCTCCCCCGTCGAACTTGTCAAGTGCGAAACCGTCAACCTTGAAGTCCCAGCGAGCAGCGAAATCGTCCTCGAAGGCTATGTGAATCTCGACGAACTCCGCACCGAAGGCCCCTTCGGTGACCACACCGGCTTCTACTCTCTCGAAGATCTCTATCCCGTCTTCCACGTGCAATGCATCACGCACCGCAAAGATCCCATCTACGCCACCACCATCGTCGGCAAGCCGCCCATGGAGGACGCCTACATGGGCAAAGCCGTCGAGCGCGTCTTCCTCCCGCTGATGCGCCTCACCATTCCTGAATTGATCGACATCAATCTTCCCATCGAAGGCGTCTTCCACAACCTGATGATCGTCTCCATCCGCAAGTCCTATCCCGGCCAGGCCCGCAAAGTGATGAACGCCATCTGGTCGCTAGGCCAGGCCATGTTCACGAAATGCATCATCGTCGTCGACGAAGACGTCGATGTACAGAACATTCCCGACGTCACACTGAAAGTTCTCAACCACATCGACCCCGAGCGCGACATCCAGTTCACCCTCGGCCCCATCGATTCCCTCGACCACGCCTCCCGCCTCGCCAACTACGGCTCCAAGATGGGCATCGACGCCACCCGCAAATGGCCCACCGAAGGCTTCACCCGCCCCTGGCCAGATGAGATTGTCATGGATGCAAAGACGAAAGCGCGGGTGGACAGTAAGTGGAAGTCACTAGCCAGGGAGTTGGGGATCGAGTAATCCCGTCACAACAAGGGATGTCATTGCGAACCGGCTGAATGCCCGGAGAGTAACCTGCTTTTCCGCGCGACTCCCCATACTCTAGGTGGGAGGGAGACTCTTGTTCCGTCGCCTTTGACTTCACCTTGGAAGGAAGTTTGGTGTTTTCAGTGTTGATTCGTGGGATTGTACTGGAAACTGGGCCCGGCATTGAGGCCTGGCCTTGTTTGTCCCGCCGGAATCGCTGACATCATCTCGAATGCGAGTTGCTTGAGCGACTCCATCAGGCCGATAGCCGCGTTTAGCTGGTCGGGGTGGCCGTTGAAGACAAGGTGAAGTGTACGGAGCAGCTTCGTGTACGTGTAGTTGAACGTATCGTTATGAATCGCTGCCGCCGATCCCGGCGCGTAGCCAACCGGGGCAGGGTTGGTTACAACGGGATAGACACCGTCCTGATCGAACGAAATAGCGTCGCCTGCGTAGGCGAAGTCCGGCGGAGGAGTTGTGTTACGCACCAGCGTCTTCCCGTACAGAATCTCGGCGTAGCGATAGTAATGTGCCGGCTCGTGCTGCGGATCGAGTGGAGACCTGTGCGTGCCTTCACCCTGCTGCACGATTGTATCGATCGCAGTCGACGCCGTCGTTACGTCATCAACACCGATCAACTCCGACGCCGGGAATCCTTTCGTCAATTGGTAGCTCGGATTGCCCGTGAAAATGTTCCCCTTCTTCGACAGCTCGATGATCTGTTGCTTGATGCCGTCGTAGAACTGGCCAATGGTCAGCGGCGGTTGCACTCCCGCCGCCAGCGCTGCTCTCTTCACCGGGAAATGCAACGGATCTTCCGGCGCTTCAATCACCATGAAAACAACGATCAAAGCTATGGAAAAAGGACTCAACGGCACTTGGAGGCCTGACTCGACGCCGCCCGGTAAAGGTCCTGGGTACGCCGGAATAAAATTGGGCTTGTCGATCACAGGATGTCCGCCTATGGCGTTGAGGATGTTGCAGGCCAGCGCCATGTGGAGCATCTCTTCCATGATCACCGACAGCACTAGGCTGGCGATGTTCTCGTTCTTTCCCGGCTTGAGCGAGTAAAGGGCGTACAAATAGGTGGGCAGCGTCGCGTGTTCCAACTCGATGGCGTGTTGAAGGGCACGGTGCACGCCGGACAAAGTGCAGTCAAGACTCGCGGCGACGTTCGACTTGAGAAGAATCATAATGCCCCTCCGCGAAGTCAGGTCGTGCTAGGGTTGATAGCCGTCGCTTCTCCATTTGGCGAATAGGGCTAATTGGTCCGCTGTCCAGTACGGACCTCCGGGAGGCATAGATGGTGGTCCCCCGTTCTGCGGCGACAAGGTGTCTTGCACATCTTGCGCATTTTGATGATTGTTCGATGGATCAGACATGTACTGGTAATCGTCCAGTTTCACTCCGTGAGGCTTCATGTGAGAGATGTCGATCGGGCGAAACAACGGTTTGATATCCGTTGCAAATGAGACCGGGGGCATAGGCAGTGATCCTCCAATACAAGAAGCAAACGGGCCAACGGAAATCCCACCAGGCTTTTTTTGTTGACGACTTTGACAGACTGCTTCCCAAGGACGCAGCAATCAGTAGCGCAAAACCGGCATATGCCAAAACATGTGGTGAATAACTTCCCAGCAACGAACGAACAGCCTAGTGGCTCCCCGTATGCACTGCGTGCTGCTCTTCACCGTTGGCCGGATGGCTAAATGACGGTGTCTCATGCGTGATTCTGTTTGTGCCCAGATCCACTGTTACGCTGTCCACCGACTGATGGGTCTGGGTCTTAGTGCCAATGAGATCGATGGTGAGCACGCGATTCGTAACGGTCACGATGAGATCGCCGAATCCATTGAAGTACTGTCGGAGGCTGTGATCTTCGGCTCCATTCGACGATCTTCCCCGAAGCGGGGTGTGAACAGGCTGGCGATTGAAGCTCGGCTTGACAGGCTGGATTGGACCATGTCCTCCAATTCCCGCCACTATATAAGGCACTTCCATCGCCTTTCCCGCCACTTGCACCGTGCGTGTAAAACGCTGGTAAACGTGGGCATGTCCCGAGAGTACCGCGTCCGGACCAATCTTAGCCTCGTTGAAAGCAGCATCGAGATCTTGCAACATGACCGAACTCCCAGAATGGCCACCGCCTCCGCTAAATGGCGGATGATGCATGGCAACGATCAGCGCCAATCGCTTTCCGCCGTCGCGAGCGGCCTTGATTTCCTTCAGTTGATCAACCAGAAACTTCCATTGGGAGTCGCCCGCTAGTCCCCCTCGAATGACACCCTCGTGTTCGCCGCCATTCGAGAACAAGCCGATAATTTGCGCAAAGGGAGCGTCTAGGAGGAAATATGTGCCTGGTTGGTACATCGGAGCGCGACTCGGCGAGCTAAGCAGCTTCGCGAGTTCTGCATCCGAATTGGGCGGGGCTGCGCAAAACTTTTCCTCAAACGCGTCGATCGATTTCGGATCCTCCTGCGGATTGCTGTCATGGTTCCCTGGTATCGCCAGTATCTTTGCTGCGTAGTGTCCATAAGGCACGTAGAACTGGGGATCATACATGTTCTTCTTCGACTCGGGAAAGTTGTACTGGTGATTGTAGATGACATCGCCGAGATGAAAGAAGAAGGCCGGCTGGTCCGCCGGATTCGGCCTATGCAGATCCATCGCCATGACTTGGGCGACCAATTCCAAGTCCCAGGTCCCTCCGAAGCCAGTGTCGCCCGCAGAGTGGAAAACAAGCTGACCGCTCTTGCTGATCTCGTCGACATATTGCGTGCCTACCACTTCACCCAGTTCGATTACAGACGGCGAGCGCTTGGGAGGCGGTATTGGGATAATCTGACCCGCTTGACTCGTGTCCAACTGTTGGCGAGTTCGTGGACTACCAAAGTTCGCAAGATCATGCAAAAAAGGGGGGTGCGTTTGGATCGGGATTCGCGGTGGTTGATGTTTTTTCATCCGTTCTGCGTGCCGCAGATTGTTTGCTTGGTTGTCAGCTTTGCTCATCCCTTTGACCTCCTTGATTTCAACAAAGTCAGTCCAGACTTAGTCTCTCCGTGGAATGTGCGATTCGTCCCTTAACACACCTCCGACAGACTTGTCTTCTGTGGGCACCATGGCGAGCACTGAAATAAGCCGGTCGAGAATATCTGGGGAAGTTGATACGGGCAAGGTGAGGCAAGGGGGCACGACTGCCTTTATGGCAAGCCACAGGCTCCTCCTAACTCAAGTGTCCCCCCTCTGAGCACTTTGAGGTGGGAATATAGAAGAGGGATTATGGCGTGTCAAGTGAAAAATAGGTTTGGCGGGTGCCCCCGTCAGCGCGCCGGGGAATATCTTCACCTACTCTTCGTTGTACAATTTGAAGCCATATTGACCCGGGAAAACGTGCCCCAGATAGAGCAGGCGAGCTTACGTCTGGCATCCACATGCACACGACCATTCTTGCCGCATTTTTTGAGTTCTCTCGTACCGCGCTCTCGATGTGCAGCGCCGGCATCCTGCTCTTTCTGATTGCCCTGTGGGCTGACAAGGCCGATATCGCGCGAGCCCGCGGCCTCGACCAGATCGTAGCCCTGAGCAATTTGTGTTTCGCCATCCCCTTGGCGGTCTTCGGCGCGCTGCATCTCTCGGACGTAGGATTCGTCCTGCCCCTGGTGCCCTCGTATATGCCATGGCGTCTGTTCTGGGCTTATTTCGTGGGCTGCGCGTTGCTGGCCGCGTCCGTGAGCATTGCGGCCTGCTGTTCGGGATCATGATGTTTGCTTTTGTGGCGATGTTGATCATCCCAGGAGTTCTCGCCCGCCCCAGAGACCGGTTTGCATGGACGTTGGTCCTCCGCGAATCGTCGTTCGCGGGCGGAGCCTGGATTCTTGCGGGAAACGCGATGCGCGGGCAAAGCAAAAGCCGGTTCACTATCGTGCAAGGATTAGTCATCGAGTTCGCCCCATTTCTTATTACCGTGGGCCGAGTCTTGATCGCGATCGCCGCAATCTTTTATGGCGTTGAGCATTTTCTGCACCCAGCGAACGTCCCCGGAGTCCCGCTCGAAAAACTGATGCCTGCGTGGATTCCGGCGCGCCTGCTCATCAGCTATCTGACAGGCACAATTCTTGTGATTGCCGGGGCAGCCATTCTCCTGGCCCGGAACACGCGCATGGCAGCAACCTATCTCGGCGCCTGGATTGTGCTGCTGGTCTTGTTCATCTATGGGCCGATTCTGATCGCGGCGCTGGGCGACCCGAGCACTGCCGTCAAGGTTGAGGGCATCAACTACTTCGCCGATACGCTGCTGTTTGCCGGAGCGATTCTCGCGCTCGCCAGCGCGACGCCACGCACGGACTAAAATGCCGAGGTTGGCGCACCTCTGCACACTATCCAAGATGCCGTAGAGAAGCGGCTGAGCCAGTGGCTTACGTAGTCGGCACCCGCGACCCCGCCATCCATTTCACAAGAATCCCTCCCTTTGGTGATAATCTACTTCTTCCCAGCGACTGCTGATCCCGTGGTCTAAGCCGGCGCTGAACGCAGCCCGCGCCCGGGGTGCATCCCAGGGATTTTCGTCTGAACACATGCATTGGAGTGAACCATATTGGAGCGACACATGAAGATTGGTATGTTGACTGGCGGTGGGGATTGTCCCGGCCTGAATGCCGTGATTCGCGCCGTGGTGCGCAAGGGCATCTTCACTTACGAAGACGAATTCATCGGCTTCAAGGAAGGCTGGCGCGGCCTCATCGACGACAAGAGCATGCCCCTCGATCTCGACGCGGTCGGAGGCATTCTGCCGCGTGGAGGCACCATCTTGCGCACCTCGCGCACCAATCCCTCGAAGCGTCCCGACGGCATCGATCATTGTATGGCGTCGCTGGAAAAAAACCGGATCGACGCCCTCATCGTGATCGGCGGTGACGATACTCTCTCAGTTGCCCAAAAACTGCATGAACGCGGCGCCAAAGTCGTCGGTGTTCCAAAGACCATCGACAACGATCTCGGCGGCACTGACTACACTTTCGGATTTGACACCGCGTGCAACATCGTCTGCGAAGCGCTTGATCGCGTCCACACTACCGCCGAAGCTCACAACCGCGTGATGGTGGTGGAAGTCATGGGCCGCGACGCGGGCTGGATCGCGCTTTACAGCGGCATCGCCGGTGGCGCCGACGTCATCCTCATCCCCGAACGCCCTTTCGATGTCGACAAAGTGGCGGATTCGATCCGCCAACGTCACGAGCGCGGCCGTTACTTTTCCATCGTGGTCGTAGCCGAAGGAGCAAAATTCTCCTCCGAGCCCGGCCAGGGATCTCCCGTTCTGCAAGACATGGGCAAGGACGAATTCGGCCACGTCAAGCTCGGCGGCATCGCCAACATTCTCGCCCGCGAAATCGAAAAGCGCACCGGCTTCGAAACCCGCGCCGTGGTTCTCGGCCACATCCAGCGCGGCGGCTCGCCCAGCGCCTTCGACCGCGTACTTGCCACGCGCTACGGCCTCGGCGCGATCGACATGGTACACCGTGGCGAATTCGGATGCATGGCCGCCCTTCGCTCCAACAAAATCGTATCGATCCCTTTGCTCGAAGCCATCTCGCGTAACCGCACCGTAGACAGTGAAATGATCCAGATCATCGACGGCTTGTTCCAGAAAACGGACACCCGGGAAACCGTCTGACGCGGCCACCGGCTGTTTTATCTGCCTGCCTCCTGCACGCTAGAAGACCAGTTTCCTTGCCACGCATCAACTGAGGTACAGTAGTGCTCGGTTTCATCTCGCGATGCTCAACCTTTACGCCCGGCTTGCTCCATGGCTTCTGACGCTTATCGAATTTTTCCTCATGGCGGCGGCCGGGATTCTGATTCTGTTTTCCTCGCGAAGTGCCTCAGGCCGTGGCCAGCCTACCGGGTTCTTTGCGGCTGAACGCGCCTTCACCCGCTTGGCGCGGCATCGGCACCTCACCGTGCTTCTGGTGGGCTGCAGCGTGGTCGCAATCCGTGTCACACTGATCCCTATCCTCGGCGTCCCTGAGCCCGCCTTGCATGACGAATTCAGCTACCTGCTTGCGGCCGACACTTTCGCGCACGGCAACCTCACCAATCCCGCCCATCCCATGTGGATCCATTTTGAAAGCTTCCACATCATTCAAAAGCCCACGTACATGTCGATGTATCCTCCCGCTCAAGGGCTGGTGCTCGCCATCGGGCAACTCCTGGGACATCCGTGGATTGGCCAACTTCTCGTCACCGCTCTCATGTGCTCAGCTCTGTGCTGGATGCTGCAAGGCTGGCTGCCTCCCGGGTGGGCATTGTTCGGAGCAGCGCTTGCCGTACTCCGGTTAGGCATTTTCAGTTACTGGATGAATGGTTACTGGTCGGCTTCGGTTGTGGCCCTGGGCGGCGCGCTCGTGCTCGGATCCTGGCCGCGCCTGCGCAAGCGTCTGCGCATCCGTGACGCGGTGCTGATGGCGCTGGGCCTGACGATTCTCGCCAACAGCCGTCCCTATGAAGGATTAGCCGTCGCTCTCCCTGTCGCATTCGCGATGCTTTTCTGGCTCCTGAGTAAAAATCACCCTGCGTTCCGCCGCTCACTACCGCGAGTCGTTCTGCCGATCCTCTCTATCTTGTTCGTCGCATCCCTGGCCACCTGCTATTACTACTATCGCGTAACCGGCAACCCGTTCCGCCTGGCCTATCAGGTGGAGACCGACACTTATGCTGCGGCCCCCGTGTTTCTTTGGCAAACACCCCGCCCGGACACCTTATATCACCACGCTGTCATGCGTGATTTCTATCGGTGGGAACAGAGCGCGTTCGAGACCAATCGCACTTTCGTTGGTTATCTAAGCCGCGCTGTGGAAAGATCCATCTCCTGGTGGCAGTTTTATCTGGGCCCGCTTCTGACGGTATCTCTGCTGGCGTTTCCTTATATTCTTAGAAATCGCAAGACGCGCCTGCCGCTTCTGATTTGTGCTGCCGTGGTCGTGTCCATGGCGGTCGAGACTTGGTTCAGGCCTGATTATTTTTCTCCGGCTACGTGTGCGTTATACCTGGTACTGGTACAAGGTATGCGTTATCTCTGGCATTGGTCCCCGGCCCGCCGTCCGCTGGGAAGAGGGTTAGTTCGCGCGATTCCTATACTGGCGTGCGCTATCATCGTTCTGCGCCTTTCGACGGCGGCTATTCATGTCCAGATCGAACCCGTGTGGCCCAGAGGCAACTTGGATAGGGCGGCAATACTGCGCCACCTTCAACACTTTCCCGGCCAGCAGCTCGTAATTGTGATCTACGGTCCGCTTCACAATTTCGACCGCGACTGGGTCTACAACGATGCGGATATCAACGCGGCCAAGGTGGTATGGGCTCGCGACATGGGAAACGATGGCAACCAGGAATTGCTGAATTATTTCAAAGATCGCCGCGTCTGGCGCGTGAATGCCGATGCCTCACCGCCGCAACTAGAATCCTATGAGCCGTCTCCCTAAATGAAAACCCGAATCTGGCTTCTGCTGAGCATGCTCACGACCGGCATCACCTGGCTTTACGTAGCGAAGGTGCTAACTCCGTGGAATCAGCACAGGGGCGAAATAATCGACGGGATCAAAACCCAGATGGGCGATCTCTACGCCCCCTGGGTGGGCACGCGCGAACTCCTGCTCCACCACCGCAACCCTTACGGGCCGGAAGTCAGTCATGAAATCCAAATGGTTTTCTACGGTCACGCGCTCACCCAGGCCTACTCAGAATCCGCAGCCTCGGTAACGAATGAGCAGCGTTTTGCCTACCCGGCATATACGGTATTCATACTCGCTCCAACTGTGTATGCAACTTTCGCGGACGTGCGCCGATGGGCTCGGTTTGTTTTCGCCTTGCTAACCGCCATCAGCGTATTGCTGTCTCTGGATATTTTGCATTGGCGAGTGCCATGGGAAGCCGCCGTTGCGCTAACTTTGTTTACGTTGAGCAGCCCGCAGATTGTCCAAGGCTTACGCTTTGAACAACTGGCGGTCGTAGTCGGCTTCCTGATAGTCGCGGCTGCATGGTGCGTGAGTAGGCACCACTTTAAAACCGCCGGAGCCTTGCTCGCTCTCTCGACAATAAAACCCCAGATGGCACTCCTGCCGCTGTGTTGGTTCGCAATCTGGACCGCCGGCGACTGGCCTAAAAGGTGGCGGGTAGTGGCGAGTTTTATAACCACCCTGACCGCGCTGGTAGTAGCCGGCGAATTGCTTCTTCCCGGATGGATCGGATATTTTCTCGCCGGCATCGCTGCTTATCGAAAATACGCCCCCACTTCGTCTCTGCTCCGTGTAGGTCTCGGTGATACGCTCGGAGAACTCCTTGGCGGCATCCTCGTTCTTGCACTACTGCTTTTCGCCTGGCGGAATCGAAGAGCGACGGCAGACTCGCCGCAGTTTTCTGCCATCCTTGCCGCCGTCCTCATGGGCGCAATACTCGCGTTCCCCCTATTCACTCCATTCAATCAAGTTCTGCTCATTCTGCCTGCGATGTTGCTGATCAAACATTGGAGCGCTTTGCCGCGGATGTCCCGCCTCGTTTTTATCGCCAGCGTGAGCTGGCCGTGGATGGTTTCCTCAGTGCTTCTGCTTTTCCCGCCTCGGCTGGATTCTCCGAATCAATTGCCCTTGCTGCCCTCATTTCTAGTTTTGTTTTTTCCACTCTTTCTACCGCTTTTGCTGATGACCAGACGACCTCCTGTATCGCCACTTAAGACCACCGATTTGCGCCCCTCATAACTCTCAATTGGGTATCATGGGCAGGCTCATGAGAACAGCTACAGCCGCTTCATGGCTGACCGCCCGCCGCCTGCGCGCGCACGGCTTCATTCTTGCCTTCTGCCTTTGGTCCGTCTACCTGTGGAACATGGCCACGCCCGGCCTGCTCGACCGCGCCGGCAACCTCAAAGGAACTGACTTTCTTCATTTGTATACTCTGGGCTCGCTCGCCCTTGCTCATCGCGGCGCCGATCTCTACAACATGCAAGCCCAATCCGCACTCTCAGCACAACGTGTGCCAGAGGCCGCGGGCATCATTTATTTGCCACTGTATCCGCCGCAGGTTTCACTCTTCTTCGCTCCCTTTGCGCACCTCCCTTATACGTCGGCTCTAATCATCTGGCTCGGCTTAAGCTCGCTGATCTACGGACTGTGTTGCTACGCAATCTGGAAAGCCTGTCCCAACCTGCGCGGCCATGGCCCCACCGTCTTGATTCTCGCTCTCGCGTTTCCTGCATTTTGGCACCTCATCGCCTGGGGACAAACCTCCGCTCTGGCCCTGGCTTTTTTCACACTCACCTTCTTCGCTTTGCGCGCTAAGCAAGAAGTTTTTGCAGGTCTTGCTCTCGGATGTCTCATCTTCAAGCCCCAGCTAGGAATGGCTGCCGCAATCGTGTTCTTGGTAACGCTTCGCTGGAAGCTCATCGCGGGCGCGCTCGTCTCCGCTGCCGCCCAGTTGACCGCAGCCTGGTTCTATTACGGTGCCCCGCCGCTTCGCCACTGGATGCGTACGCTACTCAACATACCCAGGCTGCTGCCATTGCTGGAGCCGCGACCCTACCAAACCCACTCCCTCCGCACCTTCTGGACCATGCTCACCCCCTGGCCTTCGGTTTCTCTTACGCTCTACCTCATCACGGCGCTTGTAGCATGCGCGATGACCATCGTTTGCTGGCGCAGCCCGCTTCCTCTCGCTTTGCGTTACTCCGCGCTGCTGTTCGCAACCGTTCTTCTGGCCCCGCACCTCACCGTATATGACTTGGTTATTCTCGCGCCGCGCCTGCCTTCCTGCTGCTCTCCAACTGGATCGCCGCCCAGCCTGACAATCCCGCCACGCCGACTCTCAAACTCCTCCTCTATCTCGCCTTCGCGCTCCCCCTGCTCGGCCCCCTCGCGAACTGGACGCACCTCCAGCTTTCGGTCCTTGTGATGGCCTTCGTGTTGTACGCGATATGGAACCTCGGCAGGAAATCAGTTCCGGTTCCAAACTCTATGACGTGAATACTCTATGACTTGACCTACTGCCCGAACAAAAACCGCAGCGCCTCAGGGAATCGCTCCGCCCAGGCCCCTTCGCTGTGCCCGGCTCCATCTTTGATCACCAGTCGCAACCGCTTCTCACTCAACACAGCTCTCCGCATAATAGCCGCCAGTTCCCGCACATCGTCCACCACCGTTCGGTCTCGCTCCGCGCTTCCAGCCTCGGCGGTTCCGGCGGCAAGATAGATTCGCTCCGGCCAAATTCGTACCGCCCGGCTGTCCTTTATCGTCTGATGGCTCGACGCCCACAGCGAGGGACTCTCCAGCAGCAACCGCCCAAACACTCCCGGCCGCGCCATTGCGGTGTACAGCGCAATCAGCGCTCCCAGCGACGATCCCCCCAACCCCGTATTCTCCGGACTGGTCGCTACCCGGTAGGTCCTCTCCACAAACGGCATCACTTCCTTCATCAGAAAATCCGGATACCTCCGCCCCTGCACTCGCAGCATCACCGGATGCATCGAGCGATGCGGCATATACTCCCGAAGCCGGTCCTTCCCTGCGTTATCTAGTCCGACGACAATCATCGGCGGCACCGCGCCTTCGCGGATCAAGCGGTCCGCCGTTTCATCCACCTGCCACTCGATGCCGGTAAACGATGCCGATGCTTCAAATAGATTCTGACCGTCATTCAAATACAGCGCAGGATAAAATCGCTCAGAATGTTCCGTGTTGTCATATCCAGGCGGCAGCCATACCCGCAGAAACCGCGTATTCCGGAAAATCCGGCTGCGAAATTCATGCAGCCGCAAATCGCCCACGGCACCGCCGGCACGAATCATCGTAGGAGCAGGCGCTGTCGCGTTCCCTTCATTCATTTTCTGGATTTTTTCCATCGGAAGACTGTTTCCGCTGGACTGGTAGTAGGCTTTGAAAGAGCGCGGCTTCAGCCGCGCCGCAATAGCCTTCCTGAAAAGCGGGCTTTAGCTCCTGAGGTCCGCTGCTCTCGCCTTAACTACTCCCGCCAACACCGTGATCCCCGCAATCATTCCGAGCGAACTCAAACACAAAATACACCACGTCCCCAGCACATATCCCTCAACATAAGTCAGATACAAAGCGAACCCCAATCCCGCCATCGCCGCGGCCAGCAAACGCGTCGGTGTCTCCACCCGCGCCCGGTAAACAGTGGCAAGCGTCAAAAGCACTCCGTATCCCACCACTCCAATCCCCGCCACCGGAATTCCCATCAAACTCGAATACTCGCTCCGGTTCACAATGTCGCAATTGAATCTTTCCCCAACATCGCAGAACGCTGACGCTGATTTCGCATAGTGCCGCTGCAACGAAACTGCTGACACCGCGATCCCTGCCACGGCTAAAACTGCAATCGCCAGAAACAGGCCTCGATTGTCTTTTCTGAAAACTGAGGCCGCACGCGCCGCATCATTTCCCGTTGCACTCACGGCAAAACGCACCCAGTCTTATCGCTCAACTCTTGCATCGGAAAAACACCCTCGATCGGTTTGTTAGCTCCAAACTGCCAGCTCGGAAATAACTTCACGCCGGCCGCCGTGCACGCCGGCGCGAGTTCATGAGAATCTTTGATTGCGCACTCCACGTAGGGAACGTATTGAAAAGCTTTCCCAAACATCGCTTTCTGGTCGGCGCAATGCGGACACCAGTAAAGCCCATACATCTTCGCCTGCCTCGAGGCCAGGCATTTGGCGAATCCATCGTACTTGTGATTACTGTGGTACCAATAGCCGGCATAGGCCAAAATAAGCGCCACCACAATCCCAACCCAGATCAGCCGTTCCCGCGACGGCGAGTTCGCCTCGGGATCTCCCACGCGCCTTATCTGCCGCTTGCGCCGTTCTTCAGACATGAGTCCCTTCCCGCGCGAATCACTTCTTATATCACGAGTCTCACGCGACTATGTTCAATGCTCCGGGCATCGTATCCAACTCCTCGCAGTGCAACGTCAACACTTCGCCATCCACCATCACATCCACGGCCGCTGCCAAATCGAATTCCACTCGCTTTACCGCCTTACGCTCCGCCAAAGGATGCTCGATGTGCGTACCGTCATAAAGCTTTGGCAAGTTCCGCATCAGGCCCAGCCGCCCAATGGCACCCCAGCGGACATATTCAATCAGGCCGCTGTTGACCTCAGCCTTGGGCGCGATCATCATCGTCCCCCCGGTAAACTTGCTGTTGTTGAAAGTGAGAAACAAACAGCGGCGCCGGTCGAATTCCGTCTCCCCATCCACCCGCACCGGAAAAGGCCGCCGGTTCAACCGGGCCAGCCCCAGAAAAATCGCAAGCATGTACCCCAACTCTCCGCGCCCGCTGAAACGCCGCGCCCTCAACATCGCCACATCAGCTGGAAACCCAACGCTCAGCAAATTAATGTAGTGGATCACTCCGCTACCATGCCGCAACCGCAGCACGTCGCAGGCCTGAATCCGCCCCGCAATCAGTGACTCAATCGCGTGCTCAACTCCACGGTCGCTGAAATCGCGGAGAAAAGAATTTCCCGTCCCCAAGGGCAAGAATCCCAAGCTCGGACGCTCGCCCTGAAAAGCCCGTTTACCACCTCATAAGAAGTTCCGTCCCCGCCTACTGCGATGAACTTCCTTCGACCGCGCCCATAAGCCGCCCGCGCAATCCTCGTAGCGTCTCCCGCGCCCTGCGTCTCGGCCACATCAATCGCAACTCCGCCCGCTCGTAGCCTCTCCAACGCCGAACTCAGCGTCTTGCGCCCGCGCCCACCGCCTGCCGCAGGATTCACGATGGCTAGATAGGATTGGCTCACGCTCTTCAAGCAAACTGTAACGTAGATCGCAACGCTTTCTCCGCGCACTCCGCGGCCCTTCTCCGCAAACTCCGCGATAATGTTTGTTTTGTACACCCGCGAAATCAGCCGCTCATAGCTTCACGACCACCCCCCGCTCCACGGTTCTCCCAATCTCCTCTGCCAGCTCCTGCCGTTTGATTTTCATCGACGCCGTCCGCGGAAAATCCTTCTCCCAGATCACATACCCGCCCACGCGCTTGAAATCCGCCAATCGCCGGTTGCGCGCTCCCATCTCTTCCAACAGCTTGCTGTCAAAGCGCTGGTTCTGCTCAAACCGCAGCGCCATTACCAGCATCTCGTGTCCCAGCTCTTTCTGCGGCCACACATAGTT
>WNFJ01087695.1_pt1 | contig 14071 bp, 10 predicted proteins | sample 5400461 | NCBI WGS metagenome assembly WNFJ01 (sample SAMN13153349, study PRJNA577476) | soil metagenome | isolation source: 115 cm saprolite on Douglas fir-dominated hillslope | place: USA:California | collected 2013-09-17 | reverse complement strand
GAAGCGTTGCTGCAGCGCGTCGGAATCCGTTGCGATCGACGGATCCTCCGCGGCGCGCCGCGCATCAGCGAGATGTTCCTCGGCCTCGAGTAGTGTCTGTTCGAGGCTGTCGAATTCGCGTTGTTCGAGATAGCTGAGGCGCTTCGCGCGTTGTCGGTTGTCAGTGGTCGGTTGTCGTGACGTCTGCGACACAGGCATTCGATTCGATTCCCACTGCGAGTAGTCGGCGAAGTATTCGGCGCGGCCGGTGCCGTCCAGCGCCAGAATCTGCGTCGACACGCGGTCGATCAGATATCGATCGTGCGTGACCAGCACCAGCGCGCCGGGAAATTCGAGCAGCGATTCTTCGAGGACCTCGAGCGTCGGGATATCGAGATCGTTCGTCGGCTCATCAAGCACCAGCAGATCGGCGGGCTTCAGCATCAGCCGCGCGAGGATGACCCGCGCTTTCTCGCCGCCGGAGAGCTTCGACACGGATGTGTCGAGCTGCTCGTAACGGAAGAGAAACCGACGCGCCAATTCCGGCGAGAGGATGTCGCGGAGTGTCTTCGCCGAATCGAGGCTCTCGCGATTCTGATCGAAATAGACGACGCGCAACTCGCCGGCCTGCTCGATGGTTCCGGCATCGGGCAAAAGCTCGCCGACGATGACGCGCAGCAGCGTCGTCTTGCCCGCTCCATTCGGCCCGAGGACGCCGAGGCGCGCGCCCGGCGTGAGGAGAAGATCGAGATCTTCGAAGAGGCCCGCCTTGCGCAGACCCTTCCCCACCCACAGCCGTTTGGTCTTGCGATCGGAAGCGGCGAAATCGATTTTCGCCGTCGTCACCCGCGCGCGATCGCGTCCCTCGGCCAGCTCGCCGATGATTTTCTCGGCGTTCGTGATCCGCGCCTTGGCCTTCGTCGTGCGCGCCTTCGGTCCGCGCCGCAGCCACTCCATCTCGCGCCGCACGCGATTGGCGAGCGTCTCCTGATAGGCCTTTTCGTTCCGCAACAATGCGTCGCGCTTCTCCAGGAAATCGCTGTACTTGCCATCGATCTGCAGCAGACCGTCGGGGTACACGCGATTGAGCTCCAGCATGCGCTTCGCGATGTTCTCGAGAAAGTAGCGATCGTGACTGACGACCAAAAACGCCTCGGGCTCGCTTTTCAGGAGCGACTCGAGCCACAGAATCGCTTCGACGTCGAGATGGTTCGTCGGCTCGTCGAGCAGCAGGATGTCCGGCTCGAGGGCCAGCTCGCGCGCGATCGCGAGACGTTTGCGCCAGCCGCCGGAGAGCGCGTCAGTAGCAACACTGCGGTCCGTGAAGCCGGCCTTGCCTAGGGCGCGCGCGATACGGGAGGATTTCTCGTAGTCGTCGAGCGTCGTCTCGCGCCGCATCGCGTCGGCGAGCACATCTTCAATCGACATCCCGGGCGTGAACACCGCGTCCTGCGGCACGTAGCCGACGCGAACGCCCTTGCGCAGCGCGCGTGTGCCGGAGTCAGCCAGCTCGATGCCGGCCATGATTTTCAACAGCGTCGACTTGCCCGATCCGTTCGGACCAATGAGGCCGATGTGATCGCCGGCGTCGATGGCGAAGCTGAGATTCTCGAAGAGTGGGCGCGAAGTGAACGACTTCGTCAGCGACTCGCAGGAGAGAAGGACGGCCATCAAATGCCTGGGGCGCAGCGAGCGATCGCGTCCTGCCATTGCTCGCGCAACGCGGCGCGATCGGCCTGCGGCTCAAAGATGCGATCGGCTTTCCAACTGCTGGTCGGGAGGCCGGCGAGGTACGCGGCACCGAGCGCGGTGGTTTCGGAAACGGCGGCGCGGACGACGCGAACGCCGGCGACATCCGCCTGGATCTGCATCAATAGATTGTTGCGAGAGGCCGCTCCGTCGACGCGCAGCTCCTTCAGCTCCAGCCCCGAATCTGCACGCATCACCTCGAGCACCTCGGCCGTCTGTAGCGCAATCGCCTCCAGCGCCGCGCGCGCGATGTGCGCAGCGGTCGTCCCACGAGTCATGCCGAGGATTGCGGCGCGCGCGTGCGGGTTCCAGTGCGGGGCGCCGAGGCCCGTGAAGGCGGGGATGAACGTGACGCCGCCGTTGTCTTGCACGGATGCGGCGAGGGCTTCGATGTCGGATGCTGTTCTGATAATTCGTAATTCGTCGCGAAGCCATTGCACTGCTGCGCCGGCGATGAAGATACTGCCTTCGAGGGCGAACTGGCCCCTCATCCGGCGCTGCGCGCCACCTTCTCCCGGCGCGGCGGGGAGAAGGGTCTCGTCATTCGCGATCCCTCGCCCTGTTGCGGCGAGTGTTGTTAGCAAACCATGTTTCGAGACAACCGCGCGCTGGCCGGTGTTCATCACGATGAAGCATCCCGTGCCGTAGGTGTTCTTCGCCATTCCGGGATGGATGCAGCGCTGGCCGAAGAGCGCGGCCTGCTGATCGCCGGCAATTCCGGCGATCGGAATTCCATCCGCCGTCTCACCGACGACTTCACTCGACGACACGACGCGCGGCAGAATCTCGCGCGGGATTTTCAGAATGCGCAGCAGATCGTCGTCCCATTCGCCGGTGTGAATGTTGAAGAGGAGCGTGCGCGATGCGTTGGTCACGTCGGTGACGTGCACGCGACCCTGCGTTAAGTTCCAGATCAGCCACGAGTCGACTGTTCCAAACGCGAGATTTTTTCCGCCGACGTGATCGAGAAGCCAGCGGATCTTCGTCCCGGAAAAATATGGATCGAGGACGAGGCCCGTGCGCTCGCGGAAGAGCGGCTCGTATTCGCGCAGCGCGTCGCAGATCGCGGCCGTTCGCCGATCCTGCCAGACGATCGCGTTGGCGATCGGCTCGCCGGACTTGCGATCCCACAGAATCGTCGTCTCACGCTGATTCGTGATGCCGATCGCGTCGATCTCGAGATTCCTGCTGGCCTCGGCCGCAACCGCGAGCTGGCTCGCTACGATCTCGCGCGGGTCGTGCTCAACCCAGCCCGGCTGCGGATAAATTTGCTGGAGCTCGCGCTGCGCGATCGCGACGACGTTTCCATCCGCGTCGAACGCAATCGCGCGCGAGCTCGTTGTTCCCTGATCGATCGCGAGGATTGCCATTGAAGTAGGGTCAGCCGATTCTGTTCCTCAATTCGCGCACAATCGCCGCTGGGTCGACCCCCATCGCTTCGGCGATCTGAATGAGCTCGATGACGTCGAGCCGTCGCGTGCCGTTTTCGATTTTTGAGAGATACGAGGCCGGCAGACCGAGTCGCGCTGCGACGTCGGATTGCTTGAGGCCAGCCTTCTCGCGCGCGCGCAGCAGCACCTCGCCGAGGATTTTCAGCTCGCCGGCGAGCTTCGCTTTGGTGGCGATGCGATCAGCGCCGCCATGACGGGACTTTGTCACGAATGCTCCTGGAAGAAGACCACGACCGCGGCTTTGGTTATCTTGCCTTCGGCGACTCCGATCACAAGGTCGTAGAGTTTGTTGGGCGGGGCCGCGATCTTCTTGCGGCGGATGTGAAAAAGATACGCCGCCGCCATCTCGAAAAGCGTTTCATTGAGATACACGCCGCCAAAGGTTGCCTCGACGGTGCCCAGTGCCGATTGGAAAAGGGCGAGGTCACGAGGTCCTGAGGAGCCGCTGTATTTTCGGATGCGGTCTTCGTGGATCGCCAGGACCTCTTCGAGGTTGAGAAAAAACGGACTCACTATTCTGCGAGGCGCTTGAACACGCCGCCGTATTCGCGATCCATCTCTTCAAGCGCCTTCTTCAGCTTTCGCTCGCGCGCGTGATCGCGGACCGGCGTCACAACGAGCAGGGGCTTGTCGAGAACCAGCGCGAACCTGTTTCCAGTTCGGATTAGGCGTTTCACCATGGTACGCACATTCTAGCTTTTGCTACGTAGCGTCTGTCCCGAAGATCTCTAAGACGCGCCAAATGCCTCGCGCATTTTCGGGTGATAGACGTCGATCCCGCGCAGATCGCCGGTCTTTCGCACGCGAATGAGGCGCTCGATGCGAAGTGTCCGCAGCGGTTCATCGATTTCGAAAAGCTCCAGCTCGTGGGCGGCGACGTCCTCCCGCATGGTCCCATCCGAGGACAGCAGCCAGCTGAAGAGACGATGCGCCGAGGCGGAAAGATGTTGCAGGCGACCGGCGAGCGCCCATGCGAGTAGCGCCGGATCGCGCGCGCTCTTGCTGCCCAGCGACTCGCAGGCCATCTCAATGAGCGCTGGATTCCCACCGGTCGCTTCATGGACCCGATCGATCAGACGTGTCCCCGCGCGGCCGGTCGCGCGCTTCACGATCCAGGCCGTCGCGGTGCGCGTCAGATCCTTCAAATGGAATTCGCGCATCGCGACGCCGCCGCCGCTGAGCGCCTGCAGCAACAGACTCGTGCGGCGATCTTCCGATTGATAACAGAGGATCAGCCGCATCCGCCGGTCGAGCAAACGCAGTAGAACCTCGGCGCTCTGGTAATCGCCCCACTGCGCGTTGTCGAGAATGAGAAGCAGCGGGCGATCGCCGGCCGCCGCGAGAAGAATGGCTCGCAGCTCGGCCGCCGCGCGCGCAATCAACTTCTCGCCGGTGGCCGGCATGACGATCGTCTCGTCGCCGCCGTCGCCGATTCGCACCGGCAGCAGCACCGGAAAAAGCTGTGTGACCGCGACCGCCCGCCGCATCACCTCGTCGACCGCCGGAGGACGATCGTGCCGCAGCGCGCGTGCGAGCGAGTCGACGATCACATCGATCGCGTTGAACGGCACCGACTCCCACGCCTGACACGCGCCTCCGACGATGAGCGCATTCTTTTCCGTGCGTATGCGATCGAGCACCGCGCCCAGCAGCGCGCTCTTCCCCGTTCCGGAGGAACCATGCAGCGCAATGACGCTCGTATCGTCTTCGCTGATCCAGCTTTGGAGCCTCTTCACCTCCTGCGTGCGGCCAGTGAGCGGCGTCCGGCGCGAATGTCTGCGTTCTGTGCGCCCAAAGTCGGGCTTCTCGATACCAAGGCGATGGAGGACTTCGGAGTCGGAGGGGCGATCGAGCGGATCGCGGCGGATGCAATCGTCAGCGAGTGATGTCAGATCGTGCGGCACGCCGCGCAACATCTCGGCCGCCGATGGCGGATCGGAATGAACTTGCAGTTCCATCACCTCCAGAGGCGATGCCGCGGTGAACGGCATCTGTCCGGTCAGCGCCTGAAAAAGAAGTACGCCGAAGCCGTACCAGTCGCCGGCGGCGGTCGGCGTCGACGCGCGAATCTGCTCGGGCGCCATGTAACCGGGCGTGCCGACAACGGTCTCTCGATCGATGGAGTCGTCGTGCGCAATCTCCACTACCAACCCGAAATCGAGCAGCACCACTCGCCCCTCGGACGTGATCATGATATTCGACGGCTTGATGTCGCGGTGCACGACGCCGTGTTGATGGAGGACCGCAATCGCCAGGGCGAGCTGCCGGAAGTTGTCGCGGACTCCATCGAAATAGATTGAGCTGAGGCCGCCGGTCCTTTTCTTGCGCCGAAATCGCAAGGTCTGATCGCCATCCAGCGGCTGCGTCGACGCCTGCCGCGATTCGAGCAGCGAATTCTGCAGCTCCGCCATGGCGAGGTACTCGAGCAGCTCCGACCCTCGGATCAGTTCCATCGACAGCGCCCACTTGTCGGCCAGGACGAGGAGCTCGTAGAGGCTGGCGAGGTTCGGATGGCGCAGCTCCGCCAGATAGCGAAACTCGCGTTTGAATCGCGCGACCGCGTCCGGCACGGCTCGCTCCAGCATCTTCAGCGCGACGATGCGATTGCGGTAGCGATCGAATGCCTCGTAGACGATGCCGAACGATCCGGAACCGAGTCGCGAGATGATCTCAAAGCGATCGTCCATGTGCGTAACGATTGTCGCAGATCACTAACGGTGGGGCGACCTAACGCAGAAGCTCGATGAGACGCAGCGGCTCGACCGGTTTGAGAAGGTGATAATCGAATCCAGCATCGCGCGAAAGCGCTCGATCCTCGGCCTGCCCGTAGCCGGTGATGGCTACCAGCATCGCCCCGGCAGTCTGCGGAAGCGCGCGCAACTTGCGGGCAACCGCATAGCCGTCGAGCCCCGGCAGGCCGATGTCCAGCAGGACAACTTCCGGTGTGAAGTGTTGGACCTCTGCCAGTGCTCGGAAACCATCGCTGGCCGCTCGCACATCGTGTCCTTCTTCTTTCAGCAGAAGGGTCATTGCCTCGCGCGCGTCTTCGTTGTCTTCCACGATCAGCACACGCCGCGAGCGGGAGGCGGCCGCCGCAACTTCGGGCATGCGTACAGGTGCCTCGCTGAGCGCCTCGGCGACCGGAACGCGCACTGTGAATTCGCTGCCGCAATCGACGCCTTCGCTTGTCGCCGCGATCGTGCCGCCATGCAAATCGACCAGACGCCGCACCAGCGTGAGCCCAAGTCCCAATCCTCCTTTGGGCCGATCGAGCGAGCGAGGTCCCTGCACGAACAGATCGAAGACGTGCGTCGCCAGGTCGCGCGACATTCCCTCGCCGGTGTCGCGAACTCGTAACGTCAGCCAGCCGCGTTGTTCCTCGGCTTCGATGACGATCTGTCCTTCCTGGGGAGTGAATTTCGCGGCGTTGTGCAGCAGATTCGCGATGATCTGCGTGAAGCGTGTTGGATCGACGTCGAGCCAGATCGGGCGGTCGGGAAGATTGACTGAAAGCTCTTGCCGTTGCTGGACGATCAGATGACGCCAAATGTCGACGGCTGCCCCGACCACTTCCGCCAGCATCACGCGCTTGCGTTCCAGTCGGACGGTGCCGCGCGTGATCCGAGAGACGTCGAGAAGATCCCCGACCAGACGGTTGAGATGCTCGGACTGCCGGCGAATGATCTCTCGCCCACGCTCGACGAGCGCTGGATCGCGCCGGCCCAGAAGCTCGACGGCGTGAACGATCGGAGCGAGCGGATTGCGCAGTTCATGTCCGAGCATGGCCAGGAATTCGTCTTTGCGCCGATCGGCCTCCGCCATCTCTTCTGCCTTCTGTTGTGCGCGCTGCTGCGCCTGACGGTTTTGCGCAGCGACGGCCCCCAGAAACAGACCAGTGGCGGCAGCCATCGCCATGAAAATCTGAAGGTGAACAAGGCCGTGTTCCGGTCCGTTTCCCGCGAATGGACCGTGGCCGAGGCGCGTGCCCCAGACCGCGATGGCATTCGTCAACGCTGCGGAAGTGGCAGCGCCTAACGGACCAAATCGCAATCCAGCCCAGATCAGAAATGGGAAGACACCGTAGGCGCTGATCGGCACCCGCCCTACACCGACGAAGATCACGCCGCTGGCGATCAACAGTGCCGCCAGCAGCAGCGTCGCTTCACCTAACGCCTTCCGCGGAAATTCGATGCGATTTTCCATGACCAGGATCGCTGGCGCGAAGATCAACCCGCCCAGAGCATCGCCGAGCCACCACAAGACCCAGAGATCGGGAAGCGCTGTCGCCGGCTGAACGCCACCCGCCCCAAGAGACATCACGCCGATGCTCGCCGCAACGACGGGACTGACAGCAACAACCGCGATGAGCGCGATGACGTCGCGATCGCGCCGGAGGCCGCGATCGAAACCGACCTGCTGTAGAAGCATGGCGCCGATCATGGCCTCGAGCGTGTTGCCTAACGCGATCGCGCCGGCGACCCACAGCGGCTCGCCGGCCGTGGCGTTCGCAAGGAATGCTCCGAGCAGAATTCCGGGCGCGCTTCGCCTTCCCAGAAGCAGCACGGCGGCCAGCGCAAAGCCGGTCGGCGGCCAGACCGCGGTGACCTGCCGCGCGCTGATGGCCAGTGCCAGCCCGATCTTCGCGAAGATCAGATAGAGCACGGCAACGGCGAGAATGACGAAGACGGTCGGCCGGTCAAATCGGCGGTTCCGTTCCTGAGCTGTCGTTTCGATCAAAACAGTGTACGCGCCGGGCTACGCTCGAAAGTGCGGCGGCTCACTTTTCCGAGATTCCTACCGCATCGATTCCCGCACGAGGCTTCCCAGCCGTTGTCCGATGTCGCTGGCCGACCAGTCCCAATAATGTGTGTGGGCGCCTTCACCAATACTCGATTCTTCCCGGGGACCGCTGGAGTACGGTGTTGGCGTCGCCACGTTCTGCGGATCGATATCTCTTCGCCGCCAGACATTTGGATCGTTCTCGCCGCGCCAGATCCAGCGCCCGACATAGTCGCCGCTGCGATAGTCGTTGACCCATCGCACGAGATGCAATGCAGCCGGATCGGGGGCCAGAGCGGGCGGATACATCCATTGATACAGTCCGGGAAACGCGCGCCCGTAGAGTTGCCGCAGCGGACAGCCCATCGAGAACAGCCGCAACTTTCCTTCGAATCGCGCGATCAATTCGCGATCAAAAACCGCCAGAAAGCGGAGCAGGTCTGCGACGATCACGCTCCCCTGGCTGTGCGCGATGATCACGACAGTTTCGTACTGCTCATCCGCCAAAAAGCGAAGAAGCGATGTCATCCGCTCAGCGATACGGGCGCGCGGTGTCGACGTTCGCGGATGCTCGCGGAGATAGTTGTCGACGTCGAGCATGACGTCGAGTGCGCTGGCGGCGCCTGGCAACCAGAATCGCGCGCTGATCAGAACGAGCAGGAGCGCGCCGACCGCTCTTGCAGCGCGGAGTGGATCGATCCCCATGATCTGCAGCAGCGTCGAGCTTCCGCGGAGCTCGGCAATCCAGACGCCGATGATCACCACGAATGTAAGTGCCAGCAGATTTCCGCCGAGCGGAATGAGGTCGAGTCCGCGCGTCAACCAGCGGCCGAGGGCCACCATCCGGCGATCATCGGCCGCCTGTGTCGCCTTCGGTTTCATTTCGGCAATCACGGAAGGGAAAATCGACCAGATGAAGATCGCGCAGAACAGCGCAAAAGCGATGGTGATCGTCACGAACCCCGTTGCCGCACTGCGCTTCAGAAGCGCGTTTGCGAAATCGCCAAACGGGAGAAGCTTCTCGAGAACAATGAGAAGCGCGGACCAGATAGCGATATTCAGATTCGCGAAGAGAAGGGTCGCCAGCGAAAGCGTCAGGCGCGCCGTCCATGCGGTGTGACGCGCTTGCGTTCGCGCTTCGCCGCGCGACATCCACACGCAGGTCACGCCCGCGAACATCGTCAGCACAGCCCACGGAAAGTGGAGGATCCACAGCCAGCGGCATCCATCGTTCAGGATCAGGAAAGCCTGCCAGGTCGCTTCAGCGATCGAGCCCGCCTGCGAAAGTCGCCACGAGAGTGCTGCAAGAGCGAAAAGCAATCCGGCACCACCGATCACGAGCGCTCCGGGCCGGCGCCGGTCGTATGCCTTCAGCACGATTCCGATGATCGCGGCGCCGAGCAGCCAGGCAACAACCGCTACGAATTGCATCGATGCGATCGGTCGAACCGTGAGTGTCGTCGCGATCGCGGCGACGATCGGTGCGCCGGTCCAAAGCCAGAAGGGCAAGTCCCGCGACCTTTGCATTAACCAACCGACCGCGCCGACGACCGCGATGCACACGATCAGTAACGCTGCCATGATCATCGCGAGTGCAGCCGAGCTGCGTTCAAATGCGGACACGATGGCGGGAAGAATGAATGAGGCCAGGTCGAGGCTCCATGTGGCGATGAAGAGGGTCAGCCATCGCACCGCCCACCGCTGCATGAACGAGAACACGCGCCATGACCTGGGCCAGCCGGCCACCAGCCCGTTGTAGTCAACCGCGGTGCGTCCGAGGCTCGGAAGGTGAAGAAGGAGTTGGTAGGCCTCGCCAAAAAAGTTGAGCATGGTGACGCTAAGTCGCGAGAGATCCGCCCAATATCCTTCGTAGATGTGAACGTCGCCATTCGGAATCGCGGTCTCCAGCCGGAAGGTCTCGTACGCGCGCTCCTGCTCTTGCGGTTGGTAATAGAGCAGTTGCTGGCGCATGAATTCGAGGCTGGGATCGGCCGCGGCCGCAGTCTCGTCGCGTTTCTTGCGCAGGTATTCGTTCTCTTCACCGAAGAGCGTCTTCGGCGGACCGTTGGGAGCCGGCGGCATCGCGGGCTCGAGATGGATGCGGAGCTTGTGCTCGGCAGGGGTTTGATATGTATCGCCGCTGAAATCGAAGAGGAGATTCGAGACCTGGCGAATGGAATCGCCAGGCCGCTGGTCCGCCACGCCGTGAATCGCGACGACTGCGACTTTCTTTCTTTCTGGACTGATGGGGAAAAGTATAGATTACTTCGCGACCAGCTCCACACGCCGATTCTTGGCGCGTCCTTCCTCGCTGCTGTTCGGCGCGACCGGCGCGAACGGTCCGACGCCCTCGGGCTGCAGTCGCGCGGGAACGATGTGGTACTTCACCACCAGCTGGTCGACGACTGCGCCGGCGCGCCGTTTCGACAGATCGACGCTCGCGCCGACTGTCCCGACGTTGTCAGTATGCCCGACCACGAACAACTTGATCGACGGATTCTTCTGCAACAGTGCGGCGACCTGCGTGAGCGCCAGTTCCGATTCGGGTCTGATGTCGGATTTGTTCGTATCGAACAGAATTCCGTAGAGCGCGGCGTGGCCCTGTGTCTTCAGATCGCCCGCGAGCTCCTCGGCCGTGAGTGCCGAGACTTTCGTCTGGCCGGCTTGTTTCGATCCGGGATATGGCGTCAGCCACGGGATCGTGGACGCGAAGAACACCATCAGCAGCAGTCGCATCGCTTGATTCTAGCCCCACGCCCTTCGAGCCTCGGCATGGCGCTCTTTCGCGGCGCGCAAGATCTCCGCGAAACGCGGCGAGCTGCGAATCGGCTCGAGCCACGGGTCGTGCTCGAACGTGAATGGCGAGAAGAAGCTGCGCGACAAACGCTCGAGAACTTCGAGCGCGCGGTCGACATCGCCGATGCGCGCGAACGACCGCGTGACGTAGTAGAGCGCCTCCGGATCGCGATTGTGTTCGAGAATGATGTGGCCGGCCCGCCGCGAGGCACCGTGGTCGCCTTCCAGCGCTCCCAGCAAACTCTGGTGATATGCACGAAACTGACGATCGGGATTGCGTTTCGTCGTTTCGCGCAACTGTTGGATGGCTTCATCGTCCCGGCCTAACATCGCGAGAACGAGCGGGCCGAGATAGAAGATGTCTTTGTGAACCGATCGTAAGGCCGATTCGTAATCGCCGAGCATGAAATACGTGTGCGCAATGCTGGTGATCATGTTCTGATCGAGCTCGCGCACCTTGAGGAATTCGTGCAGCGATTCCTGCAGTAAACCGCTGTATCGCAGCGCCTTTCCGAGGGCAGCGTGCAAGTCGGGATCGTTAGGCCGGCGTAGAACGCTTTCCTTCAGGCGCGTCAGCGACTCGATCGTCTTTTCGCGCTCGATTTCGAGCTCGGCGTAGTAGCGCTGGGCGAGCGAGAGATCGGGATTGAGCTCGATCGCGCGCTGCAGCGCCTTCTCCCCCAGTGCGAAGTTCTCCTCGGTATCATCGGTGTACTTCGAGATGATCCACAGCGTGCGGCCGAGTCGTGCCCACGCCGGCGCGAAAGTCGGATCCTCTTCGACCGAGCGGCGGTAGAGATCGCGCGCCAGAAACCATCCGCCCGGCTCGTGCGCCTGCTGATTCGCGCGCAGGAAAAACTCGTATCCCAGAGCGCTGCGCGGAACGTCCTTGCGCAGCGCGCTCGAATCGCTCTCGGTCACCGAACCGGAAAGCGTGCGCACGATTTTTCGCGTGAGGTCGTCCTGCAGGCCGAAGATGTCGTCGAGCGTCGTCTCCGCGCTGTGCGACCACTTGACAGTGCCCGATGGCGCTTCCGCGAGTTGCGCCGAAACGCGCAGGCGTCCGCCTAACGAGAGGATCGATCCGCTGAGGATCGCGTTGACGTCCTGCTCCGTCGCGATGCGCCCGATGTCGAGCGGCTCGCTGGCGTAGCGCTGGGCCGCCAGCGACGAGCGCACGATCATCGAGTTGATGCCAGCGAGCGAGGAGACGATCGCGTCGGGAAGCGAGTACGCCAGGAAGTCGACCTCTTCATCGCGGCGCAGCATGCGGAATGGGAGGACGATCACTTTCGTCTGCGGAGGTATGGCCGCCGAGGGCGTCGGCGCTCCACTCAGCGCCTCGCGTAAGTCGGCAGCCGATGCGAAGCGCGAGGCGGGATCTTTCTCGAGACAGCGCATGATCGCGTTTGCGACGCGAGACGGAACATCGTCGGGAAGCGCGGGCGGGCGTTCGTCGAGGATCGCGGCGATTGTCGCGAGCGAATTCTCTCCGCGAAAAGGGCGGCGTCCGCTCAGCGCTTCGTAGAGCGTGCTGCCAAGGGAGAAAAGGTCGGTCTGCGCGGTGATGTTGCCGCCGCGGATCTGCTCCGGCGCCATGTACGGCACCGTCCCCACCACCTGCCCCGCTTTTGTTGCCAGGATCTCCGTCTTCTCGTCATCGCCCGCCGGCTTGCGCAGCGTCGCGAGGCCGAAGTCGAGGATCTTCACGTGTCCGTCGCTGGTCAGAAAAATATTTTCCGGTTTCAGATCTCGATGGATGACTCCCCGCCCGTGCGCTGCCGCGAGTCCGGCGGAAACTGCGCTCGCGATGTCGACCGCTTCGCGCCAGGGAACCCTTCCACGATCCATGCGCCGGCGCAGCGTCTCGCCGCGCAGCAGCTCGGTGACGGCGTACAACACGTCGCGATCTTTGGAGAAATCGAAAATCGAGAGGATGTTCGGATGCGACAGCGCCGCGATGGCTTTCGCTTCGCGTTCAAATCGCGATCGCATCCCCGGATCCTGCGCGATCTCGTCGGAGATGACTTTCAGCGCGACGTCGCGATCGAGACGTCGATCGCGCGCGCGGTAGACCGACCCCATCCCGCCCGCCCCCAGCAGATCGCATACCTCGTACGGACCGAGCATCGTGCCGGATGGGATGGGCATGTGTGAGAGATTGTAATGCTGGCGAAAATTGTGCGAATCGCTGCTCCGCTGATCCGCGTTGCGGGCGGTACAATGCGAGATATTCCGTCCTGCTGCCCCCGGAGCGGGCGAGGGAAGTAGGGTCAGGCCTACCCTTTCCCCTTTTTTTCTACATCCTGTAGAAAAGAGGGGAAAGGGTAGGCCTGACCCTATTCCAGCATGTGGAGTTGCCAGACGTCGCGCAGCAGCGGGGCGAGGGCGAGTTCGCCGATCTTGCCCATGCTGCCGCGCAGATAGCGCATTTCCGTCAGCTTCTCTTTGACCTCGCCATCCTTCTTCACCGGGAAGCCGCTCTCGCGCAGCATCAATACTCCCTTGACGCGCAGCGACAGCTCGCTCTGCAGGCGGAGATAGCAGAGCATGTCGGCCAGCACGGCGCCGTCGAAATGTTCGCGGAGCGATTGCAGATATTGTCCGGCGCCCGACTCTGTGAATTCGCCGGAGCTCATCGCCTTCAGCAGCTCGGCATCGAGATCGAATCCGGTTCCGAGCCATTGCCGCACGTGGCGTTCGCTCTGCGCAAACACCAGCACCATCAGCGGCGGCAGCACCAGGACGATGACGAGCGTCGACATCGCGGGTGACAGCACGAAGTGATTGAACAGCGAATGCAACACGAACGCGATCACGATTCCCAAGACGGCGAACCGCGGCCAGAGGGCCTTGGCCGTCATGGCCATGATCGCCGTCGTCCCGCCGTGCATGATCGCGGTCCCGAATCCGCGCACAATCCATAGCGCGGGAGGGGCGGCGGCCAGCGACGAAACGAAATAGAGATTCTCGGCGAGCGCGAATCCGGTGCCGACGGCGAACCCGCAGATGGCGGCATCGATGAGGAATCCGATCTGCCGGTCGCGCAGCATCACGATGATCGGAATCGCTTTCAGGATCTCCTCGACGGCCGGCGCGTCGTAGCGCGTGAGCATATAGCGGCTGACACCGAGGCGCAGCAGCCAGTAATTCATGAGAAGGCTGGCTGCCGCCGCGAGACAACCAATGACGATCAGCTCGATGAGCACGCGCGGCCGAACGAGTTTGAAGCTGTCGAGATAGAGCAGCGCCAGCAGAAAAAGCGAAACGGGAAGAAACGCGAGGACGGTCATCGAAGAAGTTTCAGCGAGACCATC
>WNFJ01631192.1_pt2 | contig 14072 bp, 12 predicted proteins | sample 5400461 | NCBI WGS metagenome assembly WNFJ01 (sample SAMN13153349, study PRJNA577476) | soil metagenome | isolation source: 115 cm saprolite on Douglas fir-dominated hillslope | place: USA:California | collected 2013-09-17 | reverse complement strand
TACCGAGCGAAACGCCGCGATGCTGAGGAAACGAGGTCTGCCTGTGACGCCCGGAACGCTGTACCTGGCTCACTTTGCCGGTGGCGCGGGAGCCGTGGCGATCCTGTCAGCGATGGAGAATGCCGATGCCGCCCTAGTCATGGCGACTGCCGACGCAACGGGTCGAACCAAGCGAGAAAAAATAATTAAGGCAAATCCCTTCCTCGAACGCTTCACCGTCGCTGATCTTAGGAACTGGGCGGACCGCAAAATGCAAGTTCCTGGTTCATAGTTGCGCAAGAACCGCACCGCCTATCTACGATTTTCAAATCCTTCAATACTCGGCAACGTCACGGCGTCCCGAATGCGACGACGTTCGAATGCCCGTTGCCTCGATCAAGGCGATTGACCAATGATACCATTACCTGTCGTTTTGGCAGCCTTGAATATGGGCGGCCTGCCGAAGGATGAACGATCGCGCGTCTGCGAGCGTGGCGAGCGTGGTGCCGTTCTTCAACGTGATTGGTCGGGTGAGCTTGGCGGACCAGCCGCGGCTCGCTGGACGGGCTACCTTAGCCATGCGGCGACCGTGCGCATCTCATCTAAAATGACGCTCCCCGAAGCTCGCGCCGATGCTACCGAAGCGGATTGAAGTAACAGAATAAGACGCACGCGATCGGCATCAACCAAAGCATGAGCCAAGCAGAGGATGGGTGCCACCGTGGTGGAGGAATGATGTTGTTACCTGCCTCATCCTTGCCCGCTACCTCCGAGAGCTTTGTCCGGTGGCCGTGCCACGACCGAAAGGCATCCCAAACCAGGATCATGCCTGCAACTGTAATCAAGATAGCCAACGCGTTCGACAGAGTTACGAAAGAGGCAGGAATGCCCTTGGGATACTGCAATCGCAGGACGACCGCGCCTCCGACCAGTGCCGAGAAAAGCTGCACAAAGAGCTTGAACCCATCGAAGATGGCCACGATTCTGTCGCGCACGTTGGCCGAAAGCATTTCGCAGTGTTTCTCAACTGAAAGCATTTTAGGCTCCTTGGCGGCGGTTCGTGGCTCGGCGGCTTGCGTGCTCACTCCCGCCGCCAACTTTTCGCGAAGGCGGCCATTGCGGCCTCGCGTGTCGGAGTTATCCCCTTGACCCAACTAGTTGACCAAGACATTCGTTCACTATCGGCGTGAGTGCTTCAACGAACGCTGCCGACCAAAGCTCGGCGCTCCGCGAGTTGAAATGCCCCCCGTCAACGGTGGCTAGACCGTCGATCTTCGGCGCGAGAAACCGAGTACGCAGTGCTGTCGCGAGAACTTCCGCAACCTCAGTCAAATTTGGGCCGTTAGCTGGGATGCCCGTGAACACTACGCATCGCCGATGAAGTCCAATGCGGTTATCGGACTTGGACCGAGTCCGATATTGCTGCATTCCGAGAACGATGGGCGCCCGACACGCCGCAGCGCGTCGCAATGGAGTTTCTGCTACACACCGGCCTGCGTCGATCCGACGTCGTGCGACTTGGGCCGCGGCATGTCGAAGGCGATTACTTCCGTGTCACGATCAAGAAGTCGCAGGAGCTTGTAGAACTGGTAATCCCAATCCACGACGCCCTAACGGATATTGTGGTTGGCACGCGAGACGATGCGCCGGCCTTTATCCTCACGGCCTATGGCAAACCGCGGACGGACAAGGCGTTCACGAACTGGTTCCGCGAAGCCGCCCACAAGGCGGGACTGCCTTCAAACAGTTCGCCGCACGGGATGCGAAAAGCGGCATGCAGACGTCTGGCAGAAGCAGGATGCACGCCGCATCAGATTCAAGCCATCACCGGACATCAGAACTTGAAAGAGATCGAGACGTACACGAAGGCCGTTGAACAGAAGATGCTTGCCAAAGCCGCAATGGCTTCCGTGACGAAGGCGTTTCATCATCCAGAAGTGGCTAACTCGGATGACGGGTTAGCCGATATTGACTTTAACGCATTGATTCCAAACGACCCAAATATGCAAGTGGCGCTCCCTAGGGGACTCGAACCCCTGTTTTCGCCGTGAGAGGGCGAGGCTCAGGCGCTATTTGGTTGTGCTCGCCGCACTCGCTCCAGGATGTCCTCGACCGCGCGTTTGGCAAGCGTCAGTTTCTGTGCATCGCGGGCGCGCAGCACCACATTCGTTGGCCCCGCGCTGCTGTGCGACTTCAACCAAACAGCGTGATGAAATCCCGCCGCCTCATACCGACCATGGGGACTTCTCCCCTGCGCAGTAATAGCGCCGCTGGCGGTCCCGCGCTCCGTTCGCCTCACTTTTAGCCTGCCACAAAAGGGGCCAGAAAATCTTTGGGGCAAACTTCAATTGTTCTGAATCGAAGCGTGGGCGGCAGCCTCCGCTGCGGTCAGCCGCGCTTGCCCCAACCCTCTGAAATGGGTCGCCGAGAGGGTCAAAATTCTGGTCCATCAAAAAAATCTCCGTTCCCCCTTTATCGGCGTGATGCTCGATGAGCTGCGTCTCCTCGACTGAAACGGACGCGGCATCGGCCGGCGCGATCGCCGCGATTTGCGCAGGAGGGTTGATCGGCAGCCGCACCGTGAACCGGGCCCCCTCGCCTTCCTTGCTCTTGACCGCGATACTGCCCCCATGCAGATCGACGACCATCTTGACGAGGTAAAGGCCCACCCCGGTACCGACGATGCCGGAAACATTGCTGCCGCGGTGATACCGCTCGAATAGTTGATCGAGATCTTTTGCAGGAATGCCAATTCCCTGATCTTCGATGGCGACCACGACTTGTTCGGACTCGATTCCGGCGTTGATTTCGACGCGGCCACCGCTCGGTGAATATTTGATCGCATTCGACACGAGATTGCTGAACGCCTGAAACAGCAGCTTTGGGTCACCCATCATTTGCAACGGCACCGTTCCGAACCGCTCCAGGAACTGCGACCCGGGCGCTATCTCCCGATGCAACTGACTGACCTCATGCAACAGTGCCGCCACGTCGATTTCCTCCGGACGGAAATAGAGCCCAGCCCCGCCATCGAATAGGCGCGAGGTATTCAGGAGATTATCTATCAGGTGGGTTATGCGCAACACAGCGCCACGAACCTTGCCGGCGCGCTCGTTGATTTCGTCGGTTGGCATGCGGTCTTTCAACTTGATCAGGCGTTGGGCATGGCCGTCGATAATGGTCAAAGGCGTACGGAACTCGTGCGAGGCCATCGACACGAAATTCCTCTGGAGCAAAGCCAGCTGCTGTTCCTGCGCCAGCTTCTCCTCGAGCATTGATGCCTGCTGTGCGAGCACGCGTTGACTGCGCATCAGCTCGATCGCGTTGTTACGGAACACGACGGCAGCGCGCGCCATCTCGCCGATCTCATCGCGCCGCTCCGTGCCTGGAATATCGATATCCGTGTCGTTGACGGCGAGACGGTGCATCCGGTCGGCGAGCTGCAGGAGGGGAGTCGAAATCGAGCGACTGATGTAGAGCAGTGCACCGACCACCATCACTCCGGCAATCGCCATCGCCAGAGCGACCAGCCAAAGCGCTTGCCGATAGGCCGCGCCAAGACGGGCGCTCGCCTCCTGGGCGTTCGCAACGGCGCGATCGGTGAGCAGCCCCAACGTGTCGCTCGCCGCATTGTAAGCGGACCGCGAGCTGGTCATGTAGATGGTAATCGCCTCGGCCTTGCGATTGGTGCGCGACAGCGCGAGCATCTGGTTGACGGTTTTCCTGTAATCGTTCCACCGCTCCTTGAACTGTGCGTAGAGTTCGCTCTCTGCCGCATCGTGGCGAATCTGCTCGTAGCTGCGCTCAGCCTGTGCAATCGAACGATCCAATTCCTCCATTTCCTTCTCGGTTGCAGTGATCTGGGACGCCTCCGACGACAGAAGATTACTGCCCTCGATGGCGCGGAAGTCGGATGTGAAGTTGTTGAGATCGCCGAGAACCCGCGTGTTCGGCAGCCACAACTCGGCTATATCTGTCGACAGACTGCTGAAGTTGCTCAGGCGTGAAATGCTAAACAAGCCGAGGATGACGACCAACGAAAAGAAGAACAAAAAGACCAAGGTGAGGTGAAATCTGATCGAACGCGGTTGCCTCATAGTGGCGGTCCGTCAGGTTGGTCAAAACCGTCAACTGCAAAGGGCTCTTGAATATAGTGAGCGGTCTCGAAAGGGGGAACCAGATTCACGAAATTTTTGCTCGCAAGCGCTATATTAACCTAATATTGGGACCGTTCTCCGGGGTTCTTGGTGCTAGTGCATGGCGGAACCGCGCAAAAAGATCCTCTGTATTGAAGACGACCGCGAGACCGCGGCGTTGATTGCCGAAGAGCTCGTCGAGCGAGGCTTCGACATCAGCATCGCCCACGACGGCCGCGCAGGTCTTGCCGCCATCCTGAAAAACATGCCCGACCTTGTGCTGTCCGACATCAGCATGCCGGTGATGTCCGGATTCGAACTGCTGGAACGTTTGACCGCACTGGAGCCTCGCTTCGCGAAAATGCCCTTCATCTTCCTGACGGCGCTGACGGATCGGGACAATGAGCTCAAGGGCCGTCACCTCGGAGCGGACGACTACGTCACCAAGCCGATCGATTTCGAGGTGCTCACCACCATCATCAATGCTCGGCTGGCCGGCGTCGCACGTTCGGAGCTGTGGCCGAAGCTCGTGCAGCTGAACGATCGGGAGGTGGAAACATTGACCTGGGTGGCGCGTGGCAAAACGTCGGCCGAAATTGCGCAAATTCTCGGGCTCACCAAGCGGACCGTCGATTTTCACCTCGACAACGCGCGCATCAAACTTGACGCGGCGACACGTACCCAGGCCGTGATCAAAGCGGCGACCGGACGCCTCATCGATCCGTAGAAAATGAGGTGCGTCCGGTGCACCTCACCAAACGGCGAAGGCGAGCGCCAATGCGAAGGGGATGACGATTACCCCAAGATATATCCACGTCCTATATCCTTCAGCATCCTTAGGAAGCATGAAAAGGTGGAAGAGGATCCACAGGCAGACGCCGAGTCCCAATGCGAGCCTAATAAGATCGCCCGGAGTCTCGTAGACGGACCAGATGCTTTCGCTCTGGGGGCTACTGACGCGCATGGTCACCGCCAGAAGGATGCCGATGAATATCGCGTAAAGAAGAATGGCCGCTATTCGCAAGCGAGCCGGAACCTCAGAACGCGGCCTCCTTGCGTCAGGGGCGGTCCCATGCGGGGCTTGCGTCGTGATCTTGATGCTCAGGGGTTCGGGGCCTCGATTTCCGCACCGAGAACTCAAGGGCCGACTAGCTAACGCGAGCCCTTCCCGACTGCTAAACTGTACATAATTTCCCTGCTGGATGTAAGTTCCACGGTCCCGCTGCGACTGCCAGCCGCGCGCAGTTGGTCCCGGGGCGGAGCATTGCTCGCGCCGTTGCCTGCCCGCGCGAGGCGGGGCGTCCCCTGGCCGCATGACTCCCGCGACAGTCTTGCGGGGGCCGCCAACGGTGGCCGGCATCCGGCGGCAATACCCGTGCCGTTGTGGCCGAAGCTGCGAGCCCGCAGCCGGTCTTCAAGCCGCTCGCCTCGGCAAGCATCTTATGTGTCCGCTGCAGCGGTGGCAGGCCCCTCCGTCCCCGTCGCGGGCGAGGGACCATCCTCTCCGCCCGTGAGCAGCGTTTGCAGGGCGGGCACGACCACCAGCAAGATGATCGGCCCGATGAACATCCCGCCGACCACCACCGCGGCGAGCGGCCGCTGCACTTGGCTGCCGATGCCGGTCGAGACCGCCGCCGGTAGAAGACCGATGCAAGCCGACAGCGCAGTCATGAGCATCGGCCGCATCCGCTGCTCGGCGGCGTGGAACATCGCGTCGATCGTGCCCATGCCGCTTGCCCTTACTTCGTTGTAATAGGTGGTGATCAGGATCCCATTCATGACCGAGACGCCGAACAGGGAAACAAAACCGACGGCGGCGGAGATGCTGAAATCGAGGCCGGAAAAATACAGTGCCAACACGCCGCCGCCGGCTGCAAAGGGAATGCCGACGAGCGCCATCAGGCTGTCACGCACGGAATTGAACAGGCCGTAGAGAAGCACCAGGATGAGGGCGAGGCTGATGGGGACGATGATCGCCAGGCGCGCCTTTGCGAGTTGCAGCGATTCGAACTCTCCAGCCCATGCGATGCGATACCCGTCCGGCAGTTTAACGTTCCGCGCGATCTGTTGCTGCGCTTCCGCGACCGTGCTGCCGAGATCACGGTCGCGCACGCTGAACTTGACCGGCATGTAGCGCTCGCGCCGTTCGTGATAAATGTAGGATGCGCCAGTATCGAGAGAAATGTTGGCGAGCTCGCTCAACGGAATATAGGCGTTAGTGCCGTCCGGGGTCTGGAAACCGACTTTGATGGTGCGCACGGCGTCGATCTGGTCACGGTATTCGGGCGCGAGCCGCACCGTAACGTTAAATTGGCGATCCGCCTCGAGGAGCGTTGTCGCCGGCGTGCCGCCGAGTGCGGCTTGCACCAGACTGTTGACGTCGCCGACGTTGAGCCCGTACCGGGCCGCTTTTTCGCGATCAACTTTGATGTTCAGATTGGGTTGCCCGAGGACCGGAAAAAGCCCGAGATCTGCAACCCCTTTGACTTGAGCCATCTCACGCATGACCTCGCCGGCGATCCGTTCCAGGACGCTCAGGTCGCGGCCGATGATCTTGACCGAGTTGGCTCCCTTGACGCCCGAAAGCTGTTCCTCGACATTGTCTTGGATGTACTGCGAGAAGTTGAGACCGATCCCCGCAAACTCATTCGAAAATTCGCCCTGCAACTTTTTGATGAGCGCTTCTTTGGTCAGTCCCGCGGGCCATTGTTCGAATGGCTTGAGTGATGCGAACAGCTCTAAATTGTTGAAGCCCGCCGCATCGCTACCGTCGTCTGGCCGACCATGCTGTGAGACCACCGTGATAACTTCGGGGTGCGTGAGCAGAATGTCGCGCAGCCTGTTCGCGACCGGCATGCCCGCTTCCAGCGATATCGTCGGCGGCATCGTTACGCGGATCCACAGATTGCCTTCCTCCAGATGCGGTAGGAACTCAGTACCGAGCCGCGGTACCAGCACGCCGATGATAAGCAGAAATCCGGCGCCGATCGCGACCATAATCTTGCGGTGAGACAATGACCAATGGAGAACCGGCGTGTAAATCCTGCGCAGCACGCGCACGGCGATGGTTTCGGCCTCTCGCACGTGCTCGGGAAGCAGGTACGATGCGAGCACCGGCGTGATCGTGAACGTCGCGATCAGCGCTCCGATCAACGCATAGCCGTAGGTCCTCGCCATTGGAGTGAAGATCTGGCCCTCTACGCCTTGCATAGTGAACAACGGCACGAACGCCGCCACCGTGATGGTGGCGGAGAAAAAGACCGCCTTATCGACTTGCAGCGCGCTGGCAAGAATCAAGCGCAAACGATCGGTCCAGTCGCTTGCGCCGTCCGCCGTGCGGGTCGGGTCGGTGCCGAAGCGCCCCTGCGCGAGCTGCTGCAAGAGCTGTTGGCGTTCCTCGGGTCTCGTCTGGAAATTCCGAAATATGTTCTCGACCAGGATCACGGCGGAATCGACGATGATCCCGAAGTCAACCGCGCCGATGGATAAGAGATTCGCGTCTTCGCCCAGCAAGACCAGGATGATAATACTGAAGAACAAGGCGAATGGAATGTTGATGCCTACGATGATGGCGCTGCGCAAGTCACCGAGAAAGATCCATTGGACGAGGAAGACCAGCAGGCAGCCAAAGATAAGGTTATGCAGGACGGTATGAGTGGTGACCGACACCAGCGTGCCGCGGTCATAATACGGAACGACTTTCACCCCGGGCGGTAGCGTCCCGTCGCTGTTGATCTTTTCGACTTCCGCCTTGACACGTGCCAGCACGTCGTTCGTGTGCAGGGTCCGATTCATGACCACAATCGATGTGACCACGTCGTCCTGATGGTCGAGACCCGCTTTGCCGAGCCTCGGCAAATAACCGACGTAGACGTTCGCCACATGCTTCACCTGCACGGGAGCGCCGTCCGATTGGGCCAGCACGATATTCTCGATGTCCTCAACCCGGTAGCCTTGCGTCAAATCAGCGGCCCCGCCGCTGTCGAGGAGGCCGACACCGCGGATGTTTACCGATTGCTGCCCAAAATTGATGGTGCGTCCGCCCACGTTGCTATTGGCGTTGCCGATTGCGGCGAGCACCTGCGGTAATGTGACGTTGTAGGCATCGAGCTTGTGTAGATCGACTTCGACCTCGAATTCCTTGGTGGTCCCGCCCCAGGTGACGACCTGGATGACGCCCTCGACGGTCAAGAGGCGGCGTTGCAGGATCCAGTCCTGAACCGTGCGTAGATTGGTCAATCCGAAATTCGGGGGCCCCACCACCTGATAGCGGAAAATCTCGCCGACTAGGCTCGAGCCCTGGATCGTGGGCTGCACATTGTTCGGAAGACTGACCCGTTGCTGCAAGCTCAAAGCCGCCTGCGTGTAAGCGAAATAGTAATCGACCCCATACTTGAACACGACTCGAACGAATGAGAGTCCATAGAAGGAAGTCGAGCGGATGAGGTCGACGCCGGGCGTCGGTGAGAGCCCGACCTCCATCGGAATGGTGTAATAACGCTCCATTTCCTCAGCCGAAAGTCCTGGCGCCTGGGCGGTGATCTCGAGGATGACCGGCGCCGGATTCGGATAGGCTTCGATGTTCAGTTTGGTGAACGCAATGACGCCGCCGCCGATGAAAACCAAAAGGCCCAATAGAATGATCGGACGTCGGGTGAGTCCGAATGCTAGCAGACCTTTCAGCATCGGTTTCCTCTCAACCCGAACGCATCTTGTTGGTCGATCGAGAAATAATCAGCGCGATGCCGTGGCTAGAGCGTTGCTCAGAAACACCGCTCCTTCGGTCGCAACCAGCTCACCCGGCTGCACGCCGTCGAGGATCTGCCGGTACCCGTCTCGTTGCTGGCCGACTTTGACGGTGCGTTTGGTGAAACGGCGGCGGTCGGCGGTCACCCATACCGTCATCGTGCCGTCGCCTTCTCGCACCACGCCGTCGAGCGGAACCGCGACGGAACGCACCGGCGCGCCGGTGCGTATCACGAAGATCGCGAACATCCCCGACCGCAATTCGTCCCGCGGGTTCTGCACTTCAGAACGGACCAGGACCCGACGAGTGGTCGGGTCGACCATCGAGCCGATGGTCGAAATCCGTCCGTCGAATGTGCGGTCCGGAAAAGCGTTGACCCTGACCGTGACCTCCTGCCCGATGCGGAAAGCCGGACTATCGTTCTCGGCCACGTTCGCTAGCATCCACATGGTCGAGATATCGGCCACCGAGTAGGGCGCGGGCCAGTTGCCCGGCTGCACGAATAGACCCGGCGCCGCGTTGCGGGCGGTGATCCGGCCGGTGATCGGGCTGGGCACCACCAAGATCGGATCGGCCTTACGTTCCGCGATGATGCGATCGATTTCGGCGTCGGTCTTGCCGAACAGCCGCACCGAATCGCGCGCCGCCCGGAGCGCGCCTTCGGCGGTTTGCTGGTCGGAGGCGACCTGTTCCATGTCTTTTTGCGAGACTGCCCGCGTTTTGTAGAGCTCGCGCAGACGCGCAAGATTGCGGGTAGTAAACTCCAATACACCCGCCGCTGCGATCAACGTCGACTCGGCCTGCAGGAGATCGGGGCTGTCGATCGTGAATAGGGTCTGGCCCTTTCGCACATCATCGCCGACCTTGGCGAACAAACCGACGATCCTGCCTTGGTAAGGCGTAAAGACCTGGACAGTCATTTCCTGATTGAAATCAATGCTGCCGACCGATTCTTTCTCGATCGGAAACTCTCGCTCGCCGGCCGGCTCGACCTTGACCGATCCCAGCTGCGAATCCGACAGATTGACGGTGGGCGGACCGCCCGAGCCTGCCCCCGATGGCCCGGTCGTAGCGCCCTGCGCCTTGGCGCCCGTCGCCGCGGCGCTGAGGTCGGTTTCCGGCCCCTCGCCGGGACGCATAAGGGAATACGCGACCACCGCGGCGAAAAGAATTGCAGCCGCGATGGCCGCGCTTACCCAGGTATTTCTCCTGTGAAAAGCCATGGATAGACCACGTCCGAACCCTCGTCGGAATTGCCGTGACGATGGCCACTGCCCCGCTGCGGGGTCTACTGGCATTAATCACAGCTAAACATTCGATATCCGCTTGTGGTAACCGCGTCACAAGTCACGTCCCACAGGGGTGATTTGCTTGAGGTACGCACCTAAGGAGGGATTCTGGAGCGGACGCAATAGCATTTCGGCGCTGCCCAATTGCTGCCCTATTCAACCGAAAACGCAGCCCGCGTAACATTGCAATTGCTCCGGGGCGATAGAGGGGCTGGTCAAAGGCTCTGACCGACGTGGGGATGATGGAATCGACGCAAAGGTCCGCGCTTGCTCGCCTCCTTAACGGGCTGAAGCGGGAGCACCATGACTATCGGCCTTCGCTGGAGGTCTTTCCACCCTGAACATCGATAAGCTCGCGGGCGAGATGGCGCTGGCAACGACTGGCGCCGGCCGCGGCGCTCGGGAAGAACCGGCCTCCGACAGCATTGCCTTCGACGACGTCGAAAACCGGATCATCGAGCGCGTCGAAGCGGAGAAGAACGCCGCCCATGGGCTGCTTCTCGACGAGCTCCGAACGTATAAGGAGCGTTTGACCAGTCTCGACTTCGAAGGGCGGTTCGGGACAATTCGGCAAGCTGCACCGGCGGCCGTAAGCGAATTCCGCTCCGAAGCGGCGCAGGGAAGGGACGAGCTGCACCGCCTGCGCCGGCATCTCCGCGATCTGGAGGTCGAACGCGATGAATTTCGGCGGCGCAACAAGCTCAAGCGGACCGCGCGCTGGGCATCCGGAGGCAACCTGACCCTCAAGGTCGGTATTCTTCTTGCCATTTTTGTTCGCGACTGGCAGCGCCGTTTTGACGGCGGACTTTGCAATGGCCCTGCGCACGGTGGTGATCAGTCGGTTGCTGCAGATCGCGGAATCGTTCGATGTAGACGTCATCGAAGTCATCGGACATACCGACGAGCAGCCCGTCACCAACCGTGTTTCGAATCTGGATCGCCACTTGTCGTCGGTGACCTTGGGAGGGATCGACGCGGGAGTCCTGCAATGGGCCGACAATGCCGGCCTCGGGCTCGCGCGCGCGCTGGCGGTGGTCAAGATGTTGGCCTCCGACGCGCGGCTCGGGGCCTTTCGCATCCTGCCGCTATCGGGCGCCCAACTCATTGATACAGACGGCAGGCTCACCCGTTGGCACGAACAGGGTGACGTCCGTGAGCGTCGACGGATCGAAATCCGGATGCGAAAGTCCAGTTGAGCGCCGGCGGACCCCTCCCAGACCGCCATAGCTCCCATCATTAACTACCTGGGCCGCATCGCAGTCCCGTTAATCGCACCTGCAACATTCTTTGCAGGACCACCAATCACAGCGGTACTAGAAGCCGGACGGACCATGCTCGTGCCGTTGATACCTGCATTCCGCGATGTGGCATTAGACGCGAGCGGACCGATGCTGCGCTGACCGATATTCGTCCGCGGGACGCGCGTGCGGACGGGCATGCTGACGCCGATGGCATTCGTGGCGGTGCCATTGACAACCGCGGCGCCACCAACGGTCTTCATTGCCGTCACACCGACGGCGATCTTCGCCGCATTCGCGGCGGTCGAGCCCTTAGTACCCATGGCACCCGCCGGATCTTGCACGAGCATCCCGATGGCGTTCCTCGCCATACCGCTCGCCGTGCCTGGGCCGAGCGGCTGTTGCCGCCCGGCAAAATTCTTCGATGGATGGCCCATAATAGCCTTCGTCCAATCGTTCGCTTTCGCAGCCTTCTTGAAGCTCTGACGGGGTTGCTCGCCAATGCGGGTATCGATTGGATTGCCGCCGCCTCCGGCCTGCACCGCTCCACCGGCCTGACCGCTCGGCCCTGCTTTCGTGTCCCCTCTGTTCCCCCCTTCGGCGCTCTCCGGTGGTGCCAAAGTCACAGGTGCCGTCACGCGCGGAGATTCCTCGAATTGACTTGGCTCCGCTTTTTCCTCGCCTCTCGCCGCAGTCTTCTCCTCGGCCTTTTGCTCGACTTTCTCCGGGGTCTTGTCGGGCGAGGCGGAGGAGGGGACCTGCTCGGGCGCCGGCGGAAGCGCGGCCTGCTGCGTTATGGGCGCGGCCGGCATCGGTGCAAGTTCGATCACGACGGGGCCAAGAGGCTCAGCCGGCACTGTCACTTTGCGCCAAGTCACCACCGCCGTCACGATGGCGCCATGCACAAGCACCACGACCACGGCGCTGATCGCCCAGCGGCGCAGGGTGACGGGGTTTGTCGTGGCGAACGCCCTCATGACCCAGATGCTTTCTCCAACCCCACCAGCGCCACCTTGAGGTAGCCCGCCGCGCGTAAGAGATTCATGACCTCCATCAATTCACCATATGGCACGGTCTTGTCCGCGCGCAAGTAGACGGGCCTGTTCTTGTCGCCCCTGGCCGCTGCGTCCAGCGTGCTGGACAAGCGCTCGCGGCTGACGGATTCGTCGCCGAGCGCAAGCGAAAGATCGGGCTTGACGGTCAAATAGAGCGGCTCATCCGGCCGCGGCTGCGGTTCGGCGCTCACTGCCGGCAGATTGACCTTAATATCTACGGTGGCGAGCGGCGCCGCCACCATGAAGATAATGAGAAGCACGAGCATCACGTCGATGAACGGCGTGACGTTGATCTCATGGACCTCGTTCAGCGCATCATCGCCATGGTCGAGACGCATGACGGCCCTCTCGTGCTCACACGTGGATACGCCGTGCCACTCACTCGGCGGCCGACAATGCGGCGGGGGCAGGCGCGGCGGCGGGGCGATCGAGATCGCGGCTGACCAGCGTGAGCACCTCCACCGATGCGTCGCCAAGCTGCGCGCGGTAGCCTGCGATCAAGCGTGCGAACGCGTTATAGATGACAACTGCTGGAATCGCGGCGGCGAGCCCGAACGCTGTGGCGAGCAGCGCCTCGGCAATGCCGGGCGCGACTATCGCCAAATTGGTGGCATGCGCCTTCGATATCCCGATGAAGCTGTTCATGATGCCCCAAACGGTGCCGAACAATCCGACGAAGGGGGCCGTTGCACCGATGGTGGCCAGCACGCTGGTGCCGCGCAAGATCCGCCGTCCGTAGGCCGCTTCGATCCGCTCGAGCCGCGCCGCAATCCGCTCCTTGACGCCTTCCGGTCCCCAGCCCACGGACCGTTTCTGCTCCGTCGCAGCGGCCTCGAGGAGTTGCCGCACCTCGCCCTCGGCGAGCCGCTCCATGCCTTCAGCCGGCGAGTGCACGCCTGCCAGCGTGTTCAACGCCGCCTCCACGTCCCGTTTGGCGAGGAATATCTCGAGTGCCTTGGCAAGGCACACGGTCCAGGTGATGACCGACGCAAGCGCCAGCCCAATCAACACTGCCTTCACCACCGGGTCGGCATTGAGATACATGCCCCATGGGCTGAGATCGCGCGGCAGGGTCGTGGTGGCGATCACGGTGTCTTGCGCGCGCGCAATCCCCAGCATGGCGGCCGACGCCATGGCCATGACCCCTGACAATGCGACGGCAACCCACCGGTCACGGCCAGAGTGGCTGCGGCGGACTCGAAGCGATCCCCTTTGATCCTGGTGAGGCCTCATCCCAATATCGCGGCAATAACGGCCGCGCCGATAGTGTTCGTTGTCTTCCTGTTGCCATCGATAGGCCTGAACTTACGCAGAGCTTACGTCCATTTATTTGGCGGGATGATGATTTCTATTCCCGTCGCAATTTAGTCTGACAACACTCGAATTCTACTGTGACAGATCACAGTTCCGACTGGATTGAATGTTTGTCATTGTGGCAGGGGCGTTACAGGGCAAGCCTCCAAACGGAATTATGATCAAGCAGCCTTTGGTCGGGAGAGCCCGGCAAGGGCATCATAGTTTGCACGGTCCGTAAGGCGTCGCGGTATGTGCATGTGTTTGTGGCTGAGGCGTTTTCTCCGAATCGCCGCCGCGTTGATTGCGGCTGCATTGCTGTCTAGTTGCATCCC